>ERZ773235.2435-NODE-2435-length-15675-cov-5.640077_pt1 | contig 15675 bp, 13 predicted proteins | sample MGYA00580522_ERZ773235 | MGnify/ENA primary metagenome ERZ773235 (study PRJEB29015, sample SAMEA2737797) | human gut metagenome | biome: human gut; feature: human-associated habitat; material: faeces | place: China | collected 2012 ...
TGCTGTTCTGGACCAGCGGCGGCTTCAAGCTGCGGGCGGTGGGCTATAACATGACCGCCAGCCGCTTTAATGGTATCCATGTGAAGCGCTGCATGCTGACCAGCTTCATTATCTCCGGGGCCATTGCCGGCCTGGGCGGCGGCGCAGAGCTGCTGGGTACCCAGTTCCGGCTGATCAACGGCTTCGGGGCGGGCTACGGTTTTGACGGTGTGGCTATGGCACTGATCGGCCAGCTGCACCCCATCGCGACGATGGTGGTGGCATTGTTTTTTGCTGTGCTGCGTGTGGGTTCCACCACTATGCAGGCGGCCACCGGTGTTCCCACCAGCGTTTCCGATATCATCCAGGCGTTGGTCATCGTGTTCTCCGTGGCCGGTATGGCGCTGACCAAGCTGCCTGAATTCCAGGCGTGGAAGGATCGCGTGTTCTCCAAGAGAAAGGCGGGTGACAAGTAATGGATTGGATCTCCAGCTTACTGTTGGCAACGGTTCGGCTTGCCATCCCTCTGTTGCTTATCTCACTGGCCGAGTTGTACGGCCAGCGGGCCGGCATGGTGAATATCGGCCTGGAGGGCCTGGCTGCCATCGGCGCGCTGGTGGGCTTTCTGATGTGCTACATCACCGGTTCCAACTGGATCGGTCTGCTGTGCGGTGCGTTGGCGGGCCTGTTGGTCAATATGATCTACGCCTTTTCCACCGTCACCCTCTGCGCGGACCATACGGTCTATGGCATGGCCATCAACATATTCGCTCCGGCGCTGGCGTCGTTTATCTACCGCATCGTGTTCGGTACCGGTTCAGACCTGAAGCAGATCATTACCATGCCCAGCATTGCTATTCCCGGCCTGAAGGACATCCCGGTCATCGGGCCACTGCTGTTTGATCAGAGTCCCATGGTCTATCTGACGCTGCTGTTGGTGGTGTTCACCTCCATTTTCTTCAACCGTACCCGTGCGGGATTGAGCTATAAATCCGTGGGCGAGCATCCGCAGGCGGCCGCTACGCTGGGCATCAATGTCATCGGCGTGAAGTATCTGGCCTGCATGATCTGCGGTGCGCTGGCCGGACTGGGCGGCGCGTACCTGACCACCTGTTATTCCAGCACCTACACCGACGGTATCGTGGCCGGCCGCGGCTTCATCGCCCTGGCTGCCGTGATCTTTGGTCGCTGGAGTGCCGGCGGCATCCTGCTGGCCTGCCTGTTCTTCGGCTTCTGCGATGCGCTGCAGATCCGGCTTCAGGTCTCCGGCATCGCCATCCCGTACCAGTTCTTCCAGATGATCCCCTATGTGGCCACCGTGGTCGTCCTCTCCGTCATCGGTACGAAGCAGGCGGGACCCAAGGCCAATGGACAGCCCTATCGCCGCGAACAGCGGTGACATGACGGTAATGATGTCCGCAAGGACGTTGTTATAGAACAAAGAGCAAGTCACAAAAAACAAGGAGGAAAACCATGAAAAAGTTTCTTGCACTGCTGCTGGCGCTCGCTATGACGCTGGCCCTCGTCGCCTGCGGCGAGAAGAAGGACGACACCAAGACGGACGGCGCCGGTGATGGCGAGAAGACCTACAAGGTCGCCATGATCTGCGACTCCAGCATCAACGACGGCGGTTGGGGCGCTGCCTGCTACAACGCCATGGTCACTGCCTGCGACAAGCAGGGCTGGCAGTACGAGGTCACCGACTCTATTTCTCAGGACCAGTACTACGATTCCATCACCGCCTACTGCGCTCTGGGCTATGACATGATTTACGCTCCCGGCAACCAGTACACCGATGCCGTGCTACAGGCTGCTGAGGAGTATCCTGACATCGCCTTCGCCCTGCTGAACGGCGCGGAGAAGACCCCCGGCGAGGCTGTCAACGGCAACATCAGCTCCCTGCTGCCCAACGCCCAGCAGATCGGCTGGATCGCCGGTGCGCTGGCCGGTCTGATGACCGAGAGCGGCAAGCTGGGCTTCATCGGCGGTATGGAGCTGGATACCACCAAGGGTAAGATCGCCGGCTTTGAGGAGGCCGCCAAGTACGTGGCCGAGCAGGAGGGCAAGACGGTCGAGCTGCTGAATGTCCCCTACGCCAACTCCTTCTCTGATGCCCCTAAGGGTAAGGAATTTGCCACCGAGCTGATCAGCCAGGGGGCTGACGTGTTCTTCGGCGACGCCTCCGCCGTTGACTCCGGCGCCCGCGAGGCCATCGATGCCGCCAACGCCGCTGCCGGTTCCGTGAAGATCTACGACATCGGCCAGCCCGCCGACATCCTGGGCCAGAATGAGTGCATCATCTGCTCCCAGGTCACCGATAACTCCGCCATGATCGTCGCCTCCATGCAGGCTGTCGAGGCTGGTACCTTCGGCGGCAACACCGTCTACGGTACACTGGAGAACGGCACCCTGTCCGCCGGTAAGATCAGCGATCTGGTTCCCGCCGATGTGCAGGAGAAGTACAACGCCTACCTGCAGCAGATGGTGGACGGGACCTTCATGAAGTGATCGAGCCATCCGCAGCATAAAAATACCCCCGCGCACACCGGTGCGCGGGGGTATTTTGTTTGTTGCGCGGGAACCCTTACTCCGGCTGCTTCCAGCCGTCCAACAGCGCCTGGGCCATCCGGCAGCCGCGGGTCACCGGATCGAAGCTCTGCTCGTCGATACGCCACTCAAACAGCATGCCGCGGTGCATCACCACCAGGTCGGCCACCAGCTCGCTGGGGTCGTGGTGAGGGGCGATGCTGCCCTCCTGCTGGCAGGCGGCGATCAGCTCCCGCAGCACGCGGAAGTAGACACGGCTCTCGTTGTCCTGAAGGATGGCCTGCTCCGGATATTTCAGGCCGTGGATGAAGCTGCGGTACAGGGCGGGGTCTTTGGAACTGATGTCCAGCGACTTGCCCACAAAGTCCAGCAGCTTGCTGCGGGCGGAGGAGGCGTTGTCGGCCAGGTACGACTGCTCCAGCAGCTGGTACTGGGCGTCCACGTTGCTGGTGACCTGGATGATAAGCTCATCCTTGCTCTTGAAGTAGTGATAGATATTGCCCACGGAGCAGCCGGCGGCCTGCGCGATCTGCTCCACGGCCACATTTTCAAAGCCGTCCCTGTCAAACAGGTCCAGCGCCACGTTCTGGATGCGGGAGCGCATCTCCAGTGCCTGCCGTTTGCGGGCGGTCAGCGGTTTTTCCATACGTTCTCCTTTGGCAATTTTTTGTTATCATACCAGCTTTTTTATCTCAGGTCAAGGCGGCAGGAGGGGACAGATGTCGACAAAGATCGTTAAAGAAAAGATTTTCAAAAAAACGAAAAAGAGGGGTTGACATTTGGGGGGGACATGACTATAATAACACTTGTTCGTGACGCGCGAGTGGTGGAATTGGCAGACTCGCTAGATTCAGGTTCTAGTGTGCATTACGCACGTGCGGGTTCAAGTCCCGCCTCGCGCACCAACAGGAAAACCCTTGAAGCCGCAAGGCTTCGAGGGTTTTTTCTTTTCCTCGAAGCAGTTTGGCCTTATTGGTCAACCGGCGGAAACCGTGCGCCGCAGACGCCAGATAGATGCCTGTCACGTCGGGCCCCTTGTGTCCCGGCAGGCGGGACACGGTGAAATGGGCGCCCCGAGTCTTTTCCTCCGTGCTATCATAGCGCCATGATTTCACTAACCACACTTTTCTTTTCCATGAGGGAAACCTCGAAAAACGGCCCCAACTGCGGCAGGGAGAGCGCAGTTGGAGCCGTTTTTTATGCATTCAGCTTTTCTTCCTCGTCGTGGACGAACATAATGAGAAAACTGACGGTCAGCAGGCCGCAGGACAGCCAGATCGTCCCCGCGCCCCAGTGGAGGGTGGCTATGCTGCCGATACCCGCGCCCAGCGCGAACAGCAGCACCACGCCGAAATACGTCAGCGCCTTGTGGAGTATTTCCTTATCCCTCGTATGGAAGTAGGCGCACAGCGCCTCCGTTCCGCTGCGCATATTGCCAATGCACATGGTGCTGGCGTAGGCGTGGCCCCGCACCTTGCGGAAGGTCTGCACCTGCATGGCGCACACGAAGGACACCACGGCGTTGGCGGTGGTGTTCAGCGTCTCCGGCAGGAAGCCCACTGCCGCCAGCAGCACGATCTCCGCCAGAATGATGAGCTGCCGCCAGTGTACCTTCTCCATCCGCTTGAAGTGCCGGTGGACGCACTCCGCGATGTAGATACCCAGCAGGAACGCCAGCACGGGGACTAAGTAGCGCAGCGCCTGTCCCCAGTCTCCCTCGAATAGATGCGTACTCAGCAGCACGATGTTGCCGGTCTGGGCGTTGGCAAACACCTTGCCCCGGCAGCAGTAGGTATAGGCGTCCTGCAATCCGCCGGATAGGATGATGAAAAAGGCTGTCAGCATGGAATCGGACATCTGCCCGTGATGCTTTTGCAGGAAAGTCATGTGCGATGCCGCCTCACTTTGCCACCGGCGCGTCCAGCCAGTAGATGACGTAGCACTCCTGCATCTCGCCCATATAGAAGAAGATGTTTTCGCCCATCTCGATGTGCTCGCCGAAGGTCAGATCAGGCACGAACAGCCGTCCGCTGGTGCGCTTGGGCCCCTTGATGGTAAAGCCCTCCGCTGTGGGGTGCTGCCGCAGCTCGTTGGCCGCTTCCTCCAGTCCGGGGAAGTGCAGCGTCCGTTCCAGCTCTGCCAGCTGTGTCGCGCCGTTGATATAGACCAGGTGATTTTCGTCCTTGAACCAGTTGATACGCATGATACGTCCTCCTTGGTGGTGATGTGGGTAGTATAGCACAGTGTGCAGGGTTTGTCACCCCTTGTATGCCTGCTGCCGGTCGCGGCCCGTTCCCCGTGCCGGACGCTATCATGCACACACTGCATGATATGCGTCTGCGGTGCTGGGGGTATCCGTACAGAGAAAAAACGTAAATTGTGCAGATTTATGTGCCGCCGCACTTGCCAAGCTCTCGCAAAAAGGCTACAATAACAAAATGAAAGAGATTCAACCCGTGTTGAATCTTGCACAATAATGTATCGAAAAAAACGCGCCGCACTGTCAAAGTAACCACCGTCACGGGGGATACAGCACGACAGAATAGTAAGAAAGGAGGATGCTTGTGATAGACATCAGTTATCGCATTTTTGATTTGGTGGCCAGCACCAACAGCCTGACAAAAACGGCGGAGATCGTACACCTGACACCATCTGCGGTGAGCCATTCTCTGCGAAAGCTGGAGGAACGGCTGGGAATGCAGTTGGTGGTCCGCAACCGCGATGGCCTGCGGCTGACCCAATACGGTCAGGAGCTGATCCCCCATGTCCGCTATGCGCTGAAGGCGGAGGAGCGGCTGCAGCAGGAGATCGTGCGGATCTGTGATATACGTACCGGTATCCTGAATGTGGGCGTATTCAGCAGCGTGGGCTGCAATTGGATGCCTGACATTATGCTGCGGATGCAGAAGGAGTATCCCCAGATCAAGATGTATATTCACCAGGGCAGCTATACCGGACTGGAGGCGGCTGTGGCAAATGGGGAGCTGGACGCGGCATTTGTATCGGTGCCTATCACTGGCAGCATTCCGGCGTACCCGCTGCTGCATGACAGACTGATGTGCATTACGCCGAAGTCCTTTGAAGCGGAAAACGGAGATTATATTACGCTGGAGGATCTGCGGAAGAACACGCTGATCCTGCCGCACGCGGAATCCGACTTTGACGCGCGGGCCTTCCTGTCCGCCAACAATATCGAGATGGAAAATCCGTACCAGCTGGCAGATGACGCGCTGATTATCGCCATGGTGGAAAGCGGACAGGGCATCAGCATTATGCCGGAGCTGGTGCTGGACTATCTGGGCGGAAATATCCGCGTGTTTCCTATCGAGGGCGCGCCGTTCCGCACCATTGGTATCGCAACACAGCGCAGCGAGTACGTGACCCCCGTGACGAAGATCTTTGTGCGGACGGTGCAGGATTATGTGGCGCAGCGATATCCCGAAGAGCTGCCCTACTTCCGTTGAGTGCAGCAGAAAACTGAAGAATCATAGAAAAAAGCGGACGCTGCTGAACAGCGTCCGCTTTTTTCGCGCCGGGAAAGTGCAGAGAAAAAAGGGGAATGAGGCGGAAAAATCACAGGGAGATAATACCGATAGAGCTGAGCACCACGATGAGCGTGATGATGGGGCAGATGTAGCGGATGAGGAAGGTGAAGATACCCTTCCAGGTGAACTTGAACTTGCCGCCCTTTTCTACCTCCTCGATAACGGCAGCGGGCTTCCAGATCCAGCCAACGAAGATGCACAGAGCCAGGGCTGCCACAGTGGCGAAGCAGTTCTCGCACAGGTAGTCGATGGAGTCCAGAATGTCGGTATCCTTGCCCATCCAGCTCAGCAGGCGCACGCCGCTGAGGGAGCTGTAACCCAGAGAAACGGGGATGGCGATGATCAAGTTGGAGGCCAGCGCCAGCAGGGTGCCCTTCTTGTTGCTCCAGCCCCAGTGCTCGCAGGGGATGGCGGCGTTGGCGGCGGTCATACCGATCACGGAGCTGATAGCGGCAAAGAACACGGCAACGAAGAACAGGAAGCCGAAAATGGCGCCGCCGGGCATGCTCTCAAAGACGGCTTTCATGGTGATGAACAGCATACCTGCGCCGGCAGAGGGGGAATAGCCAAATGCGAAAGCGGCGGGAATGGTGGCCAGAGCGGCCAGCAGAGCGACGACCATGTCACCCAGAGGAACCAGCAGGGCATTCTTGGCCAGGTCACTGTCGTCAGGGGCATAGGAACCATACATCAGGTTGGTACCGAAGCCGACGTTCAGGGAGAAGAACATCTGGGCCAGGGCGATGCCGAACACGGTGAGCCAGCCGCCGGAGCTCATAACATTCTCGGTGCTGGGCTGGAACAGGAACTCGATGCCCGCCTCGGCGCCGGGCAGGGTGCAGGCGCGGATGGCCACAACGATCAGCAGAACGACCAGCGCGGGGATCATCCACTTGCAGGCCTTCTCGATACCGCCGGCCATGTTCTTGCGGACGCAGAGATAGGCGAGAAGCAGGCCCACGAAGGTCCAGATCAGGGGCTCCACAGGGTTGGAGATGAACATGGAGAAGTATTCGGCGCTGTCCATGGTCCAGAAGGTGCCGGCGGGATTAAAGATCGCGATGCCGAATTCCACCATGTACTTGATGATCCAGCCGAACAGCAGGCAGTAGAAGCCCATAACGCCTACGCAGACGATGGCGTTCAGGATACCGACGAACTTCCATTTCCGGTTCAGCTCTGTCCAGGCTGCGATGGGGCCCTTGCGCATCTTGCGGCCAATCGCGTACTCGGACAGGGTCATGGGAATGCCCAGCAACAGCGCCACCACGACGTAGATGATCAGGAAGTAGAAGCCGCCGCCGCGGCCCAGCTTGGAGGGGAAGCCCCAAACATTGCCCAGGCCGACAGCGCCGCCGATACAGGCCAGCATCATGCCGAGGTTGGAGCTGAATTTAGAGCGTTTGACTTTTTTTTCTTCCATTTTCTCTTGATCTCCTCTTCTATTTGATTTTGTAACACAGGGCTGACAGCCCAATTACAACAGGGGGAACTTCAGGAAAGCATGGTGTGTACCATTTCATAGACCAGCTCGCTCATTTTGGCGTGGCCCTCCTCGTCCAGATGGACGCCGTCCACCTTGCCGGGCTTGATGAACTGAGCCGCGTCGATGAACTCGACATCCAGCTGCTCGGCCACGGTGCGCAGACACTTGCCCAACTGGCGGCTGTTGTCGATGCTGGTCTGATCCGTCACATCGTTTTCCTTGAAGGTCAGGCGATCCTCCGTGATCTCTACCGGAGAGATCAGCAGGATCTTCATCTTCTCGCCGGGACGGTCGACCCCCAGCTTTCGTGCCGTTTCCAGCATATACTGCACGGCGCGGGCGGTGGAGATGGGATTGCCGGCGGGAATATTGGACTGAAAATCGTTGGTGCCCAGCATAAAGACCAATACATCAATAGGAGCCGCGCTGCGGAGGACTGCGGGCATGGTCTTCAGACCGTTCAGCTCCGGATCAAAGGGATCGTCAAAGACAGTGGTGCGTCCGGTGAGACCTTCCTCGACCACGGTGTAGTCCTGATAGCCCAGCTTTTCCTGCAGGCGGGCCGGCCAGCGGATGCTCTCGTCATACCGCTCACCGGTAATGGGAATATAGCCCCAGGTATTGGAATCGCCGAAACAGACAATGCGTTTTTTCATATGGGGGGTTCCTCCTTGTCCTGTTTTGTCAGATCGGCCTTCTGCCGACGCCGTCTTTTCAGACGGTAGACAGAACGCACAAAGCGCTTCGCTTGTATGCCGGTATCATAGCACACTCTGCACAGCTTTGCGTTGAAGAAAATTCAAGTGGGGTGTGAATTACTTGCGGAGACAGATGCGCCGCATAGTGCTACAATGCAGACAACCGACCATACCGGCATGACCGCCATGTGTCGGCGCGGCAGAAAACACCGCGGTAAGGAAAAGGAGGAGCATTTTATGATACAATACGCAAAACGCATGGGCGCCATGGCCTACACGGCCAACGTGGTCAGCAACTTATTTGGCGCGATGACAAACCCCAATATCATTTCTTTCGGCGGCGGCGCGCCGGCCAAGGAGGCCCTGCCCATCGACATCCTGCGCCAGCTGACGGATGAGGTCATCCGGAAGGACAAGCGCGGCGTGGAGGCTCTGCAGTACGGCCCTCTCAGCGGCACCAAGGACATGAAAGAGGTCATTGTCAACGAGCTGCTGCTCCCCAAGGGTGTGAAGTGTACCACTGACAATGTGATGGTGGTGGCCGGCGGCCTGGAGGGCATCAACCTGACCTGCCAGGTCTATATTGACCCGGGCGACGTGATTCTGGTAGAATCCCCCACCTTCGTACACTCCGTGGAGATTTTTGAGATGTTCGAGGCCAAGTGCATTGGCGTGGACATGGACGAGGACGGCATGAAGATGGACGATCTGGAGGCGAAGATCCAGAAGTACCATCCCAAAATGATTTACGTGATCCCCACCTTCCAGAATCCCAGCGGCCGGACTCTGAGCCTGGAACGCCGGAAGAAGGTGGCGGAGCTGTCCGCCAAGTACAATGTGCTGGTGCTGGAGGACGACCCCTACCGTGACATTCGATACAGCGGAGAGGACCTGCCTCCCATCAAGTGCTTCGACACCGTGGGCAACGTGGTGGTGGCCAACAGCTTCTCCAAGATCTTCTCCCCCGGCGTGCGCCTGGGCTATGTGATGGCGGAGCCGGAGACCATCCACTATCTGACGGAGGCCAAGTCCGCCACCAACTCCCATACCTCCATGCTGCCCCAGGTGCTGTGCGCCGAGTTCTTCAAGCGCGGCTACTATCCCGCACACCACGAGATGCTGTGCGACCTGTACCGCCAGCGTCGGGACGCCATGCTGGAGTGCATCGACAAGTATTTCCCCGAGGGCACCAAGCACAGCTTCCCCGACGGCGGTCTGTTCACCTGGGTGGAGCTGCCCGGCGACATTGACACCGCGGAGCTGCTGAAGGAGTCCAGCACCGATCCGGAAGTGGGCGTGGCCTTCGTGGCCGGCGCGGGCTTCTTCGTGGGCGGCAGCGGCGTGGGCCGCAACTGCATGCGCATGAGCTTCGGCAACAATTCTCCGGAGAAGATCCGCGAGGGCGTGATGAAGCTGGGCAAGCTGATCGAGAAGAAACTGGCTCAGCAGAGCAAGTAATCGAAAGGAGCAGCAGAAATGACGAAACGCAGAATGAAATCCATGGACGGCAACACCGCGGCGGCATACGCTTCCTATGCCTTTACCGACGTGGCCGCCATCTACCCCATTACCCCTTCCTCCGACATGGCCCAGCACATTGATGAGTGGGCCGCCACCGGCAAGAAAAATATCTTCGGCGAGACCGTGCAGGTGGTAGAGATGCAGTCCGAGGGCGGCGCTTCCGGCGCCGTTCACGGCTCCCTGCAGGCGGGCGCCCTCACCAGCACCTACACCTCCTCTCAGGGCCTGATGCTGATGATCCCCAATATGTTCAAGATCGCAGGCGAGCTGCTGCCCGGCGTGTTCCATGTGGCCTCCCGACTGGTGGCCTCCAACGGTCTTGGCATCTTCTGCGACCACAGCGATGTGATGACCATCCGTACCACCGGCTTTGCCATGCTGTCCTCTGCCAGCGTGCAGCAGGCCATGGACATGGCAGCCGTGGCACACCTGAGCGCCATCAAGGGCCGCGTGCCGTTCCTGCACTTCTTTGACGGCTTCCGCACCAGCCACGAGATCCAGAAGATCGAGGTGCTGGAGTATGACGAGCTGGCACAGCTGGTAGACAAGGACGCCATCAATGCCTTCCGCCGCAGCGCCATGAATCCCGATCATCCCAGCGTCCGCGGCACCGTGCAGAACGCCGATATCCACTTCCAGCAGCGCGAGGTCATCAATAAGTATTGGAAAGAACTGCCCGATGTGGTAGAATCCTACATGGGTGAGATCAACAAGCTCACCGGACGGGATTACCACCTGTTCAACTACTACGGCGCGCCGGATGCGGAGCGCATGATCGTGGCCATCGGCTCCATGACCCAGACCATCGAGGAAGTGGTGGACGCGCTGAACGCCAAGGGCGAGAAGGTCGGCCTGCTGACCGTGCATCTGTACCGCCCGTTCTCTCTGGAGCACTTCTTCAAATACATCCCCAAGACCGTGAAGGTCATTACCGCGCTGGACCGCGTCAAGGAGATCAATGCGCAGGCTGAGCCCCTGTACATGGATGTCAAGACCGCGTTCTACGGCAGAGAGCATCAGCCCGTGGTGGTGGGCGGCCGTATCGGCGTGGGCGGCAAGGACATTCGTCCGTACCACATCTATCAGGTGTTTGAGAACATGAAGGCCGCGTGTCCCAAGGATCATTTCACCGTGGGCATCATCGACGACATGTACGACAGCAATCTGCCTGCCGTGGATGAGATCGCCATCGACCATGCCGGCACCACCGCCTGCAAGTTCTGGGGTCTGGGCTCCGACGGCACCGTGGGTGCCAACAAGAGCGCCGTGAAGATCATCGGCGACAACACCGACAAGTATGCGCAGGCTTATTTCGCCTACGACTCCAAGAAGTCCGGCGGCGTCACCGTATCCCATCTGCGCTTTGGCGACACCCCCATCCGCTCCACCTATCTGATCGACAAGGCGGACTTCATCTCCTGCTCCCAGCAGTCCTATGTCAGCAAGTATGACGTTCTGGCCGGTCTGAAGGACGGCGGCACATTCCTGCTGAACACCATGTGGGACGATGCGGCGCTGGAGCACAACCTGCCCGCCGAGATGAAGCGCTATCTGGCGCAGCACCACATCCGGTTCTACACCATCGACGCTGTGGACATCGCCCGCAATCTGGGCCTGGGCAACCGCACCAATATGATCATGCAGTCCGCGTTCTTCAAGCTGGCGGACATCATCCCCATTCAGGATGCCGTCAAGTATCTGAAGGATTCCATCGCCGTGACCTACGGCAAGAAGGGCGACGATGTGGTGGCCATGAACTGTGCCGCCGTGGATCAGGGCATCACCGGCCTTCACGAGGTGGCTGTGCCCGCGTCTTGGGCGGACGCTGTGGATGCGCCTGCGGCCGAGACCAGAGAAGTGCCTGACTACATCAGGAACTTCCTGGAGCCCGTGAACCGCATGGAGGGCGACAACATCCCCGTCAGCGGCCTGCTGCCCGTGCAGGACGGCGCGTATCCTACCGGCACCTCCGCTTACGAAAAGCGCGGCGTTGCCATCCGCGTGCCCCACTGGGACGCCGAGAAGTGCATCCAGTGCAACCAGTGCTCCTTTGTGTGCCCCCACGGCTGCATCCGTCCCATCCTGACCACACCGGAAGAGACTGCGGCGGCTCCCGAGGGCTATGTGACCAAGCCTGCCAACGGCGCCAAGGAGTATCAGTTCCGCATCGCCATTTCCCCCAACGACTGCACCGGCTGCGGCAACTGCGTCAACGTGTGCCCCGCCAAGGAGAAGGCTCTGGATATGCGCCTGCTGGAGCAGGAGCAGGACGAGGCCGCTCGCTGGGACTACGTGGCCGCTCTGCCCGAGAAGAAGAACCCCTTCAACAAGCTCACCGTCAAGGGCAGCCAGTTCGAAAAGCCCCTGTTCGAGTTCTCCGGCGCCTGCGCCGGCTGCGGCGAGACGCCCTACATCAAGCTGGTCACCCAGCTGTTCGGCGACCGCATGATGATCGCCAACTCCGCCGGCTGCGCCCATGTGTTCTCCGGCAGCGTGCCCTCCGCGCCTTACTGCAAGAATGAAAAGGGCCGCGGCCCCGCGTGGAACAGCTCCCTGTTTGAAGATACCGGCGAATTCGGCCTGGGCATGTTCCTGGGCACCCGTCAGGTGCAGAAGGAGATGGCCTCTCTGGCCAAGAAGATCCTGGAGCTCCACGCCAGCAGCGAGCTGGATGCGGCGCTGACGGACTGGCTGGACAACCAGATGGTGTCCGAGGGCACCCGCGAGCGCGCGGACCGCGTGATCGCCGCTCTGGAGCCCGTGAAGGAGAGCAGCGAACTGCTGACCGAGCTGTACGAGAACAAGGACTATCTGCCCAAGCGTTCCCAGTGGCTCATCGGCGGCGACGGCTGGTCTTACGACATCGGCTACGGCGGACTGGACCACGCTCTGGCGGCCGGCGAGAACATCAACGTTCTGGTGCTGGATACCGAGGTGTATTCCAATACCGGCGGACAGGCTTCCAAGGCGACCCCCACCGCGGCGATCGCCAAGTTTGCCGCCAGCGGCAAGCGTACCAAGAAGAAGGATCTGGGCCGCATCTTCATGACCTACGGCTACATCTACGTGGCGCAGGTGTGCATCGGCGCCGACAAGGCGCAGACGCTGAAGGCGCTGGCCGAGGCCGAGGCTTATCCCGGCCCCTCCATCGTCATCGCCTACTGCCCCTGCATCAACCACGGCATCAAGACCGGCATGGGTCTGAGCCAGATGGAAGCCAAGCACGCCGTGGACTGCGGCTACTGGGCGCTGTATCGCTACAATCCACAGCTGGTGGGTACCGGCGTGAATCCCTTCACGCTGGATTCCAAGGAGCCCACCATGTCCTTCCGCGAGTTCCTGATGAACGAGGTCCGCTACGCCTCCCTGCTGAAGGCGTTCCCCGATGAGGCGGAGGGCCTTCTGGAAAAGACCGAGAAGGACGCCATGGAGCGGCTGGCCTACTACAAGAAGTTGGCTGCCGAAAAGGAATAAAGAGCCAGGCAGCGTTGCGCCTGCGACAGACGGGCGCACCAACTCCGTGTTGGTGCGCCCGTTTCTGAGGTAAAACAATACGAGAAGGGAGCTTGACCATGGAAAAGGTCGATCTGACACAGCTGATAGGACTGCGGACGGAACCCCGCTATATGGAGTACAACTGGCGGGACATCGCACTGTACGCGCTGGCGGTGGGTGCCAAGGCGGAGGATCTGCAATACACCTATGAAAAGGTTCTGAAAGCGCTGCCCACCTACGGGACGATCCCCTACTGGGGCACGGTGAATGTAAAGCCGTATCAATGGATGCCGCTGCCCGCCTCCATGATCGCCAACGAACTGATCAAGCCCACCATTTCTTTTTTGAACATGGATCATGAGATCATCATGCACCGCCCCATCGATCCGATCAAGGGAACGTTTCAGTATCAGGATGTGATCACCGACGTGTACGATCGGGGCGAAGGCAAGGGCGCGGTGATCAAGACGCGGGTGGATGTGCGGGATGAGGCCGGCAACGCGGTCTGCACCAATTATTCCACCACATTTTTCCACGAGGCCGGCGGCTTTGGCGGGAAGCCCATGCCCAAGAGCCCCGTGGTCATTCCGGAGCGGAAGCCGGATGTGGAAGCAGACGACTATATCAGCCCCGTGCAGAATCTGCTGTACCGGCTGACGGGGGACACCAATCTGGTGCATGTAGATCCGGAATATGCGCGGAAGATGGGCTTTGAGTCCTCCTTTATGCAGGGCCTTTGTTCCTTCGGCTTTGCCTGCCGGATGGCGATAGCGGCCCTGATCCCCGGGGAGCCGGAGCGCATGACGCGCATGGCCGCCCAGATGAGCAGCGTGCTGTATCCGGATACGCCGGTGCGGCTGGAGCTGTGGCATGCAGGTGAGAAGCAGGCATACTTCCGCCTGATGAATTTGAAAACAGGAAAACCCGTGCTGAACCGCGGCGTTTTTGAATGGAAATAGAGGATCGGAAGAGAAAGGAGCAAGACATGAATTTTGAACTGACAAAAGAGCAGGCTTTGCTGAAGAAGGCGGCACAGCAGTTTGCAGAAAATACACTGGAGCCCACCGCGGCGGAGCTGGATGAGACCCACGTTTTCCCCGTGGAGAACTTCAAGCAGATGGCACGTTACGGCTTCACCGGCATCGGTGTGCCCAAGGAGTACGGCGGTGTGGGCGGCGGCATGACCGAGGAGGTCATCGCGGTGTCCGAGTTCGCCAAGAAGTGCATGGCCTCCGCAGCCACCCTGTCCATCCACCTCATCGCACCCCAGGCCATCGCCAAGTACGGCACCGAGGCCCAGAAGCAGAAGTACCTGCCCCGCCTGACCAAGGGCGGCGAGCTGGGCGCCTTTGCCCTGACGGAGCCCGGCGCCGGCAGCGACGCGGCCCGGGCCCAGACCACGGCCATTCTGGATACGGAGACCAATGAGTATGTGCTCAACGGCACCAAATGCTTCATCTCCGGCGGCAGCCGCGCCGGTGTGCTGGTGGTGTTCGCCCTGACGAACCCCGCTGCGGGGCTGAAGGGGATGTCCGCCATCATTGTGGAGGCCGGTACGCCCGGCTTCACGGTGGGCAAGGTGGAGAACAAGATGGGCCTGCGGGGCAGCGAGACCGCGGAACTGATCTTCGAGGATTGCCGCGTACCGGCGGAGAACCTGCTGGGGCAGGAGGGCAAGGGCTTCAAGATCGCCATGCAGGCGCTGGACGGCGCCCGCATCGGCGTGGGCGCCCAGAGCATCGGCCTTGCCGAGGGCGCGCTGGAGCTGACGGTGAAATATATGCACGAACGTGTCCAGTTCGGCAAGCCCATCGCCACGCTGCAGGGCCTGCAGTGGTATGTGGCGGATATGGCTACTAAGACTGAGGCGGCCAAGTGGCTGACCTACTACGCCGCGTATCTGGATGACAGCGGCAAGCCCTTCGGCAAGGAGGCGGCTATGTGCAAGCTCAACGCCTCTGAAAACGCGCGGTTCGTCACGAATCTGGCACTGCAGATCCACGGCGGCTACGGCTATATGCACGACTATCCTCTGGAGCGGATGTACCGCGATGCAAAGATCACGGAAATTTACGAAGGCACCAGCGAGATCCACAAGGTGGTCATTTCCCGCGCCGTGCTGGGCAAGTAATTGAGGAGGTAAAAGGTAAAATGAAAATCATCGTCACTGTGAAGCAGGTTCCCGATACCTCCGGTAAGGTGGCCGTGAACCCCGATGGCACTCTGGACCGTGCGTCCATGCAGACCATCATCAACCCCGATGACATGAACGCCGTTGAGGCCGCTCTGGCTCTGAAGGACGAGCTGGGCTGCAAGGTGGTGGCGTTCACCATGGGCCCCCCTCCCGCAGAGGGCATGCTGCGTGAGCTGATGGCCATGGGCGTGGACGAGGGCGTTCTGGTCA
>ERZ773235.2439-NODE-2439-length-15657-cov-12.483079_pt1 | contig 15657 bp, 17 predicted proteins | sample MGYA00580522_ERZ773235 | MGnify/ENA primary metagenome ERZ773235 (study PRJEB29015, sample SAMEA2737797) | human gut metagenome | biome: human gut; feature: human-associated habitat; material: faeces | place: China | collected 2012 ...
AATAATTATAGAAAATAAAATTGAAATTAATCCGAAAATAATTTTTATTAAATTATTTTTCATAAAAATAATTAAAAATAAATTAATTAAAAATATTATTAAAAAAAATACATAAAAATCAAAATTACTTATTTTATTTTTTTGTTTTTTTTCAATTTTGTTTTCATACATTTTATTTTTTAGATTATTTATTTTATTTTTTTCGTCATTAATAAATTCATTATTGATTTTTATTTTTTCATTTTGACTACTAATTTCGTTCTCATTTTTTATAATCTTTTTGACTAAATCTATCTTGGCACTTTTTTCTTGTAGTTGGCAGTTAATTAATTTTTGTCTATTTTCCAAATAGCTTTTTTGGTCTTGACTTTCTTCTACCTTGCTCTTTTCCTCTGTTAGTTTATCAATATTTTCATTTACGATGTTTATTGGTCTTCCTACGGTTCTTGCCGTTCCAACTTCTTCAACTTGTTTTTTGTTAAGAAGATTCATTGTTCTTTTAAATGATGTATTTTCGTCTCCTGTTGATAACAAATTGGCAATTTTTTGTATTAGGATATTTTGCTCACTATTATCTAATACAACTTCCTTTTGCTCTATTAATGTTGTTGAATAAAAGCTTTCTTCATCGATGTTAGTTTGTTCATAAAAAAATTCATTGCCTTTTGTCTTGTCTATATTGAATGTTTTAGAAATATCTTCTAAATTATTATATATTTTGGGATTTTTTTTATTAAATTCTCTAAATACTTCATATTCATTTTTATTATCCAAAGTATATTTTATTTTACCTGAAAAATCTATATCTTTCCATGGTGTATATTTTTCTAAGTCCGAAAATTCTTTTTTATTTTTATTTTTTGAAATTCCATAAAACATACATGAAATAAATTTTAATAATGTTGTTTTTCCTGCCTCATTTTTTCCATAAATTAAATTAATATTTTCTGATAAATTTATTTCTTTATTTTCTAATTTTCCAAATCCATTTATTTTTAAATCATTAATTTGCAAATAATTCGCCTCCTAAATTGATTGCAATCCTATTTCTATTGCTTTTTCAATCTCTTCTTCTGAATAATTATTTTCATTTTTTATTTTTTCTATTTCATTTAAGAAATAACTTTTTAAATTATTTTCATTTTTTATTTTTTCTAAATTTATTTTTATTTTTGATAAATCCTTTATTTTTAATATATTTTTTTTATCAATATTTTTTAATATTTTGTTTGTATTAATTTCTATATTTTTATTTCCTGTAAAAATAATTTTGTAATATTTATCTTTTTCTAAATTAATTAAATTTATTTTTTCAATTAATTCTTCTTCTGAAAAAATTTCAGAAATATTAAAATTTAATTCTTGAAATTCTTTTTCATCTATTTTTTCAAAATTAATTTCTAATTTATTTTTTTCTAATTTAACATCATAAATTCCATGCTCTCCTAATTCATCAAATCCCAGAGATATGGTTGAACCTGGATATGCAATATTTTCTCTTATTTCTTTTTTATGAATATGTCCCAAAGCTACATAGTCAAATCCTATATTTTTTAATCTGTTTTCATTTATTGGATTATATTGCATCTCCGTTGTTTGGCTTGCATTTAAACTTCCATGTGTTATTAAAATATTTATTTTATCTTTATTTTCTATTTTTATTTCTTCAATTTTTGAATCTTTTAAATAAAAATCATTAAATCCATAACCATATATATCACAATCTGGAAACTCATATTTTTTAATTTCATTATTAAAAATATATACATTATTATTCCAATTAAAATTATTATAATATGAATTTTTTAAAAATGGATCATGATTTCCTGGAGTAATAAATATTTTTGTATCGGGAATTTCTTTAAATAAATTATTTATATATTCTATTGTTGATTGTCTAATATATTGATGTTCATATAAATCTCCAGCAATAAATAAATATGGTATATTTTCTTGTTTTATTTTCTCTATTATTTTTTTTAATGCTTTTCTTTGGTCCAGTCTCCTTTGGTCTCCAAAATTTTCTTGATTACTTAAAAGAGTAAAAGGGCTATCAAAATGCATATCTGCTATATGAACAAATCTCATTTTTTCTCCTTCTTTCTATTTTATTTGATTTTATTCTAATTTATCCTATTTTTATTTGTTAATATTATTTCTAATAATCCAATTTCTTGCTAATATACTATCTGTATGCATTGTTGCTTTTTTCTCTATTTGTAATAATATTTTTTTATCAATAATATATAAAACTGCTTTATTTATATCTTCATCCAGCAAAGTGTTTAAATAATCTATATCTGCAAATCCTCTCTCTTTGCTTGTCCTATCTGCTATAAATAATATTTTATCTAATAAAGACATATTTTGTATTCCTGTTGTATGTGCACGTATTGCTTGTGCCATTTCTTTAGTAAATCCAAGTTCTTTTACCGCTATATCTGCACCAATTTTTGCATGCAATAAACCAGGATTTTCACGTTCCATTTCATCTATTTGAATATTATTATTTTCTACATATTTTAATTTTTCATCGTTTGGAATTTCCTTTGCTATATCATGTGCTATTCCTACTTTTTCAGCAGTTTCAACATCATAGCCAAATTTTTCTGCTAATTCTTTTGCTCTTTCCATTACACATTGGCTATGATGAAATCTTTTTTCTGATAATCTTTTTTTAACTGTTTCAATTATTATATCTAAATTCATATCTTCTCCTCTAAATCTTTTTTATTAATATGCTATTTCTATTAATTTATCTAGCAAATCTGTATAAGTCACTCCTGTTTGTTCCCATAGTTTTGGATACATGCTTATCTGTGTAAATCCAGGCAATGTATTTATTTCATTAATATAAATTTTATTATTTATGTCATCTACAAAGAAATCTACTCTGGCTAATCCCTTACAATCTGCTGCTTTATATGCTTTTTCAGCAATTTTTCTCACTTCATCTGCTAAATTATTTGGTAAATCTGCTGGAATTATTGTTTTTGACTCCTGGTTTTGATATTTTGCACTAAAGCTATAAAACTTATCTGCCGCAAGGATTTCACCTACACAAGATGATTCTACTTCTTCATTTCCCAATACAGCACATTCTATTTCTCTTCCTTTAATATTTTCCTCTATTAATATTTTACTATCGAATTCTCCTGCATATTCAATGGCCTTTATTAGCTCTTCTAAATTATCTGCTTTGTTAATACCTACTGATGAACCTGAGTTAGATGGTTTTACAAACATTGGAAATTCTATTTTTTCCGTTATTTTTTTAGCTATATCAAATACATTATATATTTCCTCAGAAAAGTCTTCGTCTACATATATATAATTATTTTTATTTTTTCGTATATAAACATATTCTGCTTGTGGAATATTTGCTTTATCAAAAATTATTTTTGCATATACTTTATCCATGCAAATACTTGATCCTAAAATTCTTGTTCCTACATAAGGAATTTTTAATAATTCCAACATTCCTTGAATACTTCCATCTTCTCCTCCTAGTCCGTGCAAAACTGGGAAAATTACGTCCATATTTTTTAAATATTTACATACATTTTCTATTTTTTCACCGCCAATAATTTCATCTCCAACTTTGTATTCTTTGTTATCTATTTTATATTTAAACCAATCTCCTTTTTTATCTATGTATATTGGATATATATCATATTTATCCTTATTTAAGTTTTTTATTACTGAAGTCCCTGATACAATTGAAACCTCATGTTCTGTGGATATTCCACCAAAAATCACTCCTAGTTTTATTTTTCCCATAATCTTTCTCCTTGTAAATATTTTGAAATTTCTCCAAAGTGCATTGCATTTGATGCTTTTATCAAAATTGCATCATTTTTTCTAACAATTTCACCTAATTTATTAATACATTCTTCATTTGTACTAAATTGATATACTTCTTTTGTCCCTAGTGTTTTAGCTGTTTTGGCTGTACTTTTTGATAGTTCTCCTACTGTGCATAATACATCTATTTTGTTTTTAGCAACTTCCTCTCCAACCATACTATGTAATTTTTCAGCATATTCTCCAAGTTCTAGCATATCACCTAAAATTGCGAGTCTTCTTGTTGCTTTAATATTACTTAAAACTTCTAAACTTGCCTTCATAGAATCATAACTTGCATTATAATAGTCATTCATTATTTTAATATCATTTATTTCAAGAATTTCATTTCTTTTTCCAGTTATTTCAAAAGTTTTTATGCCTTCTATTATTTTATCTGTTTCTATATTTAGCTTTTTTCCAACGGCTATTGCACATAAGCTATTGTATATAAAATGGTCTCCAGGCACTGGTACATATACTTTTTCTTCTTTATCATTTATTTTTATTTTATATTCCGTATATGTTTCATTTCTTGCTATATCATAAGCCACATAATTACTTGAATTTTCTATTCCATAAGTAATTTTCCTATATTTTTTAATATCACATTTATTTAATAAATCATTATCATTATTTAATATAATGCATCCATTTGGAGTTAATCCATCTAATATCTCCATTTTTGCTTTTAGTATATTTTCTCTTGAACCTAGTATTCCTATGTGTGCTGTGCCTATGTTAGTAATTATAGCTATAGTTGGCTTAACTATATTTGTTAAAAGTTCAATTTCCCCAAAATGATTCATTCCCATTTCTACAACAGCAGCCTCAGTATTTTCATTCCAACTTAAAATTGTAAGAGGTACTCCTATATGATTATTGTAGTTACCTTTTGTTTTTGTAACATTATATTTTTTACCAACAACACTCGCAATAATATCCTTTGTGCTAGTTTTTCCTACGCTTCCTGTAACTGCAACAATAGGAATATCATACAAAGTTCTTTTATACTTTGCTATTTTTTGTATTGAATCTGTAATGTTTTTAACTTTTAATATAAGTTTATTATTATATTTATTTACAATTTCCTCTGGAATATTATATTCAGTAATAACTCCCATTGCTCCATTTTCCAGAGCTTCTTTAATATATGTTATTCCATCTGCTGTTTCACTTTTTAAAGATATAAATAAATCATTTTTTTCTATTATTCTTGTATCACTACAAAATTTTTCTACTGTGGATGCTGTACCCCTTGATATAACTGTACATTCGCACATTTCCACTATTTTATCCACAGCTATATTTTTATTACTCATAAAATTACTCCTTAAAATAATATATTTAATTGTTATTTTTATTGCTACTATTCTATAACATTTTTCTGTTTTTTTAAATACTTTGTATGTATTTTTTTGTAAATAATTTTTATGTAAATATATTTACTTTCCTGCAAATTTATTGTATATTATGTATGGTGATTTTTATGCAAAGAATGTTAAGTTATATACGCAAAGCAGTTGATGATTATAATATGATAGAAGATGGTGATAAAATTGCTGTTGGTTTATCTGGCGGAAAAGATTCAATTACCTTGCTTATGGGGTTAAAGGCATTACAAAGATTTTATAGTAAAAAATTTGATTTAATTGCAATTAGTATTAACCCTGGATTTGATTTTTTTAATAGTGATTTTTTAAAAACTACTTGCGAAACCATTGGCGTTCAATATGTTGAAGAAAAAACACATATTAAGGAAATTGTTTTTGATATAAGAAAAGAAAAAAATCCATGTTCACTTTGTGCAAATTTAAGAAGAGGAATTTTAAATAGTGTTGCAATTCGTGAAGGATGTAATAAAATTGCTTTAGGGCATAATGAAGATGATGTTTTGGAAACATTTTTCTTGAATTTATTATATGGTGGCTCTATTGGTACTTTTGCTCCAAAGAGCTATATGGATAGATCCAGTATTACACTTATTCGTCCATTAATATATGCACCTGAAAAATCAATAAGAACTTTCGTTAAAAAGAATAATATTCAGGTTATGCCTAAATGTTGCCCAATGGATGGAGTTTCAAAAAGAGAAGATATAAAAACTTTAATCTCTAGTCTTCAAAAAGAAATTCCAACTGTAAAAGCCAATATTTATGGTGCAATAAAAAGAAGTAATATTAAAGGCTGGGAAAAATAAAGCTTAGAAATTTTGAAATTCTAAGCTTTATTTTTCTATTTTATGTTTTAAAATATGGTTAAAAAACATTTTTTTATTTTGTATACTTTCTCATTGTTTCTGTTAAGTCTTCCAAATCCTTTTTTGCACCTTCTAATGTATCTCCTCTAACTCCCATATAGAATTTTATTTTTGGCTCTGTACCTGATGGTCTAACTGCACACCAACAGTCATTTTCTAGTGTATATCTTAGCACATTAGATTTTGGTAAATCAATTTTTGTTTCTTTTCCTGAAAGTATATCTTTTTCTATTCCTGTGCTACAATCCATTATTTTTAGCACCTTATATTTCCCTAGAGTTTCTGGTGGATTATTTCTCATTTTTCTCATCATTTCTTGTATTTTTTCAGCTCCATCTGCACCTTCAAGAACTACTGGAATTTGGCCTTCTCTATAATATCCGTATCTTTCATACATTTTTTGCATTGCATCCCATAAAGTCATACCTTGATTTTTATAGTATGCTGCAATTTCGCAAAGTAGCATTACAGCTATTATTCCGTCTTTATCTCTTGCATGTGTTCCAATTAAACATCCATAACTTTCTTCATATCCCATTATGCAATTATGGCTATGATTTTGTTCAAATTGTCTTATTCTTGCTGCAATATTTTTAAAACCAGTTAATGCTAGAAATAGCTCTACTCCGTAGTATTCACAGATTCTGTCTGTCATATTTGATGATACTATTGTTTTTATTAATGCTGGATTTTCAGGTAATATACATTTTTCTTTCTTTTGTGATATTAAGTATTCAGCAATCGTAAGTCCTATCATATTTCCATTAAATAATATGTAATTTCCTGTTTTAGCATCCTTTACATGAAGGCCTATTCTATCTGCATCTGGATCATTTGCTAATACTATGTCAGCATCAACCTCTTTAGCTAGTTTTAATGCATATTCAAATGCTTTTGGATCTTCAGGATTTGGATAGCTTACTGTTGGGAAATTTCCATCTGGTTGTTCTTGTTCTTTTACAATAAATAAATTCTTATATCCTAAACTTGTAAGTAAATTCTTTGCTAATCTACCACCAGTACCATGAAGTGGAGTGTATACTATTTTTAAACTATCTGCTGCTTGTTTTATTGCATCAGGATTTAGTGTGTTCTTTTTTAATTCATCCAAGTACAAATCATCAAAGTCTGCACTAATAACATTATATAATCCTTTTGAAATTGCTTCTTCTTTTGATATTGTTTTAATTCTAGCAAAATCAGTTATGCTATTTACTTTTGCAATAATTTCAGCATCTATTGGTTCTGTTATTTGAGCTCCGTCTTCCCAATATACTTTGTATCCATTATACTTAGGTGGATTATGGCTTGCTGTAACAACTATACCTGATATACATCCAAGTTTTCTTACGGCAAAAGATAACTCTGGTGTTGGTCTTAAACTTTCAAATATATAAGTTTTTACACCGTTTGCATTTAATGTTAATGCTGCTAACTCGCTAAATTCCGTAGACATATTTCTTGAATCATAAGCAATAGCCACTCCTCTATCTTGCCCACCTTTTTGAACAATATATTCTGCTAATCCCTGTGATGCCTTTCCTACAGTGTATTTATTCATTCTATTTGTTCCTGCTCCAACAATTCCTCTTAAACCAGCTGTTCCAAACTCTAAATCTTTATAGAAACTATCTTTTTTTTCTGTTTCATTTCCCTTCATTTCTAGTAATGCTTTTTTTGTTTCTTCATCAAAGATTGGATTATTTACCCATTCCTCATATTTTTCTTGATATTTTTCCATATTTACCTCCTAATATTATTGTAGTTCATAATTTATTTTTTATTATTTATTACTTTTTTAAATAATTCAATCGCAGTTTCTGGGCTATCTACACCTTCTTTGTTTTTTACTGGTGCGAATTCCTCTTCTCTTTTTCCTCTTAAAATTTCCATATTATCTAGCTTTTCAAAAGCGTCAAATATAAATGTTTCGAATTTATAACAATTTGGCTCTTCTGGAGTAATAATATTTCCTTTTTCATCCATATACGTTGCCTTTTTAAAAGCAGTGTGATATGGTAATTTTTCATCTCCAATTTTTTCTATTGCCTTTATGTTAAATAAATTGCAATTTATGTGAGATTCTCCAAAGATAAGTTCCCCATTATCATCTCTTCTTTCTGCCATTTCCTTAGTGATTTCAGTATATTCTATTACGCTTGGCTTATTATTTCTCTTACAAAAAACTCCAACTTTTTCCTCTGGATTTGCCTTTACAATTGATTTTCCAAGTGCTAATACATTTTTATTTACTGCAAATCCTAAAGCAACCTCATCTGTCATTTGTACTAAAGGATTGTCTACTGGTCCTATGAAAATCCATTCTACACCATGTGCTTTCATATCTTGAACTATTTCATTTTTAAATAAAGCTTCAAAAATTCCTCCATGGCCATTTGCTGCTTGCTTAATAAGTCCTTTTTCTGTAAGAATTACTTTTCCATTTTTACCTATCATAGGAATTTCACCTTGAATAAAGAATTTTACAGCCTCTTTTGGATAGTCAAAATAATTATTTTTTTCAAAAAATTCAACTGTTGCACTATTATTTTCTTTACTTGTCATTAAATACCACGGAATAGTAACATTATATTGTTGTTTTATTCTTTTTAATTTATCACAAAAAATTTCAAATAATGATTTATCCGGATTTAGTTTTAATACAAAGGTGCCTTTAGGTCCATTGTGTCCAAGTCTTGTTCCTTGTCCTCCTGCCATTGTTACAACTGCATATTTTTTTTCTTTAATTGTCTCTTCCCCTATTTTTCTATATGTTGCTAATTGCTCTTTTGTTAATTTTTCTTTATCTGTATAGGCAATAGGATCAATTACATCATTTGAATTTTGTATATTATTTATATTTTTATATAAATTATTTATCAAATCAAAGTCTATTTCTAAAATTTGATTTATTAACTCCTTTTTATCATTATCACTTAGCTTATCATAAAAATTAAGTAAATGCTCTTGTTGATATTTTATTACCTTTTCTTTTGCAATTTCAAAGCTATTCAAACAAATCTCCTCCTCTCAAAATTGAAAATTTATTATTTCACGTGTACAGTATATAGCATTTTTTATTATTTTGTCAATATTTTTTATTATTTTCATAATAAGACACAAAAGACGGGGTTTTTAACCCCGTTATCATATCTAATTTAAGCATTTACTTTTTCGGCTTTTCTTTCATAGCCATCAAATACATCTTCAATTTTATGTTCTCCGGAAGAATTATATATTGCTTGATGTTTATCTAATATTTCTTTAATGTTATCATTAAAACTTCCGTACTTCATAAAAATTCATTATTTTAATGCTTGTTTTCTCAAATTTCTTATGGTTTTTTTGTATACATCTGTCTATACATTCATTTATGATGTTTATGTATTCTTCATTTCCATTTACAATTATAATATTATTGCAATTTTTATTTAATTGCATTTTTAATATTTTTTCAATATTTAAATATTTTGTTGCATTTGTATCTTTCCAGTTAATTTTTAAAATCTCTTTTTTCACTTCATCTGATATTGTTAATCTTGATAAAACTAGTTCTATATTTGTAGTAAAATTATTTTCCAAAAATGTTACAACAGATGTTTTTTCCTTTATTTGTTTATTTACAAATGGTAAAATCATTGTTGCAAAATGCATGTTGCTTACATAAAAGCTACACAATTTTTGTGTACTACTAATTTCTTTCATACTAGTTCCTCCCTATGTTTTTCTACTGGTAAATTTTACCATTTTTAATTTGACTTGTCAATAAAAATCGTATGCCCTTATTCGACAAAGTCTACGGTTTTAAGCATTTCGGCATGATATATCCATGTATTTTCAATATGACTTTTATGAATATTTTTTTCATTTTGGTTAATAATTTAATTAAATATATTTTTTTACAAATTTATATTTAATTTCAAATGGAGGTTTAAAATGAGATTTATTACAAAAACTTTATCAAATTCTAAATTTAAACGTTTTCTTATATTAACTTTGTTATTAATATTATATATTCTAATATCTGCAATATCCTATACTAATGCTGTATGTGAAGATATTGCAAATACTGTTTTCCGTCTACATGTTATTGCAAATAGTGATACAGACGAGGACCAAAACCTAAAATATCTTGTCCGTGATAATATTATTAGTTACATTAATAATATTAGTAGTAATGTAACTTCAAAAGAGGAAACCATGAAAATTGCACAAGAACACATTAAAGACTTAGAAAAAATTGCTTTAGATACTGTTCAGTCTAATGGATATAATTATTCTGTAAAAGTCCAAATAGGAAACTTTGCTTTCCCTAGTAAAAAATATGGAGATATAATTCTTCCCCCTGGATATTATGATGCTTTAAAAGTTAAAATTGGAGAAGCTAAAGGTCGAAATTGGTGGTGTGTAATGTTTCCTCCGCTTTGCTTTGTAGATGTAAGTACAGGTGTTGTACCTGATGAATCAAAAGAGACAATGAAAGAAAATCTCTCTGAAGAAGAATATGCTTTAATATCACAAGGTTCAAATGATATAAAAGTTAAATTTAAAATTGTTGAAGTATTGCAAAATTTCACTATAAGTGGTATATTTATGTAGCATAGTAGAGTGTATTAACACTCTATTTTCTATGTAACGGCTTAAAATTATTGATACAGAAGGGATTGAAAACTTATGGAAAAATTGGTTATTAAAGGTGGAACTCCACTAAGGGGGTCCGTATCTATACTTGGAGCTAAAAACTCTGCAATAGCAATACTTCCAGCAACATTGCTATGCAAAGGAATTTGTACTCTTCATAATGTACCTAACATAATTGATGTAAGATTATCGTGTCAAATTCTTGAGCAATTAGGCTCAAAAATAACCTGGATTGATAACAATACATTAATTATTAATAATACAAATATATCAAAAACTCATGCTCCTCTTGATTTAACTTCTAAATTTAGAGCATCATATTACCTAATTGGAGCAATGCTTGGAAGAAGTAGGGAAATTGAAGTTGGACTACCTGGTGGATGCAATCTAGGTGCCCGTCCTATTGACCAACATATAAAGGGTTTTGAAGCTCTTGGTGCAACATCCAATCTTTCACAAGGCAAAATATATGTTAAAGCTGATAAATTAGTAGGAACAAGCATTTATATGGACGTAGTTTCTGTTGGAGCTACAATTAATGTTTTATTATCTAGTGTTTTTGCAGAAGGAACAACAATAATTGATAATGCAGCTAAAGAGCCTCACGTTGTTGACGTTGCAAACTTTTTAAACTCTCTTGGTGCAGACATTCGTGGTGCTGGTACAGACTTAATAAAGATAAATGGTGTAAAATCATTAAAATCAAATATTACATATTCTATTGTTCCAGATCAAATTGAAGCAGGAACTTTTATGCTTGCTGCAATCGCATCAAAAGGCGATTTAATCATTAAAAACTGTATTCCCGAGCATTTAGACTCATTAACATCTAAAATAACTGAAATTGGTGGAAATGTTGAAGCTTATGGTGATACAATTCATGTATGGGCAAATAAGAGACCTTCAAAAACTGTTATAAAAACTCTACCTTATCCTGGTTTTCCTACGGATTTGCAGCCACAGATGGGTGTTGTTTTATCACTAGCTATGGGAACTAGCATTATTAATGAATCTATATGGGACTCACGTTTTCAGTATACAGCTGAACTTAATAAAATGGGAGCACATATAACATCTCAAGGTAAATCTGCTATTTTTGAGGGTGTTGATAAATTATATGGAGCACCTGTATATGCAACTGATTTAAGAGCTGGTGCAGCTTTAGTAATTGCAGGCATTGTAGCCGATGGAATTACAGAAGTATATAACATAAAACATATTGATAGAGGATATGAATGTATTGAAAAAAAATTCTCATCTTTAGGTGCTAATATAGAGCGTATTGTTGAAAATTAGAAAGGTACAAATTTATGTTAAAATGTTGTAGTTTATATAGCGGAAGTACTGGAAATAGTTTCTTTGTACAAACAGAAAAAACAAAAATATTAATTGACGCTGGTGTTAGTTGTAGAAAAATAGAAACAGCATTAAAAACACTTCAAGTTTCCCCTAATGAAATAAATGCTATTTTAGTAACACATGAACACATTGATCACACAAAAAGCATTGGTATTTTATCTTCAAAATACAATATCCCAATATACATAAATGCCAAAACTCTAAATGCTTTGCAATCTAATAATAAGAAAATTGACAATTCAAAAGTTAATCTTTTTAAAAATGATACTACTTTTGAATTAAATGATTTGGAAATTTACCCTTTTTCTACACCACATGATGCTGCTGATCCTTGCGGTTTTAACATATACAAGGATAGCAAAAAAATTAGTATAGCAACTGATTTAGGTCATATTTCCAATAATATAATTAAATGTTTAGAGAATAGCTCATTTCTAATGTTAGAAGCAAATTACGATTCTAATGTTTTGCAATATTCTTCATATCCATATATGCTAAAAAAACGTATTTCAGGTCCAAATGGTCATTTGGAAAATTGTGTAACAGGTAAAACTATTGCACATTTAGTTGATACTGGATTAAAAGATGCTTTGCTAATACACCTTAGCAAGGAAAACAATTTCCCTGAACTTGCATATAAAACTGTATTAGAAGAACTGCAGAAAAGCAATCATGCAGAAAAATGCGTTTCTCTAAATGTTGCCCCTAGAGATTTACCTAGTAATTTATTTCAAGTAAGTTAAAATATAAGAACCATCCTAGAGAAAAAAAGTATGGCGACCTAAGATGGCTCTTAATAGAAATAAAAAAAATATAGATAAAAATAAGGGGAGATATAATTTTGTAAAAATTAAATTATTTAATTTAGGACTACTGCAAATAGTTTTAATTTAATTTTTACAATACTAAAAACTATGTAATTTTTTTTATTTTTTTGGGTATTTTCTTAGATTTTTTCTTTTTGATTAAATTATATTTCTAGATAATAAAAATATAGAAAAATAAGAATCAAGTTAGTTGTTTGAATTTTCAAATCGTTTGATTAGTTTATGTAAATATAATACTACAAAAAAACACAAATGTCAACAATTTTTTTACGACAAAAATCGACAAATTACTACAGAAATCAACATTCCGAACAACATCTCCCACCAATGCCGCAAATAAAATTCCCCTTGTCTGTTTTATTTTTACAACACTTGTATATATTGCTATTGTATATAAGGTTGTTTCTGTTGAACCCATTATTGTTGATGTAATAATCCCAATTAAACTATCTACCCCATATTGTTTCATAATATCTGTTCCTATTGCAATAGATGCACTACCGTGAAATAGGTCGTAAAAATGCAAGAGGCATTATTTCTTTTGGAATATTCAAAATTTTAATAATTGGTGATATTAGATTAATTAAAAAATCAATTATTCCAGAACTTCTTAATGCACCAATCGCAACAAAAAGGCCTATTAATGTAGGAAATAACGCAATAACAATACCTATTCCCTCTTTTGCACCTTCTAAAAATGTATCAAATACTTTAATTTTTTCTTTTAAACCAAAAATTACAATTATAGTTATAACTATTGGAATTATTGAATTAGATATAAAATTAATATAATTCATTCCTACCATCTCTTTATTAAAATTTTTACTGAATATATAGCAGCACTTGCCGCACATATTGTGGCAATCCATACTGGAAAAATTATTGCTGTTGGGTTTTCTGAGCCTAGCGAATTACGTATAGCAATTACAGTAGTTGGAATTATTTGTATTGATGCAGTATTTAAGACAATAAATACCGCCATTTCATTGCTTAACTTTTTTTTATCTTTATTTCTATCTTGTAAGGACTTCATTGCTTTCAAACCCATCGGAGTTGCAGCATTGCCTAGTCCCATAATATTTGCTACCATATTCATTGAGATATTTGTATATGCCTCGTCCTCTTCACTTATTTTAGGAAACAAAAATTTTAACACTGGTCTAAGAATTTTTTTTATTTTATTTACTATGCTAGTTTTTTCAGCAACTTTCATTATTCCACTCCATAAAGCCATTGTTCCTAATAAATATATGGACAAATTAACAGCTCCTTCTGTCGAACCAAAAATTGCTTTATTTGTTTCATTAATATTTCCAAAACATATTCCAAAAATAAATGAAATTATTAAAAAAATAGGCCATATTATATTTAACATAAATACCTCTTAAAAATTATCTTTAATTGATTTTATTCTATTGGTAAATTATAATTACCAAAAAAAGGGAATTTTTATAATTTTTATTGACCTTCCTTACTTTTTATGGTATCATATTTGTAGTTTAATATGTGTCGAAAAATGATATATAAGGAGGAAAAAGATGAAATCAACTGGAGTTATTAGAAGAGTAGACGAACTAGGTAGAGTTGTTATTCCAATAGAAATAAGAACTCAATTTGGTATTTCTGAAAAAGATCCTATGGAAATATATGTTGATGGTTCTTCTATTATTTTAAAAAAATATGAACCTAATTGTATTTTTTGTGGAAATTCCAGAAAACTTATTGAATTTGAAGGCAAACCAATTTGTAAGAAATGTGCAGAAAATATTCTTAAAATTTGTGAACAATAAAATAATACGCTATTTTTAATGTTTTAATTAAAATAGCGTATATTTTATTGTTTAGTAATTAATAAAATATTGATATATTTCGTTTTTATTTTTTCCTCTATCTTTTGCAATTTTTTTAATTATTTCTTTTTTATCTAAATTTTTATTTAAATAATATTTATAATGTTCTTCAAGTGATAATGAATTTAAAAAATTTTTTTCCTCATTTATTTTTTCTGTTCCCTCAACTAAAATTACAAATTCGCCCTTAATTTCATCAATATTATCTAAAATATTTGAAATATTATTTCTTATAAATTCTTCATGAATTTTTGTTAATTCTCTTGCTAAAACAATTTTTCTGTTTCCAAATATTTCCAATATATTCTCTAAAGTATTTTTTATTTTATGTGGTGCTTCATAAAATATAAGTGTTCTATTTTCGTTTTTTAATTCCTCTAATTTATCTTTTTTTTCTTTAGTGTTTGTTGGTAAAAATCCCACAAAAGTAAATTCTCTTGTGCTTAAACCAGAGCAAATCAGTGCATTTACAAAAGCAGATGCACCAGGAATTGGTATAATTTCAATATTATTTTCTATTGCATTTTTTACAATTTCTTCTCCAGGATCTGATATTCCAGGTGTTCCAGCATCAGAAACTAATGCAATGTTTTTTCCTTCTAATAATTTTTCTATTAATATTGGTGATTTTATTTTCTCTGTTTCTTTATAATAACTTATTAAATTCTTTTTAATATTTAAGTGATTTAATAATTTTAAAGTATGCCTTGTGTCCTCTGCTGCAATAATATCAACATCATTTAGCACTTTAATTGCTCTTATTGTAATATCATCAAGATTTCCAATCGGTGTTGCAACCATATATAATTTACCAGCCATTTTTTTCTCCTTTTTAATTATTAATATTTATATTTTACTTTTATTTTTTATTGATTTT
>ERZ773235.2440-NODE-2440-length-15657-cov-3.594796_pt1 | contig 15657 bp, 13 predicted proteins | sample MGYA00580522_ERZ773235 | MGnify/ENA primary metagenome ERZ773235 (study PRJEB29015, sample SAMEA2737797) | human gut metagenome | biome: human gut; feature: human-associated habitat; material: faeces | place: China | collected 2012 ...
ATGGGTAGCAAAAAATATTGTTGCTGCCGGACTTGCTAAGCGTTGTGAGGTTCAGCTTGCTTATGCCATCGGTGTTGCCCATCCGGTTTCTATCATGGTGGATACTTTCGGTACCGGAAAATATTCCGATGAACAACTTTCCCAAGCGATTCACCACGTTTTCGATCTCAGACCGGCTGCGATTATCAAACAGTTGGATTTACGCAAACCGATTTATCAACAGTTGGCCGCCTATGGGCATATGGGCAGGGAAGATTTAGGTGTTCATTGGGAAAAAACCGATAAAGCCGAAGCACTGAAACAATATTTTATTTAGGTTGTAGTGTAGACAGGAATTTTTCTATGATTTAAAAACTTTCCTGATACGGCACTGACAAAAATAAGGTCAATTGTTTTCACAATTGACCTTATTTTTGCTCTGATTTGATAAAAAAATATCAATCTTGGTTTTATCTTTGTGTAAAAAATATTGGATAAAAGATTGAATTCTTTTTGAAATTCAGTTATAATAATAATTAAATGTTGTAATTTTCCGATTCGAATGAATGATTATGGTAAATATACAACAGCAAATGCAAACGGAGGGTGTCACAAATGGATTGGGGATTAGCATTGTCAGTTACAGCAACCGGTCTGACGGTCGTTTTTGCCGTTCTGATTATTTTAGTATTAGTTGTAGCATTGTTTGGCAAAATCATGGGTTCCACTACGAATCGAAAAGTCAAAACGCCGGTTGAAGAAAAGCAGATTGAAACGTTCGTTGCAGACAGCAGTGAGAAACTGAGCATGGAAGTAGAGGATGGCATCAGTGAGGAAGTAGTTGCTGCAATTGCTGCTGCAGTGGCTGTGATGATGTCTTCCGATGGCAAAGCATATCAATTAAGAAGCATAAAGCGAACCGGAAAGAACCGCCCCGCGTGGAGCATTGCCGGTATTCAGGATAATACCAGACCATTTTAGGGGAGGATTGGAAACCAATGGAAGTTTTTTTTGAAAGTATACAGGGATTAATAAACGACAGCGGATTTATTAACCTTGATTGGAAATCACTGGTTATGATCGGTATTTCCTGTGTGCTCGTTTATTTAGCGGTTGTGAAACAATTTGAACCGTTATTGTTGTTGCCGATTGCGTTTGGAATGTTATTAACAAATATTCCTTGTCCGGCTGAGTTTCAGATTTTCCACATGGATTTTTTTGTGGGAAAAGAGATAGATTTTGGTAAGGTACTGCATGAAGGCGGTTTGCTGGATATTTTATATTTGGGCGTTAAGTTGGGCGTTTATCCGCCGTTGATTTTCTTGGGAATCGGTACAATGACTGATTTCGGACCTTTGATTGCAAACCCAAAAAGCTTCTTGCTAGGGGCTGCGGCACAGGCTGGTATTTTTGTTACCTTTATCGGAGCAATGGCACTTGGTTTTACGCCGCAGGAAGCCGGCGGTATCGGTATCATCGGCGGTGCCGATGGTCCGACAGCAATTTTGGTGGCAAAAGAGTTAGCTCCTGCCTTGCTAGGATCCATTGCAGTTGCGGCATATTCTTATATGGCGTTGGTGCCGGTTATTCAGCCTCCGATTATGAAAGCGCTGACTACCAAAAAAGAGCGTTCGGTGGTTATGGAACAGCTCCGTCCGGTATCAAAAGTGGAAAAGCTCATTTTTCCGATATTAGTCACGCTGATTATTTGCTTTGTTGTTCCTTCTGCTACTCCGCTGATTGGTATGCTGATGCTGGGCAATTTGATGAAGGAAAGCGGCGTTGTAGACAGACTGGTTAAAACGGCACAGAATGAGCTGATGAATATTGTCACTATTATGTTGGGCGTTACGGTTGGCGCCACCGCTACCGCTGATTATTTCCTCACTTGGAATACAATTAAAATTATTGCTCTGGGACTTGCGGCGTTCTGTATTGGTACGGCTGCCGGTGTTCTGTTCGGTAAAGTCATGTATGTTGTCACTAAGGGCAAAGTAAATCCGTTGATCGGAGCTGCCGGTGTTTCTGCCGTTCCGATGGCGGCACGTGTTGCGCAGAAAGTCGGTCAGAAAGAAAATCCGAAGAATTTTCTGCTTATGCATGCAATGGGACCTAATGTTGCAGGTGTTATCGGTTCCGCGGTTGCAGCAGGTGTATTATTAAGTATTTTTGCAAAATAAGAACGGAATAATCCTAATTGTTTGAATTTTGAAACAATTAGGATTATTTATTTGATCGGGAATAGCTGACAATGATTATAACATAAACTGCTAGCGCAACGAAGTGCGCAATGTAACAATGTTCTTGAGAATACACGAAATCTTTGATATCGTGTATTCTCAAGGTTATTATATAATATTGATAAGTTCCTGCTTTGTAAAGTAAAAGACCAACCGAAAAATTTCGGTTGGTCTGAGCGTGTCGACAAAGTCGACAACGCTCTGGGAGAGGGGACTTTCCCCTCTCCCAACCTCACCCCACAATCCGCGTTGCGACGCAGATTGTCGAGGAAGTCGATTCGTCTTGATGCACAAGACGCGATGCACATGTCCTCGGTTTCTCCATTAAAAAGGGCTGTAACTTATAGTTTTTCGACAGTCTGAGACCAACCGAAATTTTTCGGTTGGTCTTTTTGCCGTCATATTTTCTTGTTGTTGTATTACAATGCGGTATAGATCAAAAGTTATTTCGTAAAATATTCTACACCGGACCGGAAAATATGCTGATCTTTGTTGCCGGGTACATTTTTTGTGATATTGGTACCGATACGTTCGCTGTGCGCCATTTTTCCCAATATGCGACCATCCGGAGAGGTGATACCCTCGATGGCGTCAATTGAGGCATTGGGGTTGAATCGAATATCGTAGGTAGGATTGCCTAATAAATCCACATACTGCGTTGCAATTTGGCCGTTCTCAGCTAATTGCTTTACCAATTTGGAATCAGCAATAAATCGGCCTTCTCCATGGGATATTGCCACGTTATGAATATCACCGACCTGTGTGTTCATCAGCCAGGGAGATTTGTTGGAAGCGATTCTGGTGTTGACCATCATGGATTGATGACGACCAATGGTATTAAAGGTTAGTGTTGGTGAATTGTCTTTCATCTCAACAATTTCGCCAAACGGAACCAATCCGAGTTTAATGAGCGCCTGGAAACCGTTGCATATACCGAGCATCAAACCGTCACGGTTTTTTAACAGCTCATGAACAGCATCTTTTATCTTGGGGTTTCGGAAAAATGCGGTAATAAATTTACCGGATCCATCCGGTTCATCACCGCCTGAAAATCCGCCGGGAATCATAATAATTTGTGAATCTGTTACTTTTTGAGCAAAAGCGTTCACCGACTGCTCCATTAATGAACTGGATAAATTTTTGATGACAAAAATTTCTGCCTCTGCGCCTGCTTTCTCGAAGGCCTTCGCAGTGTCATATTCACAGTTTGTTCCCGGAAATACCGGTATTAAGACTCGTGGCTTTGCTGTTTTTACAGCAGGCATCTTTCTCTGTGTAGCAGGATATGCATAGGCTGTAATTTTATTATCCGGATGAGCTGCAAGCGTCGGGAAAACAGGTTCCAGCTTGGCCTCGTATTTTTCCTGCAGTTCTGAAAGTGACAATACTGTTTTATCAAATAACGTAATAGTGTATTCATCGGCTGTATAACCGATTACTTTGAAATCGCCGGATATGTCAGCTCGTTCGTCTAATTCCACAATAAAACCGCCGTATACAGCATTAAATAACAATTCATTTGAAACATTTTCTGCAAAGCGGAAACCGATACGGTTTCCGAACGCCATTTTTGCAATTCCTTCAGCAACACCGCCGAAAGACAAAGTCCAGATGGATTTGACCATTTCTTGACTGATTAGCGACTCAATTTGGTTAAATACGGATTTCACACTGTCAAAGCAGGGGAGATTATTTTCATCATAACGTGGCAGGATAACAGCAACCCGATTTCCGCTTTGCTTAAATTCCTGGGATACTGCTTTTGTTGAGTCGGTTACCGAAACAGCGAAAGACACCAGAGTCGGAGGAACATCAATGTTTTCAAAAGTTCCGGACATCGAGTCTTTACCGCCGATTGCCGCAATACCCAGTTCGGTTTGCGCTTTGTAAGCACCTAACAGCGCAGCAAAGGGCTTTCCCCAACGAACCGGATTGTTTTGTGTGCGTTCAAAATATTCCTGGAAAGATGCCCAGCATTTTTTATAGCTTCCGCCGGCAGCAACAACTTTTGCAACCGATTCAATGACTGCAAGCATTGCACCGTGATAGGGACTTTGTTCACTGATGTATGGGTTGAATCCCCAGCCCATTACCGAAGAAGTGGAGGTTTCTCCCTTTAACACCGGTATTTTTGCAACCATTGCCTGTGTGGGCGTCATCTGATAGGCGCCGCCGAACGGCATTATTACGGTTCCTGCACCGATGGTGGAATCAAAACGCTCTACCAGTCCTTTTTGAGAACATACATTTAAATCCGAAAGATGCCGCTCCCAATCCTGCTTGGTGTTTTGGCGGTGATTGACCGGTGTAATAACCGGCTTTTCTACCTTAATATCGGTATATTTTTTGGCACCGTTTGAATTTAAAAATTCTCGGGAAAGGTTAACGATTTCCGTTCCGCACCAGTTCATTCTTAGCCGCGGTTCTTCGGTGACTTCGGCAACTAGTGTGGATTCCAGATTTTCTTCCAGTGCGAGTGCCTGAAAAGCGGCAACATCTTTTTTCCGGACAACAACCGCCATTCTTTCTTGGGATTCTGAAATTGCCAGTTCTGTGCCGTCAAGACCATCATACTTTTTGGGGATTGCATCTAAATTGATAGTTAAGCCATCTGCCAATTCTCCGATAGCAACCGATACACCGCCTGCGCCAAAATCATTACAGCGGCGAATTAGTCTGGTCGCCTTGGGATTGCGGAATAATCTTTGCAGTTTGCGTTCTTCGGGGGCGTTACCTTTTTGCACCTCTGCGCCGCAGGATTCTAACGATTCCAGTGTGTGTGATTTAGAGGAGCCGGTTGCGCCGCCGCATCCGTCCCGTCCGGTTTTTCCGCCGAGCAGGATCACGGCGTCAGTCGGCTCCGGAACTTCACGGATGACATTTTCAGCAGGAGCGGCGCCCACTACTGCGCCGATTTCCAACCGTTTTGCCACATAACCTTTATGATAAATTTCGGTGACATGTCCGGTTGCTAATCCAATCTGGTTACCGTAGGAGCTGTATCCGTTTGCAGCGCCGACCGAAATTTTTCTTTGCGGCAGCTTTCCCGGAATGGTATCTTCTAAAGAAACAAGCGGATCAGCGCATCCGGTTACCCGCATTGCCTGATAGACATAAGAACGTCCGGATAACGGGTCACGAATTGCCCCGCCTAGGCAGGTGGCTGCGCCGCCGAATGGCTCAATTTCGGTCGGATGGTTGTGCGTTTCATTTTTGAACATCAGAAGCCAGTCTTCTTGCTTACCGTCAATATCTACCTTGATTTTTACCGAGCAGGCATTAATTTCCTCGGATTCATCCAGATCGGGCAACAGTCCGTCTTTTTTCAGTTTTTTAGCGCCGATTACTGCTAAATCCATCAGCGTAATCGGTTTATCCTTACCTTTGTAAAGGTCATCGCGTGTTAATAAGTATTCATGATAAGTATCCTTGATATAATCCGCTTGAATGTCAACATTTTGAATAATGGTTGAGAAAGTTGTATGACGGCAATGATCCGACCAGTAAGTATCAATCATTTTGATTTCGGTAATGGTAGGGTCTCTACGTTCGGTATTCTTGAAATAATCCTGACAGAAGATAATGTCGTCTAAATCCATGGCAAGCCCGTTTTTCTGAATAAATGCAGCCAGTCCTTGCTCATTTAGTTCGGTGAAGCCGTCTAAAACCGCAACAGTTGTCGGGAGATTATATTTTATATCCAGTGTTTCATAGCAATCCAAGGTTGCTTCTCGGCTTTCCACGGGGTTGATCAAATACCTCTTGACAGCGGTAAATTCCTCCTCGGTCAGTTCTCCGTCAAAAAAGAACACTTGCGCCGATTTTACAATTGGGCGTTCCCCCTGAGTAGAAATTTGAATACATTGCGCGCAGGAATCTGCCCGCTGGTCAAATTGTCCCGGAAGATATTCTTTGGCAAAAATACGCTGTGATTTGCCGGCTTCTGGAAGTTCCGAATAAGTAACATCCACTGCGGGCTCTGAAAAAATCGTTGTCGCTGCCAATTGGAAAACCTCTTCGGTGATTCCCTCAACATCATAACGATTCAGAACTCTGACATTTTTTAAGCCGGTAAGATGCAAAGAAGTTTTTAAATCGTTCAGGATACCCTGCGCTTCGACAGTAAACGTTTTTTTCTTCTCCACATAAATACGAAACACTGACATATTGCAACCTCCAAATATATATTAATGTTATTTTTGATATAATTCACCGATACAACGATCCGATTCTGCCGCGGTAATCTTTACCGGCAAAACACAACCGGATAAATCCGTATTGCTCTTCACCCAAACAGTGGCATAATTAGGAGTGTATCCCTCATAATAATAGTCATGTACTTTGGATTCAAACAGTACATTTTCAATACGTCCGATCTGTGTCTGTAAAAATTCTTTTTGCGTCTGTGCAGTTGCGGCAATCATCTCTTTGCTTCTGCGCTCTTTGACAGTCCGTGCGATTTGATCCTGTCGTCTGGCGGCAGGTGTTCCTTCCCGTTTGGAATAGGCGAATACGTGCGCTTTTGCAAGCTTGATTTTTTGTGCAAAAGCAAGAGAAGCGGCAAATTCTTCCTCGGTTTCTCCGGGAAATCCTACCATAATATCGGTTGTAACGGAAGCATTATCAAAAGTTTGTCTGATTTTATCAACAATTATTGCATATTCTTCAGTCGTATAATGGCGGTTCATTCGTTTTAGTGTAGCATCGCAGCCGCTTTGCAGAGCAAGATGAAATTGAGGACAAAACTTGTCCAAAGCGGCGAGACGTTTGATATCGTCGTCCGACAAAAGCTCCGGTTCCAAGGAACCAAGCCGAACCCGTTCGATCCCTTTTGTTGCGCAGGCAAGTTCTACCGCATCAATCAGTTGTAAATTGATATCCTTACCGTAGGAAGACAGGTTGATGCCGACCAACACGACTTCTTTATACCCGTTTGCCGCAAGTTCGTTCAGTTCCCGGCGCAAGTCATCTAAGGATTTTGAACGAATCGGGCCTCTCGCTTTCGGAATAATGCAATAAGAACAGTATTTATCGCAACCGTCCTCAATTTTTACAAAAGCACGGGTTCGCTGTCTGAATTGCACCGCTGACATTTTTTCAAATTGTTCTTCCCTCGAGTGTGGGGTGATATCAATAATTCGAACACCGCTTGTCTGAACGGCATGTATGTCGTCAAGCAGCTTCAGCCGTTGCTGTGCGCCGCGTATTATGTCTGCTTCTGCGATTTTCTCTGCTTCTTCGGGAAATGCTTGCGGAAAGCATCCGGTGAGAGCAATAATTGCATTCGGATTTTTTCGTTTGAACCGATGTAAAATTTGTCTGGTTTTTTTATCGCCCGAGGAGGTTACCGTGCAGGAATTAATCACATACACATCTGCCATATCCTCGTGTGAGACAATTTCGTATCCGCTTTTTTCAAATTGTGCCGCTAAAATTTCGGTCTCATACTGGTTAACCTTGCATCCGAGGGTATAAAAAGCAGCCCGCATTTTAACATCCTTTCCTTATGGAATTCTATTACATTTTACACAAACGTTTCTTCTTATATTTAGTATTATAATAGATTTATCAGAAATTTACAATTAGCAGTTGACTTAAAACTCAACAACTGATATATTATATTTATAGTCAATATTTTCAATAAACATATGATTACATTTTAGGAGGAAATAAATATGAAAACCACTACTATTATGCTTAACACAATCAATGATGTAAAATTGTTCGTCAATACGGTTGCAAAATATGATTTTGACGTTGATTTGGTGTCCGGCAGATATGCCATTGACGCGAAATCCATTATGGGTATTTTCAGCCTGGATTTATCTAAGCCGATTCAATTAGAAGCTCATTCCGATGATTGTGAGGCTTTCTTTGAGGAGATTAAAGATTTCATTGTAAAATAACGGTGATAAAAGCAAGGGAGACTTGTTATGACGCTTGAGGATTTGCAGAAACTGAATCCGAACGCTTACATAAAAATTGCGAACCCGTTTACACCGCAGCAAAAGGATAATTATACTATTGTTAACAGAACGGTAGATCAAGACGGAAATATCAAAATTGATGTAGTGAAAGGTTAACGTCTTTCATCCGAATAAAAAATAACCGACCGGTAAAATTACCGGTCGGTTATTTTTTATTCGGAGCTTTTAGCAGCCGCAACCGCAGTCATTGTTCAGCAGATTGCCGCTTCCGTTGCCACAGCAGCATACCAACACTAGGATCAGAATAAGTATCCATGTGCAATTTCCGCCGAAAAAGTTACCACAACCCATAGTAAAATCCTCCTTAATATTGGATAAGCAAAATGATTTGTAACAGGTTTGCTTTTCCTGATTACATCCCATCTTATGCCGAAAATCAGAAAACGGTTACCGGAAAATAGAATTAAATAAAATTTTTGTATTTGAAAAACCATAAAAAAGAAAGAAATAGTGAGAAAACAGCAGAAATCAAGAGATAAATTGTTTTTTTAACAGCAAATACGTTTCGTTTGACTTTAACTGACTTTGACTTTAACTGACTTTATAGTATAATAGAGTCAAAGGTCAAATATAGTCAAAAACAAATAATAATAGATTCAGGTGCTTAGAAAAGGAATGATGGTAAAATGAACATCACAGATGTCATTGCACAGGCAATTCAGGAGATGTTGGATGAACATGACGGTACTGCAAGAATTAACCGTAACGAATTCGCCAGTAAAATCGGATGTGTACCCAGCCAAATCAACTATGTAATTACATCGCGGTTCACACCGGAACAAGGGTATATTATTGAGAGCAAACGGGGCGGCGGAGGATTTATTCGTATCGTTCGGACACAGCATTCGGAAAAGCAGGTGTTTATGCATATTATTAATTCCATCGGCAACAGTATTGACGAAAATTCTGTACGAATTATTTTACAGAATTTATGCTCCGATGGATTGATTCTTCCGAAAGAGGCAAAAATTATCTTATCTGCAATTTCGGAGCATGTATTAAAAGATTTGGAACCTCAAACACGGAATATGATTCGTGCAAGGATTTTTAAATCTGTTTTATTAAATTTAATGTAAATAACGTTGCGTTATCAGAAAAAAGGAATGGTGATTGTCATGTTATGTTCTAAATGCGGAAAAAGAGAAGCAACAACACATTACAAACAAACGATTAACGGTAAAACCATCGTGATGAATGTTTGTTCTGAGTGCGCTGAAGAAATGGGTTTAGCTCAAATGTTTCATGGATTCGGCGGGTTTAATTTTAATATCGGGGATGTATTTGCCGGATTGTTAGGTAATTTTTCATCATCTTCGCTGCCTGCGCAGGAAAATACGGTTTGTCCTGAATGTCACAGCGATTTAAGAACCATTATAAACAGCGGTAAGATCGGTTGTTCCAAATGTTATACTACTTTCCGAAATGAGCTGATTCCGACGATTGAGCAACTGCACGGTAAAGTATATCATCAGGGAAAGCTGCCTCGTTCGGCAGGCGAAGCGGCGAGACAAAAAGCACATTTAAGCAGTTTGAAGAAGAAATTAGAAGAAGCGATACGTACTCAGGATTTTGAGAATGCGGCAAAATATCGTGACGAAATCCGGGAGTTGGAGAAAGGAGCTGAAAATCATGATTAAATGGTTTGAAACAGTGGGGGATCATTCTGATATTGTAATCAGTTCCCGAATCCGATTGGCAAGGAATTTGGTTAATTATCCGTTTTGCGGTCGTTTAACGCCGGAACAGGAAAAACAGTTAAAAGCAGAAGTAAAAAATGCATTAGAAAAGATTAATTTGGGCGACAACAGTCTACAATTCATGGAGGTGGGACAATTAAGCCAAAATGAAGGACTGTCCATGGTGGAAAATCATATTGTAAGTCCCGACTTTTTGGAAAATAAAAATGCGCTGCTTGCGTTATCAAAGGATGACTCTGTCAGTATTATGGTAAACGAGGAGGATCATCTTCGGGTTCAGGTATTAGCTTCCGGATTGGATTTGGAGCGTGCGTTGGATATTGCAAATAAAATGGATGACGTGCTGGATGAAAGTCTGGATTATGCGTTTGATGATCAGTTGGGCTTTTTGACAGCTTGCCCGAGTAATTTGGGAACCGGACTTCGCGCCTCGGTGATGCTTCATATTCCGGCTCTGGAAAAAGCGGGAGCGTTGAATAAAATGTCCGGGACAATATCAAAACTCGGCTTGACGCTTCGCGGAACATACGGAGAAGGATCAAAAGCATTGGGCTCCATTTATCAGTTATCCAATCAGATCACGCTGGGAATTTCAGAAGAACAGGCGGTCAAGAATTTACATGAGATTACCCTTCAGATTATTGAAAAGGAACGGGAAGCACGCAAAGCATTGGTCAAGTCTGAAAAATTTGTCGATCAGATTTATCGGTGCTATGGAATTTTAAAATATGCGAAACTGATTTCTTCTGAAGAATTTTTTGATTTAATGTCTTATGTGAGAATCGGAATTTCTGAAAAGGTACTGACTTCTGACATTGCAGAACATGTGACGATGCAAAAACTCAATTATTTATTGTCACAGGTTGGCAGCGCGACAATCTCTCAAAATGCAAAAGAAGATTTGCCTCCGGAGAAAAGGGACAGCATTCGTGCAAAAATTATACAGGAAATATTGTAATATGGTAACATATCAAAATTGATAAGGGATGGTGATTATTATGTTTTTGTTTGACGGATTTACCGAAAAAGCAAATAAAGCTTTGAATCTTGCCATTGCGGTTGCTTCTCAGCTTGGGCACACTTATATCGGCAGTGAACATATTTTATTCGGATTGGTAGCCGAGGGGTCCGGTGTGGCGGCAACGCTGTTGGCAAAGAAAAATGTTACAAAAGAGATCGTAGAAGAAAAATTGGAAACAACAATCGGAAAGGGTGTTCCGTCTCATGTTACACCGGCTGATTTTACTCCGCGCACAAAACGGATATTGGAGATGGCAATTGCCGAATCGCGACGTTTAGGACATTCTTATGTAGGAACCGAGCATATTTTGATGGCAATGCTCAAGGAGCAGGACAGCTATGGCGTTTTATTTATGCGAGAATTGAACGTCAACACCAAAGATTTGTATACAGAATGTGTGAATGAAATCGGGGATTCCAAAGAAGGCAATGCGGAATTTGACTCTCCTCAGGGCAGAAGCGGCGGCGGAGATACAGGAGGCGCTTTGTCTAAATACGGCAGAGATTTGACCGAGCTTGCTAAAAATAATAAAATTGATCCCGTGATCGGCAGACAGCAGGAAATTGAGCGGGTTATCCAGATTTTATCAAGAAGAACCAAAAATAATCCTTGCTTGATTGGTGAGCCGGGTGTCGGAAAAACCGCTATTGCAGAGGGATTGGCGCAAAAGATTGTGACCGGTGAAGTGCCGGAAACCTTGAAAAGCAAAAAGATTTTCTCTTTGGATTTAACCGCGATGCTGGCGGGAGCAAAGTATCGTGGTGATTTTGAAGAACGAATCAAGGGTGCCATTGATGAGGTGGCAAAATCCGGAAATATCATCCTTTTTATTGATGAGCTTCATACGATTATTGGTGCCGGCGCCGCAGAAGGAGCGGTAGACGCAGCAAATATTTTAAAGCCTCAATTGGCAAGAGGAGAAATCCAGATTATCGGCGCAACTACGATTGAAGAGTATCGCAAACACATTGAAAAAGATGCCGCATTGGAACGGCGTTTTCAACCGGTTATGGTGGCTGAGCCAAATGAAGAAGACGCTACTAAAATTTTGTTCGGACTCCGTGACAAATATGAGGCGCATCACAAAATAAAAATTTCCGATGAAGCGATTCGCGCGGCGGTGCAGCTCTCATCCCGTTATATTACCGACCGTTATCTGCCCGATAAGGCGATCGACTTAATTGATGAGGCTGCTTCCCGGGTGCGTATGAAAGCCTTTACTGCTCCGCCGGACTTAAAAGAGATGGAAGATAAAATCAAAAAAGCCGGCGAAGAAAAAGCGGCTGCGGTAAACGCACAGGATTTTGAGGCTGCCGCAAAAATTCGCGATGAAGAAAAGAGCTTGAATGAGGAGTATGAAAAAGCAAGGCAGCAATGGCAGGAAACCAATGCGCGCAACAGCGGAGAGGTAACTGCCGAAGAAATCGCCGAGATTGTATCCATCTGGACAGGCGTGCCGGTAAAACAACTGACAGAGCAGGAAAGCGATCGGCTGCTGCATATGGAAGATATTCTGCATAAGCGGGTAGTGGGTCAGAACGAAGCGGTTGAGGCAGTTGCAAAGGCAATACGTCGGGGCAGAGTAGGATTAAAAGATCCGAAACGTCCGATCGGTTCCTTTATCTTTTTAGGTCCTACCGGCGTCGGCAAAACAGAGTTGTGTAAAGCCTTGGCGGAAGCGTTGTTCGGTAATGAAAACAATATGATTCGGTTGGATATGTCTGAATACATGGAAAAACATACGGTTTCCAGAATGGTTGGCTCTCCTCCCGGATATGTCGGATATGACGAGGGCGGTCAGCTGACCGAGAAAATACGCAGAAATCCTTATTCCGTCGTGTTGTTTGATGAAATTGAAAAAGCGCATCCCGATGTGTTCAACATTTTGCTGCAGATTTTGGAAGATGGTATTCTCACCGATGCGCAAGGCAGAAGAGTAGATTTTCGAAATGCCGTGATTATTATGACCTCCAACATCGGCGCACGGATGATTACTGAAACCAAAAATCTTGGTTTCGGAAGTTCCGAAAACGCGATGAAGGATGATAAAGAAATTAAAAACGATGTGATGAATGAGCTGAAAAAGCATTTCAGACCGGAGTTCCTGAACAGAATAGATGATATTATTGTGTTCCAAAAATTGTCAGAAGACGATATCAAGTTGATCGCTTCCAAAATGCTGGGGCAGTTGACTGAACGCGTAAAACAATTGGGAATCAATCTGGTCGTGACTGAAGAAGCAATTGCCGAGATCGCAAATGAGGGATATGAGCCGGTTTACGGCGCTCGTCCGCTGCGGCGTGCAATCACAACCAAAATTGAGCATAAATTGTCGGAATTTCTGTTAAGCGGGAAAGTGAAATCGGGGGACACGGTGGTGCTTTCTGTTGCCGACGGGGCGTTTACGTTCAATGAATCCTAAATATTTGTAAAAGCTTTCTGCGTGTTTATTATAGACACGCAGAAAGCTTTTTTGTATAATATAAATGTATATATTAATATAGCTGAGCCACAATAAAAAGGAAGTAATATGGTTAAACGAGAGAAGAAAGGTGGTTTATGATTATCGTCTCGCAATTGTTTCAGGACGATATCGTGATTCCTATGAAAGAGAAAATAATCTTATTGATATTAACTTGTGTGCTGACAGTTTCCTTGTCCTCCTGTAAAAAGATAGTGGACAAGGATGACACAAGCAGCCGGACTGTTTCAAAAGGTACAAGCTCAGCCCTCGTAAATTCTAAAATAGAATCCTTGATCAGTCAGGCGGAGAGTGTTATCTCGGCTGTTATCAGCGATGTCATTCCGGAGGTGTCCGCGCCTGCCGTGCTCAATCCGAATTACACCGATATAGCAAAGCTGAGTAATAAGAAAAACGGTTGGGGACAGGGAACACAGGTGGATAAAGATAACAGACCGATTTCCTGCGATACGTTTCAATTAAAGTATGGTCAATATAACGCTGTCTTTATTAAGGAAAACAACAAAAATGTTTATTTGACCTTTGATGAAGGTTACGAAAACGGATATACTTCTAAAATATTGGATGTATTAAAAGAGAAAAAGGCACCGGCAGTGTTTTTTGTTACCTATGATTATGCGAAAAGAAATCCTGATTTGATCAAACGCATGATCGCGGAAGGACACATTGTCGGTAATCACAGTTATACCCATCCTTCTATGCCGACTGTTTCGCTGGAAAAAGCAAGTGAAGAGATCACTAAATTGCATGATTATATCAAGGAAAATTTCAACTATACGATGACGCTATTTCGTCCTCCCATGGGAGAATATTCCGAACAGACGCTGGCATTGACAAAAGAGTTGGGATATCAGTCTGTTTTTTGGAGTTTTGCATATAAGGACTGGGATACGAAAAATCAACCCGATGAAACGGCGGCGTTGAAGAAAACAGTAGATGCCGTTCATGGAGGCGCTGTATATTTATTACATGCTGTGTCCCAAACTAATACCAATATTTTAGGGGGATTCATTGACGGAGTCAGAACAAAAGGTTTTGAATTTCAGGCTTTAAAATAAAAAAACTGCCGACATTGTTAAGATGCAATGCCGGCAGTTTTTTATTGTAGGACAGGTTGAATCCGATCTAAAACTATGATATCATTAATACAAAATATCATAGCCGGATTGGGGTGAATCGTTTGGATAAAAAGGCGCAGATTGCAGTTTTGATCTTAACGTCGGCAGTGATGCTTGCCGGCTTAATTGCATATGTCGTTTTAGAATCTCCGGTCGTTCCGGTGTCAACGGCACAAGCGTCGAATGTAGTCATTTTGCACAGCGATTCAGTGCGGTACACAGAGCAGACGAATACAACCGAGGGGATTTCATCGGCGGTTGTATCTGAGGAAGAAAATAAGGTTAACATCAATACGGCATCGGCGGAACAATTGATGAAAATAGACGGAATAGGGGAAACGCTTGCTTTGCGTATTATCGCTTACAAAAAGGTGTATGGCGATTTTGAGGATATTGCGCAACTGAAAAATATCAAGGGCATTGGAGATAAAAAATTTGATGCGATAAAGGAATATATTACGGTTTCTTAATGATTACTGTTTTGGGAAGGGATGAGCTGTTTGGAAGGTTTTGTGACTCATACTTTACAACCGGTTTACGATAAAAACTCAAATGTTTTAATTCTCGGCACGATTCCGTCACCGAAGTCCAGAGAATACGGCTTTTATTACGGGCATCGCCAGAATCGTTTCTGGAAAGTTTTAGCTGCCTTGTTTCAGGCGGAAATTCCAATTGACAACGAATCGAAAAAGCAGTTTGTGCTTTCCCGCCATATTGCTTTGTGGGACGTATTGGCGTCCTGTACCATTAGCGGCGCCAGTGACAGCAGTATCAAAAACCCGGTACCGAACGACATTGGCAGAATTTTATCAGAAGCAAACATCCGTGCAATCATTACGACGGGTCAAAAGGCTTTTGCACTTTATCAAAAATATTGTGAACCGAGCACACACAGAAAAGCGATTTGTCTGCCGTCTACCAGTCCGGCTAATTGTCGAAATTACGACTTAGAGGATTTAATTCAGGCATACCAAGTGATATTGAGATTTCTTTCATAAATGATTGGATGGCATTTTGGGTGCAATGCAAAAAATTAACGATTTGTATCATGAAACATAAAGACAAGAGGCTTGTTTTATGTTATAATAAAAAGCAAAGCAGAGGCTATTGCCTCTGCGTGCCGCATAAAAATG
>ERZ773235.2449-NODE-2449-length-15613-cov-3.044543_pt1 | contig 15613 bp, 10 predicted proteins | sample MGYA00580522_ERZ773235 | MGnify/ENA primary metagenome ERZ773235 (study PRJEB29015, sample SAMEA2737797) | human gut metagenome | biome: human gut; feature: human-associated habitat; material: faeces | place: China | collected 2012 ...
TCATCGGCGGGCGGACAATTGCAAGTACAATATTGTTTTTTCTAGCATCCACCTTAAGCCCCTCAAACAGCGCCTGTAGTTTCTGCTCTGCCTGCCACTTGCTGTCCCCATAAAAATTTGACGGAGCAGGCTTTGTATCTTTTGTAATATGTACTGCCCCTCCGCCATTACTGCTGTCTCCGTATACGATGATGCTGCTCAGATAAATATATTGTCCTGCGCCGTCTTCTGCTGCTTTCTTTGCAGCTTCGCATGCAAGATCGCAATTTACGGTATAGTATTCCTGTTTTTCTTCTTCCGTCAGGTTTCCGATATCCGCATGTGCCTTGCCGGTCACATTTAAGATACTGTCATATTCTGACCAGTCCGCCTCTTTCCATGCATCCCCACGCAACGAAACCCGGGTAACTTCAAACTTCCCCTGATAATTTTGTTCTACATATTCTCGAAATGAATTGCCAATATAGCTGTTGGCACCTAAAATCAATACTTTTTTCATTTGCCCTTCATGCTCCCTGTTCCGCCTTCAACGACACCATCCTGTCTCAATACACTTAAAAATGTCCCAAAGAAACAACGCACATCCATGACAAATCCATATTTTTTCACATATTCGCCATCTATTTTTGCCTTGACCGGAATTTCAAGTTCATCACGACCATTGATCTGCGCCCAGCCGGTCAGACCCGGTGTCACATCATTTGCACCGTATTTGTCGCGTTCTGCGACAAGGTCATCCTGATTCCAGAGTGCCGGGCGAGGACCTACGATACTCATATCCCCCTTAAAAATATTAAAGATCTGTGGCAGCTCATCGAGGCTGGTCTTACGAAGAAATCTGCCGGTTTTTGTAATGTACTGTTCCGGATTTGCCAGCATATGTGTCGGCATATCTTTCGGTGTATCGGTGCGCATGGTCCGGAATTTATAAATCTGGAAATATGTCTTGTGGATGCCGACTCTCTTTTGTGTAAAGAAGATTGGTCCCGGTGAATCTAATTTGATCGCAATGCATAAGATCAAAAGCAGCGGGGACAATATAATGATCGCAAGTCCGCTGAGTAAGATATCTATGATTCGTTTTATATAACGGTATCCTGTCATTTTCTGTCTGTCCCTTCTAATTTTTCAAACTTTTTTACAAACAATTGTTCAAATTGCTCTTTGGTATATGTATTGGTTTCATCAAGAATATAGCTTATATTTTCTCTGGAAAATTGATAATCAGGGATCATTCCTGCTTCTATCAGCATAATAAGACTGTCATATATTTTCCGGTAAATTTCATCCTTTTTTATGCTGCCATTTTTAAACTCCACAAAATACCACTTTCCATCTTCTGTACAATACAATGCATCATTTGTTTTCGGTTGTTGTGCAATTTTTTTCATCTGGCAATAATACTTTGAAAAACGATCAAAATTGACAGCAAGTAATCCGCTTTCCGTCATATAATCAGAACTTGCATCGTCCTTAGAACAGCGTTTTAATGTTGCAGTCATCGACTGCATAACTTCCGGAAGTTTTTCTATTGCCTCTTTTGTCATTATATCCCCATTTCTTCAAAATCAAATTCTTGCCTGCTTTCTGCTACTTAGACATCTGAATACTTTCTAATTTTTCAAACGGTTTTGCTAACAACTGATACACAGACTGCAGATTTTCTGTAACATCTTTCATAACCGTTTCTTTTCCATCTGCCTGTGCAAGGTAATAATTCGTAATATGATCCACATTATGTTTTTTCGTATATGTTTCAATCGCCTCTAGAAAATAAGGACTGTGTGTAGTGATTAGTATCGTAAGATGAAGATATTTTTCCAGTAATACGATCAATTCTGCATATATAAGCTGCCATTCCGGATGTAGGTGTATTTCCGGCTCATCTAGCACCATCACATCTTTCTCATGGATTTCGCCTTTTTCTAACAAAGTGCGAATAATTGTAAATGCCTTGATTCCCATGGATAAATTTCCAATTTCAAAATAATGCATTTCTTCATCTGCCAGAAAAAAATCCCCATCCTCATTTTTTATTACTTTTCCGATCGTTACCTCAGATAACATTTTCAGTATATCACTGATTTTTTCTTCTGCCATCAGTTTTCCAATCGCATTGTCCGGTATATTCGCACTTAATTTCTGAAGCAAGTGCAAATCCTGTTCACTCAGCCCATCACTGTACTCCCACGAATTCATATAATCCATAATTGCCGGCGAATCAATTGAGATTGCTTCATGCATGACAGATATTTCTCTTTCTATCATATATTCACTATTCTGTTTTATCCCAACCTGTATTTTTTTCCCTTGAATAAGCAATATTGCTTTCGCCTCGCTTTCTGGCTCATACAGATCATTCATCTGACCATAAAAATATCTGCCGAAAGTGTCTGCTATCAAGGTCTGCTCCACAGCCTCATTTTTTAAATTTAATATACTATTTACTTTTTCTAAAACTTCATGGCACAATGCATCTCTGCTTTCATCATCAATCACATTCCTGAGATTATCATATAATTCAGAAATAATTTCTATTTTTCTCTCCTCATCTGCTGCCATAATCAATTCTGCTGCATTTGCATATCTTTTTCTGCTGGTTCGGGAAGGTACATTCACAGTTACTCTCTGATCATCATTTTTCAAATTATGATACCAGCTATTCTGCCAGTTATAACGGAGCAGTGACTCTATCTGTTCTTTCTTCTTCTGTGAAGCTTTTTCATCCACTTTATACATGGAATTAAACATACATGACAAAATCTTTCCTACCGTACTCTTTCCCGTATTATTTTCACCGGCAATCACAGTAATTCCGTCAAGTTTGATAGATGCCTGTTTAATTTTGGAAAAATGCTGAATTTCCAGTCTCATACTTTCCCCTTTCTACTCCTCCTTCGGCTGATACGTCGGCACAATTTTTTTCACCCACTCACGAATATCAGATGGCTCTGTCACTACATACTCTTTTAATTCTTCTAACTGCTCTAAAAACTTTCCTTCATCCAGTTCGATTGGTTTTCCGATGTGGATCAGGTTATTCTCGGTATCCTGCAGTCCTTCTTCATCCATCAGCATCTCTTCGTATAATTTTTCCCCAGGACGTAGTCCGGTAAACACGATCTGGATATCTTCATCCGGTTTATGACCGGATAACAGAATCAGGTTTTTGGCTAGATCAAGGATTTTGACCGGTTCTCCCATATCCAGAACAAAAATCTCTCCGCCTTTTGCATAGGCTCCCGCCTGTAATACTAAGGATACAGCCTCTGGTATTGTCATAAAATAGCGCACGATATTCGGATCTGTGACAGTCACCGGGCCTCCACGTTCGATCTGTTTTTTAAATAAAGGGATCACGCTTCCGTTACTGCCAAGTACATTTCCAAAACGCACTGCCACATATTCCGTCTCAGAGCGCTTATTGTAAGTCTGAATGATCATTTCACAGATTCTTTTACTTGCGCCCATGATATTGGTCGGATTGACCGCCTTATCGGTAGAGATCATCACAAACCGTTTTACATGATAACGGTCTGCAGCCTGCACGATTTTCCATGTGCCAAGGACATTGTTCTTGATTGCTTCATTCGGGCTCTCCTCCATCAACGGCACATGTTTATGAGCTGCCGCATGGTAAATGATCTCCGGATGATAGGTCTCAAAAATCCAGTTCATTCGATTGGTATTCCGCACAGAACCGATCAGCACAACCAGATCAAGATCCGGGAATTTTACCTTTAATTCATTCTGTATATCATATGTGGTATTCTCATAAATATCTAAAATAATCAGCTGCTTTGGTTTGTGTCCCGCGATCTGTCTGCACAACTCACTTCCGATAGAACCACCCCCACCGGTTACCATGATAACTTTCCCGGACACATAACCCATGATAGACTCAAGATTCACCATGACCGGTTCTCTTCCAAGCAGATCATTTACATCAACATCTTTTAATTTGCTGATACCAACTTCACCATTGACAAGCTGATAGATTCCAGGCAGACGTTTTAATTCGCAGCCGGTCTCTTTACAAATATCAAGAATCCCCTTCATCTGTTTCGGGGAGGCTGATGGCATCGCTATAATGATCTCATGCACATGCAGTTCCAACACCTTATCCCGGATGCAGCTTCTGTCACCGATCACCTTTGCTCCATGGATATAATTACCAATCTTCGTCTTATCATCATCAATTACACCGACAACTTTTTTCTTTACATAACGGCTATTGTTAATCTCTTTAATCAGCTGATTACCAGCCTCACCTGCACCGATTACCAGTACATTCCTACGATATGTGCCGTCTCTTCGCATATTCCGGATTGCCCTAAGTCCACGATAGGAATATCTGCATCCCATGATCAGCACAAGTAAAAATAACCCATATAAAATATAAAAGCTTCGTGGAACCGGGAACATATCTCCCCAGTTACGTACCAAGATCAATGCAGCTACCACAATCGCATCCAGTATACATGCCGAAACAACATACATCATTTCAAGTGCCCCTGCGTAACTCCACAGACTTGAATATAATCGGAGTGCCCAGAAAATCAGCAACGTTATTACCATCATATAAGGAAGTGTTCTCCATACCTCATTCAGATATTCTGCCGGTACACTATAAAAATTCAGATCAAACCGCATCACCAGCGCAAACATGCTCGCAACAAATACGGCAAACATGTCGTAACACATCAAAAAAATACGGCGCACAAATAACTGTCTATCTCGAATTAACTGTTTCATCTATTGTTATTGTCCTTTATATTCAAAATGCTGTTATACCCAAGGGTATAACAGCATTATTATAGCATATCTATTCTGTTTGTGTAAACCGATTCCACCGGTTCAGCCTGTTTTATTCCATTTAAATCTTTGCTACTTTGACTTTAGCAGATGCTCCCTTGCTCTTAAAAATCTTCTTATAGGCAGAAACCTTGTTTTTCGGTACCTTAATAGTACATTTTGCATTGATCTTAGCAAATGCCTTTGCTCCAACATTACTGCTTGTAAGTTTGGTAGTCTTTAATGTTATTTTCTTCAGTGACTTGCAATTATAAAATGCATTTTTGCCAATTTTCTTTAATTTTGATCCAGCTGTTACTTCCGTGATCTTGCTGTTTCCTTTGAATGCTCCGTCTTTAATTGATGTTACATTAAAAGATACATTTCCCACGGTAACTTTCTCAGGAATTTTAATAGATTTGGCTTTTTTGTCAGCTGCACCTTCTACTGTCAGATTTTTGCCGGATAACAGCATCTTTGCATTTCCGTCAACAAAATATACTTTTCCACCAGCAGCCTTAAATCCTTTGTCTTTTGTTCCTGATACCTTATTTTCTTTTAAGGTTACAGTTCCTTTTAAGACATAGATTCCCTGGCTTTTTATGTTCTTTATGGTATTACCCGTCAAACTGATCTTTCCATCACATACACGAATACCGTTTCCACGGGTAACTTTATCTACCGTATTTTTCGTAACACTTCCATTTGTTTTAGAACCTTCGATATAAATACCGTAAGTTCCTGATTTTTTCACCGTATTACTGTTAATCTTGATTTTTCTGCCATTTACGCTGATTCCCTGTTTTGACGCAGAAGTCAGGGTATTCTGACTGATTGTCACTGCATCTGTTACAGACTCAACACGGATATTCGCTGACTTTGAACCGGTTATCTCATTACCGGATACAGTCGTCACAACTGCAGATTTTACAGCGATTCCATTTACGCCAGCCGTTGTGATGGTATTTTTTTCTTTCTTCGTTCCGCCAATCGTCGTAACTTTTGATTTCTCAGCAACATAAATACCATCCTGCTTCGGTTTTGTGATCGTATTTTTGCTTACTGTCGTTGCTTTTCCGGCGCTAAAACTGATACCTCTGGTTCCAGGACTGGTAATCGTGTTTTCCGAAATGGTTTTAGCTGTCGAATCTTTAATATAAATACCATTTTCCTTGGAATTTGCGATCGTATTTCCATTGATACCTGATGCGGATGCCTTTTCAACAAGATAAATACCGGATCCACCTTTGTTTCCGCTAATTTTATTATTTGTAACTTTTACACCGGATCCACCTTTGACATAAATACCGGTAAGTGCTGGTGTGTCGATTACATTACCGGTAATATCAGCCGTTGCAGATGTGGTATACACGCCATACTGTTTTGACGCTGTCAGTTTATTATTCGCCACTTTTACGGAAGTTGTAATATTATTCAGGCGAATTGCAGCAGCACCGCTTGTCTTCGCTGCATCACTGATTTCATTTGATGAAATCTCTGTTACAACAGCTCCACTTACATAGATACCGGAAGCTCCAGGTGTATTGATCGTATTTTTATTTTCTGTGCTTCCACCGATTGTCGTAACCGTTGCATTTAAAATACTGATCGCATCTGTTCCACTGTTTTTAACTGTATTCTTCGTAATACTGTCAACCTTGGAATTCTCAGATACATAGATTCCCTGCTCTTTGCCTTTCGTGATCGTATTACCACTGATGGCTGTCACCTGACTCTTATTCTGAATACCGATTCCACGCAAAGCCGCTTCGGTGATTGTATTATTATTCGCACTTCCTTTTCCCTTGCTGAAATAAACACCGATATTCCCCGCGTTTGTGATTGTATTCTTACTGATCATCGCTGTTGATTCATTTACCGTAATCGCATTATATGGTGTTTTACTGATCTTGTTTCCCGTAATATTGGCGTTTGAACTGCCATCCAGTTTAATACCTGCAAGACCTGCACCATTTATAGTATTATTTGAAATCGTCAGAACTGCTTTATCACTGACACGGAACATATTGAACTTGCTCTTTGCCGTGTCTGTATACGTTGAAATCGTATTATTATCGATGGTGCAGTCGCTTCCGCCATACACACGTGCAAAACTTCTGACATTTGTTGCCGTATTCCCTGATACCTCGGTCGTGGTAAAGCTGTATAAATTCACACAGGTATTCTCAACATTTTTAAATGTATTATTTAAAATCTTTATGTTGGATGTATTTTCTTTTTCGTGATGGTTTCCGACACCGCTTAATACTCCGTCGAATGTACAGCCGGACACCGTCACATTTTTACAGCCTTTCCCCTCAAACATATCAAACTGAACTGCCTCTGAGGTAATAGAAGAAAGTGTATCAGAATTCAGCTCATTCTGGTTTTCATCACCTTTCTCCAAACTACTGTAATCTACCGTAGACAATTTGACAAACCCGCTAAACTTCACATTGCTGACATTGATCTTATCTACAGACGCAAAATCAAGATGATGGTCTCCGCATACACCCTTTATGGTACAGTCAGATATCTTTACATTTGTTGCACAGTAAATACGCATAATGTCTTCTTTGGTTGCAAAACTCTTGCCTGACACATTACCGTTCCATGTACCTCCGGTAATCGTAATATTTTTTGCATAACCATATCCCTGACCACCCAAAACCTCTGACTGGGTGCCGGAATAATCTCTGATCATCGGCACGTCATAAACCGTTCTGATAATTTCCGCACCACTGCTTAAAGAAAGTGTTGTATCAGAATAGATCACAAGTGACTTGTCAATATAATATTTTCCGTTTGGAACTGTAACGGTACCGCCTCCTGCATCTCTTACTGCATTTAACGCATTCTGGAATGCAGTCGTATCTGCTTTCTTATCCGTTCCATCCGCACCATAATCGCTTACAACATTAACACTCAGTCCGCCTGCACCGTATGTCATGATCTCGGTGTCTAATTCTGTATCTTCTGTTTCATCTATCTCTGTTTCCGCTGCCGCTTCAGTGTTTTCTGTCTCTGCAGTCTCCGTCTCAGATGTTTCTGTTTCCTCTGTTTCTAATTCTTCTGTCCCGGCTGTTTCCGTTTCCGCATCTTCCGTTTCGTTCCCTGCAGTCTCCGTTTCTGCCTCTGTTACCGCCTCCGGCATTTCCGACGCTTCTGTTACTTCCTCCAATGTTTCTGCCAAAGCAGTCTGCGGTGCAGCCGAAGCTGTAACCATCAGTGCACTAAGACCGATCGCCATCAACTGTTTTATCTTCATGTTACCAAATCTCCCCTTTCCTTTTATTTCCTTATATGCTTATAGTAAAAAAGTATCACTTTCCATATCTTTTGTCAACGTTTCCACATTTGTCATGCATATAAAACATTACAAATTACAAACGCCAGAGAAACCGATAGCATTACTATTTTTTTACTTTCAATACCTGACTTTTGCATAAATGAATCCATCATAAATATCCCCATCGTAATAACTGTCAAATATCTGTATCCATAATTTCGCTGCAATCTCACATTTTGATAAATCAGTGAACTGATAACCGAAAGCATTAACCCAGATACAACCGTGCGTATCCATCTTTTAATTTTGCAAAATACCGGTAACTCATCCAGTATCTCATAAATGTTTTCCACAATTCCAAAAACACTGCATGATGCAAAAATTCCACAGAAAAAACCAGCTATTGCAACCACACATCCCGCCAAGATATTTTGAGATGCATGATAACCAATCATATACCCTATCCCACTTAATACTTTACATAAAATAGATCCTGGAAGTACATTTACAATTGGTACGAGATATCCATAAAACAAATCCTCAGATATCATTTTTTCATCAATAAACAGACCGTCTGCTACTGTCAGATATGCGTCTCCACCTCCAAATGACATCCATGATGATAAAATTCCCTTTCCCATAAACGGAATACTCTCTTTTGTTACAAAAACAGCCGGAATTATAACAATCATTGAAATCAATAATCCTTTTACAACTGATGTCCACTGTACATTCTTTAACAGTCTATCACGTATTATGTCTTTTTCAGCCATAATCGATTTTCCAAACTCCCGTGTCCCAAGAACAAACATAACCAATGATATTCCAAAATGTAAATATTTTATTTCAGTTGTCATCATGTTTGAACCACTAAAAATATAGAAAAGACAGATTATATCTACAACTATCATATTTACTTTTGATTTTTTCTTTCCTGTATATATCATAAAAAAGAAAACCACTGCAAATACCTGACTTGTGGAAAGGGACACAGGAACTTCCTTATGTATCCCCATAATTTTATATATATTTTTCATGCCAGTTATAAAAAAGACTATACACATAACCATAATATGTAGATACCGGCTTTTTTCCGGCACTTTTTGTATCGTCCCTTTCAAATATCCTGCTAACAGGCATAAAATATATCCCGTAATACCCACAAACAAAAATTCGATCTGATGTATTACGCTCTGGCTTGCCAGCAGGGTAAACACCAGCATAATAAGCATAGCAGCAGTCCCAGGAAAAGCTATTGCAGATGCCCCGATCAGCATTCCTTTCATGCCACTTAACTGTCTGCCTATTCCACCAGCCAATTCTATCGGAAGTGCTCCTGGCGTTATACTTGCAACAACAACCTTCCTCTCGAAGTCTTCTTCGGTCAGGAACTTCTCTTTTTGTACTGCCTCCTTTTCAATCAACGGGATCAGAGCATTTCCCCCACCGAATCCAATAATACCTACTTTTAACATTGAAACAGCAAAGCGCCCTGTTTTTCCTTTGTGTGTATTCATGGCATTTTCTCCTGCCTCATATCTTTTATGATCAATCCTTTATGAAAATTCTGCGCAATTTTCTATATCCACGGAAAAACAGACTATTTCTCAATTTTCTTACCTCTTCTTTTAATATCTGTGTCTCCTTCCGCAATTCCGTAATCTTTTTTTCCTGCTCACAAAATTCTTCACACATCATAACCAGCAGATCCCGGTACATTTTTTCTGGTTCTAATGTCCACTGTTTTTGTTCCAAAACCGGATCATAAAAAAGTACCCCATTTGATCTGTTTAAAAATTCTTTTGCCGTTTTTTGATTACTTTCCTGAAACTGCTTCAGATACTCTAACTGCTGTGCATAGGAAAACATCCCCATTTTCCCCAATGAATCTGTATTTTTACAAAATCCGCTTGCTGCGCACATCGGATTTCTCATAAAATCATTTGTCAGTTTATAATCCGGAATCTGATTCATAATTCGTTTTAATTCTATGAAATTTCCATCAAGACTGTCATTTGGTATCATATTCTCTTTTGTAAATTCGTCCGTCATTTTGACATCTATGCTTTTTAGGAAATCCGAATATATCGTATGTTCTTCCCCTTCAAACTGTCCCTTTTCATATACCCGTACAATTATATTTTCCCTGCCAACAGCTTCTGCGATTTTACAGAGATTTTTATAATAATCCAATGGATAGTATTTGAACTGATTTGTCCGGATGCATTCCTCAAAAGTTTTTTCTATTCTCGGCATTGCCTTTACACTCTGATTCCACAATGACTGTATAAACAAATCCTGTCGTCTTAAATAAACAATCACTTTTACATCACATTGAATCTTTTTGAAATCATTTACCGCATTTTTCCAAAAATCTTTTACATCTAAATATCTGTGCCATATCAATTCATCCGATAATATAATCTTCGGATATGTTTTTGCCAGATCACCCAAATCTGTAAATGCTTTTTCTCTTACTCTTCGTTCCTCATCTTCCCGGTCACTTTTCTCTTCTATCTCAGAAGCCCGATAAACAAGAAAATGTGCATTTCTATCATTATATTTTGACGCTATTCCAAGTTTCAGTAACGGATAGCAGCATCCCTGATTTTCAAGCGCTTTCTCATTTTCCCGCATAAAACTCTGCAGTGCAGTTGTTCCTGTTTTTTGCATTCCGACACTGATATATACAATACTCATTCTATCTTTCATTCCTCCGTGACTGCAGGTATGGTTTCATTGCCTTTAATATCATTTCAACACTCTCATCTACACTATATTGACTGGTATCTACTGTAACATCTGCATATTCAGGCTTTTCATAAGGACTGGAAACACCTGTAAAATTAGCAATTTCACCATTTCTTGCTTTTCGATACAGCCCCTTTACATCTCTTCTTTCACATTCCTCTAATGACGTACTCACATATACTTCAATATATCTGTCTCCGATTATTTCTCTGGCATTTCTCCGATCCTGTCTGTATGGAGCAATAAAAGCTGTCATAACGATCAGACCAGCATCATTCATCAGCTTTGCTACCTCTGCAACACGACGGATATTTTCGATTCTGTCTTTTTCTTCAAAACCAAGATTTTTATTAAGTCCCATCCTGACATTATCCCCATCTAAAAGCATTGTATGTCTGCCCATTGCAAAAAGACGTTTTTCCAATGCATTCGCCAATGTAGATTTGCCGGAACCAGACAACCCTGTAAACCAGACTGTAACTGCCTGTTGTCCTAACTGGTTTTCCCTCAGTTCTTTTGTAATATCCATATTATGCCAGGTCAGATTTGCCTCTCTCTTTAACGCATGTACCACAACCCCACATGCCGAGGTCATATTACTGATCCTGTCAATTAATATAAGTGAGCCCAGTTCACGGCTATTTTCAAATTTATCAAATACAATTTTACTTCCTGTCGATATCTCACAAAATGCAATCTCATTTTTATAAATAGTATCCGCAAATACCTCCTCTCCCGTATTTACATCAACTTTATATTTGATGTTCATAACGGTTGCCGGAACCATCTGCGTCCCCAGTTTAAGAATAAAATTACGGCCAGCTACCAGAGCATTATCATCCATCCACAGAATCTTTGCTGCAAACATAGAACCAATTTCAAGCTCTGCATCTTTTTCCAAAACACATCCGCGCGATATATCTATCTCCGTATCCAATTGGATCGTAACCGCCTGACCTTTTATAATTTTTTCTGTTTTCCTGTCACCACAGAACAATTGAATGATTCTTGCTTTTTCTCCACTCGGCCGTACAGATATGATATCCCCTATTGTAGCTTCTCCCGATTCAACCTGTCCCTGAAACCCCCGAAAATCAGAATCAGGGCGGCATACCCTTTGAACCGGCATAAGAAAGGCCTGCTTTTCCTGTGGTTCTGATACATCAACCTCTTCCAGATAAGCAAGCAGCGTTGGACCGGTATACCACAACATCTGCTCCGATTTTTTTGTGATGTTGTCACCCTCTGTTGCAGATACCGGAATAATTTTCATTGTTTTATATTGAAATTCTGCCATCAAAACCTGTATTGCTTTTTCTATTTTAGCAAGGCGCATCTGATCATAGTTCACCAGATCCATTTTGTTCACTGCAAATACAAAATGACGTATTCCCATAAGAGCGCATATCCTGGCATGACGTTTTGTCTGTAAAAGCACACCCTGACTGGCATCAACCAGAATAATTGCCAGTGATGCAAATGATGCCCCTACTGCCATATTACGGGTATATTCTTCATGACCGGGTGTATCTGCCACAATAAAACTTCTGTTTTCCGTCGTAAAATAACGATACGCTACATCAATCGTTATTCCCTGTTCACGTTCTGCCATCAGTCCGTCCAGCAAAAGTGAATAATCTATTTTTCCTCCCCTGGATCCTACTTTCGAATCCAGCTCCAGTGCCTTTTCCTGATCTGTAAAGATCAACTTTGCATCATACAGCATATGACCTATCAAAGTTGACTTTCCATCATCTACGCTTCCGCATGTTATAAATTTCAGCAAATCATTTTTCATCTTAAAAATATCCCTCTCGTTTTCGCTTTTCCATGCTGGCTGCTCCGCCATCGGAATCAATGATCCTGCTTGTACGTTCTGATTCAACAGATGCAAGTGTCTCTTCAATAATTGCATCCAGTGTCCCAGCCGATGATTCCATTGCTCCCGTTAACGGATAGCATCCCAATGTTCGAAATCTCACCATTTTCTGCTCTATTTTTTCTCCCGGCAACAGTTTCATACGATCATCATCCACCATGATAAGCTGTCCGTTACGCCTGACTACAGGTCGTTCCTTCGCAAAATAAAGTGATACAATCGGAATATTTTCCTGCTTTATATATTGCCAGATATCCTTTTCCGTCCAGTTAGACAGCGGAAAAACACGGATACTTTCTCCCTTATTGATACGGGTATTAAAAAGTTTCCACATTTCCGGTCTCTGGTTTTTCGGATCCCAGGCATGCTGTTCATTTCGAAATGAAAAAATCCTTTCCTTTGCCCTTGATTTTTCTTCATCCCGTCTGCCTCCTCCAAAGGCAGCCGTAAATCCATACTTGTCCAACGCCTGCTTCAGCGCCTGCGTTTTCATAATATCCGTATATGCTGATCCATGATCAAACGGATTGATTCCCTGTCGTACTCCATCTTCATTGATGTACTCTAACATCTCAATTCCAAGTTCTCTGGCCGTTTTATCCCGAAACTCTATCATTTCCCTGAATTTCCATGTTGTATTGACATGAAGAAACGGAAACGGCGGCTTTTCCGGATAAAATGCTTTCATTGCAAGATGCAGCATAACAGATGAATCTTTTCCTATAGAATATAGCATTACCGGCTTTTCACATTCTGCTGCTACCTCACGCATAATATAAATCGCCTCTGCTTCTAACGCGTCTAAATGTGTCATATCTGTCGTATACCTCTATGATAATTTTTTTAATCACGCGTCTTATTCTATTATAGAAACATTAAAATTCCATTAAACTTCCTTTTTTACCGGTAATATCAGTGTAAATGTGCTTCCTTTCCCCAGCTCGCTCTCTACCTGTATCCTTCCTCCATGCAATTCTGCAATCCTTTGCACAAGGGAAAGTCCTAAGCCGATTCCCTTTGAGTTTCTTGATTTTTCCGACCTGTAAAATGGCTGGAAAATATTTTTTTGATCTATTTTACTGATACCGCAGCCATGATCCATGACCCATAATCTGATTTTATTTTCTACCTGTCTTGTCCCTACTTCAATTTTTACATCATTGCCACTGTATTTCACGGCATTATCAATCAGATTGTGCACAAGGATCGTCATAAGCTGGATATCTATATATGCTTCTATCGGTTCAAGTTTAAAGCTGATATTCAGATTTTCTCCAGATTTTTCCTGCTCATCCTCACATATTGCCTGTAGCAGATCCTGTAAATTAACCATCTCATACTGGACTTTAATTCTCCCCTGTTCCATCCTGCTTAAATTAAGCAGCTTTTCAATGATTTCATTCGTTTTTCTTGTCTGCCTTTCAATCACTTCTGCAAATTCCTGATAATCTTCCAAACTCGGCTTTTTTTCACTGATATACTCACATTGTGCCAAAACAACAGCAACCGGTGTACGTAATTCATGTGCAACATCAGAATTAAACTGGCGCTGTACCTGAAACATATGCTCTATACGCGCTAACATGCGGTTATTTGCCTCAGATAACACACGGATTTCTTCAAACCTTCCATCATAATCTACTCTCGCAGACAAATTATCATCTGTTCCCACATTCTCTGCAACACGACACATCTGTTCCAGTGGTGCTGTAATCTTTTTTGCCATATACAGGGAATACAATAATACAAGAAACAACATGATTGCTGCCATCAAATAACCTTCGTATTTTATTTTTAAATATTCACTTCGAATATTTTGCTTATTTACAACAATTCTTGTATATATTTTATCTCCATACTCTTTTGACAACCGCCTGCTTGTCCTGTCGTACATATAGTATATTTTCTGCTTTCCCTTTACTGTAACAAGGCGTCCTCTGTTAATTTTAACATGCGGATTTAAATTTTCAGGATATTGTCCATAGAGTACTTCTCCATCTTTATTTAAAATCAGTAAATACTCATCATCATCGACATCTTCTTTGTATTTTTCACCTTTCTTGAATTTTCCATCTTTGAAAGAAAAATTTCTGGATGCATCAACCATTTCATTTATCAAAAAAACCTGTACGTCTTCCTCAATTGCACCCTCAGCCAGTCTATTTACAAGTGCAAGCATCAGAAGCATAATCAGAAGCATACTGAGCATAATTCCAATAATAATATATCTTTTAATCGAAATTTGTTTTAATCTTCGCATTTTAATATATACCCAGCCCCTCTCACAGTCTGTATCATTTTATATTCAAAATCATCATCAATCTTTCTGCGCAGATATCGGATATATACATCGATCACATTTGAATTTCCTCCTGCATCAATATCCCATATATTTTCCGCAATCTGTTCTCTTGTAACCACAATATTTTTATTTCTTACTAAAAATAATAATACCTGAAATTCTTTCGGTGACAGATTGATCAGACTGTTTCCTCTTTTTACTTCATGTGTATTATAATTAACCGTCAGATCCATACAACGGTATACGTTCTCCTGAATTTCCGGTTTTCTCCGTGTCATTACCCTTACTCTTGCCAACAATTCTTTAAATGAAAATGGTTTCACTATGTAATCATCTGCCCCGATATCTAACCCGGTAACAATATCATCCGTATCATCTTTGGCCGTTAAAAAAAGAGCCGGTGTCTCGATTCCGGCTCTTCTAACTTTTTCCAGCACACGAAAGCCATCGATCTCAGGTATCATGACATCTAACAAAACACCATCATAAACCTCATCCGACAGCAGATAATCCAACGCTGTTTTCCCATCATAGCAGGTTTCTACCACATACCCGGCATCCCGCAATGTTTTCGCTATAATATGATTTAAATCCTTTT
>ERZ773235.2451-NODE-2451-length-15603-cov-6.250772_pt1 | contig 15603 bp, 11 predicted proteins | sample MGYA00580522_ERZ773235 | MGnify/ENA primary metagenome ERZ773235 (study PRJEB29015, sample SAMEA2737797) | human gut metagenome | biome: human gut; feature: human-associated habitat; material: faeces | place: China | collected 2012 ...
TATGAGTGATGCAGGATAAGCAACAGGTAAGAAGATTGAGACAGAGGCAGGTGCAGAAGCGATACGGCTTAGGCATATGAAGGATTAATATCCAGTTAGATACAGAAAGGAAATTAAGCGAATGCAGTTTTTGCGGGAACAATACCTTTTTATTTGTAAAAATGATATATCGAGCATTATCGACCTTATTCGATTGCATGACGAAGCAAAGCAGACTTTAGCAGAAGTAGACAGTCGGCAGAAGGAGATTTACAAAGAACGTTATGCCCGTAAAAGGAAACGCAAGACTGTGGAAGACTTCAAGGAATTTCAAATCTGGAATTTGGAAAGTACTTATGAACTTGATAATCATAAAGCTGAAAAGAAAAGAGCAAAGAGTGATATGCATATGGCGGATGTCTGTATTAATGAAAATCTTTATACAGCATATGGCTATGTAGATGAAGCGGAGGAACTTGACGATGGCGTTGAGGAAGTCGTTCCTATGATGTACAATTATCAGAAGAAAGATATTACGGAGGAGTTTGGAATTGTAGAGAATACGGATAGGATTGTGGAAGAACAATCTGTAGATGCTTCAGAACCTATGTTGGAGGATGAAGCATATGATATTCGGGAGCTTGAATACGGAACTTATGCAGTTTCTGATGAAACGGATAAAAGAGAATTTGATGTTGAGGAAAGTGATACGCTTGAAGCGGTTACGACTATTTCAGAAACGGCTCTAAACGAGACTGTTGATATTGAAGATTTGAATGTGTATGTAAATGAGACGGCTGAACAAACTATAGAACAACGTGCTGATGAGATTGCCGAAGTGATTCGTATGTATTATAGGGCATATGATTATCTGTCAACTATAGATAAAGCGAGAATATTTAACTTTAAGGTTGACGATAACCGTTATAATTTGGAATTGCATGGACTGGTGTTGAAAAAGTTGGGGCTTAATCTGTATGGTGCAGAAGTATATGAAGATTATCAAAGTATCTATGAGGAAACGATGAAGAAGGTTGAGAAACAGAATTCGAATGATGAATGTAGGTATGACGATAAGATGTGGGAGAGAGGGAGGTGATGGTAATCGCTGCCCTCTTTCCTGTTTATATTAGGGAAAATTTAGTAAAATTATACGCTTTTATTGATTTGCAATTACCAATAAATACTATTAAATCATATTTAAAACTTCAAAATCTGGTTGAGAAATGTGAACATATGTATTACAATAAGATATATTAGGGTAATTATGCTAATTTCTAGAAAGCGGAGGAAAAATAATGTCCGAAATGAATGAAAAATGGTCAAGTTTAGAAGAGATAGCAGAATACTTGGGTGTAACGAAGGATACGATAAGGAGTTGGATAAAAAAGACGGATATTCCAGCTCATAAAGTAGGTAGACTTTGGAAATTTAAGTTTTCAGAAGTGGATGAATGGGTTAAAAGTGGGAAAAGTGCACTGTAGGAGTACAGAATATTGGACTGTATACCTGTTATAACTTTTATGATAATAGTTCTAAACACTGATTTATAAATATAAGGGAGGCTACTTATATGCTTAACAAAGCGGAGAAAGATTATATTATTGAATTAATAGAAAAGGGAGAATGTATTCCAGAGGATTTTAAATACAAGCTTTTTCCTGTGAAACATAAAGAATATGAATTGGCATATGCAGGGAAAATGAGAAAAGAGGACTTGCTTGCAGATGATGATGGATCTTTTCCAATGCCATTACAATTAGAAAAAACGTTTAGAAATCAAGATGATAATGCGAATGATGATTGGAAGAATATGATTGTTTTTGGAGATAATTTACAATTTTTAAAAACAGTATATAAAAATGAGGATCCTATAATTAAGGATAAAGTAAAGGGAAAAATCAAATTGATATATATTGACCCGCCTTTTGCTACATCTGATGATTTTCAAGGAAAAGATGGAAGTAAGGCTTATACAGATAAGAAAGCAGGCGCTGAATTTGTTGAGTATCTTAGAAAAAGATTAATTGTTGCTCGAGAAGTGTTAGCAGAGGATGGTTTAATATATGTGCATCTTGATTGGAAGAAGGCTCATTATATAAAAATAGTTATGGATGAAGTGTTTGGGGAAAACAATTTCCTAAATGATATTGTGTGGTTTTATAAAAGATGGAATATAGCCACAAAATTATTTGCGAGAAACCATGATATTATTCTTTGTTATAAAAAGAGCAATGGTAATAATTACACATTTAATAATTTGTATGTTCCAAAATCTGAAAAGTCTAGTGGGAATGGAAAAGCTTGGCAGAGCTACATAGATGAAGAGACAGGAAAACGAAAATCTGTATTGCTTGATGAAGAGTCAAAAGGTGTCCCGATGCCAGATGTTTGGGAGATATCTATGATTAACCCAGTTGCCAAAGAACGTAAGGCAGTGGGATATCCAACACAAAAGCCGGAGGCATTGCTGGAACGAATAATAAAAGCATCTACAAATCCAGGAGATATAGTTTTGGACTTTTTTGCAGGGTCGGGAACAACAGCAGCGGTAGCTGAAAAGCTGGGACGAAAATGGATTACTTGTGATATAGGTAAACTTTCATTTTTTACAGTGCAGAAGAGAATATTACAAATACAGGACTCTGCTGATTTGGAAAAACCCAAAAAGAAATATGGAAAAATGGCAGTTCCTTTTTCGACGTTTTCGTTAGGAACATATGATTTAAAAACAGCATTGGATTTAGAGTTTAATAAATATAAGAACTTTGTTGCAGGTTTGTTCGGAATAGAAATACAAGAACATACCATTGGTGGATATACTTTTGAAGGGAAGAAGGATGATAATCCGGTTGTAATTTTTAATTACAAAGTCCATAAGAATTCAAATATTGATGATGTCTTTATTTCTGATATAAATAAACATGTGGGTAATAGAATTAAAGGTGGCAGAGTGTATATTGTAGCACCGTCAACTCGTGTAGATTATATTACAGATTATGAAGAAATTAATGGGACAAGATATTATTTTTTAAAAATTCCATATCAAATTATTAAAGAACTTCACCAAAAAGAATTTAAAAAATTCAGACAACCTCGATCAAAGAATAATGTAAATGCACTAGATGAATCAATAGGTTTCTCGTTCAATAGAACACCAGAAGTTTGCAGTTCTATTGATGTGAGTGAACGAAGTATTAAACTAGTAATCAGCAATTTTATATCAGAAGAACCACGAACAACAAAGACAAAGGAAGAAAAGGCTTTGTCAGGTTTTGATTTATTATCGGCTGTATTCATTGATAGAAATTACAATGGTCAAGAATTTATTATGACAGATGCTTTTTTCTCAGATGAAATGAATATGGAAGGAGATAATTTTATTATTGAGATAGATAAAAAAAATGTTGGTGATAGAATTATGATTGTATATACAGATATATTTGGAAATGATTTAACAGAATGTTTTTCAGTATGAGAGGAGGAAATATTTAATGCAAGAAACTAAAACATTTAAGCAATCAGATTTAGTTCTTAAGGTAAGTTCGGTATATGACACGAACGAGTTAGATTATGCTGCATGGCAACCGTTTGTGGATAAACTTTGCGGAGATAGAATATACCAAAAAGAAGCTATAAAAAATGCAATAATATATTTGGCTTCAAATAATTATAGTTCTTTAAAAGAACTGGCTGAATACAATTATGCACAGAATGCTTGCTTAAGGGATAAATATTTATCCATGGATAATTTTTTTGCAGCACTTCAGATGAAGGAGAAGCTGTATGCAAATATTGATTTAGCAACTGGCACAGGTAAATCATATGTTATTTATGGTATTGCTCAGATTGCATTGGGTCTTGGACTAGTGAAGAGAGTTTTGGTTTTATGTCCTACATTAACCATAGAAAATGGTCTGATGCAAAAAATTGAAATGTTAAGCAGTGATGCTAGTTTAAAGGCACTTATTCCTGAAAATGCTGTATGTAAAAATCCTAGAGTGATTAGTGCGAATGAAACGGTAAAGAATGGGGATGTGTGTATTGAAAATATACATGCAGTTTATGAGAATACTGGTTCATCAATAGAAGATAGCTTTTTTGATTCCGGGAATGATACACTTGTTCTTAATGATGAAGCACATCACATTTTTAATAGAGGAACTGATGATTCTTCCATAAAGAAGTGGAAAGAATTTTTGCTTAACGGTAAATATAATTTTAAGTATATGTTAGGCTTTACTGGAACTGCATATATTGACGATGAATATTTTTCTGATGTGATTTACAGATATTCTTTACGGCAAGCGATCGAAGACCGTATTGTAAAAAATGTGGATTATGTAAAAGAAGATGAAAGTAAAAATGATAATGAAAGATTTCAAAAGATTTATCAAAATCATATAGAAAATGTTAAAAAGTACACACTTGTCAAACCAATATCTATTTTAGTAACTAAAGATATTAGGCATGCTAAAAACTTATATGAAGATTTTGTGGAATTTTTAACAAAACAAGAGGGGACGTCAAAGAAGGAAACAGAAGAAAAAGTTCTAATTGTGACTTCGGCAAGAGAACATAAGGCAAATGTTTCTAAATTGAAATATGTAGATGATAGAATGGACAAAACAGAGTGGATTATATCAGTATCAATGCTTACGGAAGGTTGGGATATTAAGAATGTCTTTCAGATTGTTCCATGGGAAGATAAAGCATTTAATTCCAAATTATTAGTAGCCCAAGTGTTAGGCAGAGGGCTTAGAGTACCACAAGAATATCAAACGCCGCAACCAAAGGTTATTGTATTTAATCATAGAGCGTGGAGCGCAAAGATTAAACGATTGGTTGAGGAAGTTATGGAGATTGAAGCAAGAGTTAATAGTGATGTAATCAAAGAGGGAATTAGAGGACAATACCATTTTAACGTTAAAAATATTAATTACTCAACTGAATACTCAGAAGTAGATAAAAATACAGAAAACGAGACAGTTGATTTTTCGCGATTAATGTCGGAAGGAATTGCTATAGAATCTCAATCTGTAGATGTGAAAAAAGGTACTACATATGAAAACGCCCTTGGTGGGGAGATATATGAACATAATTATTCGATAAGAAATATAACGTGGACAATCGACGAGGTGGTAGATAAAATCTACGAAGAATTTGAGCAACGAGAATGGGAAGGAAAAACCTTAAAATTAGGTGATGATGAGTATACTAAAAACTCTCTTCCGCCAAGACATATTATTGAATATATTATTAGACTTTCTATGAAAAACAGAGGAAATTTCGGTGAAGAAATAATAGAGTCAAACGTACATAAAATATTAACAGCATTTACACCGCTACTTAGAAAAAATAAGAAATCCATAGTATCTAAATCAGTAGCCAATGATGTGTATGAATTGAGTACAAACAACCTTGCTAAACAATCAGCTAGTGTAGGTATGTTACGACAAGATAAGACTGTTTTTTTGACAAATAACTGGTCAAATGAAATAGTTGATGATGAGCAAAAAATGATAATTTCTGAGATAATAGAAGATGAGTCTTTACCTCGCTCGGCATACAAAAATGTAGATTACTGTTTATTCAAAACGCCTGTTACAACAGTTATTACCGCATCAAAGCCTGAACGCAAGTTTGTTGAGTATCTTTGTAAGAAAGAAAATGCAGATTTGCTATCGGCGTGGGTTAAGTCAAGGGATAGAGGCTTTTATGAAATTGAGTATAGTTGCAAATACGGAAATAGTACGTCAAAAACACGAAAATATTATCATGATAAATTTAATCCAGATTTCTTTTTGAAGCTTAATAAAAATGATGTGACATATTATATAGTTGTTGAGATAAAGGATGATGGGGATAATAGCGAAGAGAATAAGGCAAAATATAAGTATGCGGTAGAACACTTTGAGGAATTAAATAAAAGAGTTGTGTCAAATGCAGAAAAATACATTTTTCATTTCTTGTCTCCTAATGGATATGAGGTGTTTTTTAATCATTTACGTGATGGTAGTGTATTGGAGGGGCAAGAGAAGTTTAGATGTCAGTTAGAAAATATGTTAGAGGATGATTAGACTATTTTGGGAAATTACAGATATATGACAAGAATGTATAGGAGATGTTTATAAAAATAAGTAGCGAAGGAGGGCGCAATCATGGCAATTCCAACAAACATAAAAACATTACTGTCCGGCGAAGTTGTCGAATGGGCAAGAATTGAATTTAAAGAAACATGGGATCCGGCAGCTTCCTTGAAAACTGTGTGTGCGTTTGCGAATGACCTCGATAACTGGGGCGGTGGCTATATTGTCATAGGCGTGGAGGAAGAGAATGGTCGCCCAGTGTATCCGCTAAAGGGTGTGCTGGTAGAAAAGCTTGATAAATATCAGAAGGAAATATTTGCAAAATGTAAGCTTATCAGACCTGCATATATGCCGATTATTGGTGTAGAAACTTACCAGAATAAGACTTTTATAGTGATTTGGTGTCCTGGTGGTGAAACACGCCCATATTCATCTCCAAAAACAATGGATAAGGATAATAAGGAGCGTATTCACTATATTCGTAAGTCTTCTAATTCTGTGGAACCAACTGATGATGAGGAAAAGGATTTGTTTAACCTTGCAAATAGGGTTCCGTTTGACGATCGAGTAAATCATAAGGCGGAGATGTCGGATTTAAATATTACGCTTATTCAGAATTACCTGAAAGAGGTTAAAAGCTCCTTGTATGAGAAATCAAAAACGGGGGACTTTGTTGAGGTGTGCCAGGATATGAATATTGTTAGTACCCTGCCAGAATACATTAAGCCTAAGAATGTGGGTTTGATGTTCTTTAGCATGGAGCCAGACAAGTTCTTCCCGTATACCCAGATTGATGTAGTGCAGTTTCCGAGTGGACTTGGTGGTAATGATATTATCGAGAAAACTTTTAAAGGACCAATTCATCAACAACTTCGAGACGCATTGCAATATATCAAAAATGTGATTATTACAGAAAAAGTTGTAAAACATCCAGATAGAGCGGAAGCAGACCGTTTCTTTAATTTTCCGTATGCAGCGGTGGAAGAAGCATTATCGAACGCTGTATATCATCGTGCCTATGATGAGCGCGAGCCAATCGAGGTACGTGTTGAAAATGACAGAATCGAAATTGTTAGTTTTCCGGGACCTGATCGCTCTGTAACGATTGAGGGGTTAAAAAGCTACCGTGTATCAAACCGCCGCTATAGAAATCGCCGGATTGGTGATTTCTTAAAAGAATTGCATTTAACAGAAGGAAGAAACACCGGATTCAAGAAAATTTTGGATGCTTTAGAAGCAAACGGCTCTCCAAAGCCGGAATTTGAGACGGATGAGGATAGAAGTTATTTTATAACGAGGTTGTTTATACATGAAGCCTTTGTGAAGCCTATGGACGAATTAGAAGTTGGCAATATATCAGATAACGAAATGAAAAATGAAACAAGTTTTGAAACAAGTTTGAAACAAGTTTTGAAACAAAAGGATTATAAAAAGCTGGAACCAATTATTAAATGGTTTGCTAAAGAAGAAATTATCAGTATTCAGGAAGCTATGGAATTAACGCATAAATCTAGAACTACAGCATGGAGATATATGCAGTTATTAGTTGAGTGCGGAGCGGTTGAAGCGGTGGGTAATACCAATAATGTGAGTTATAGAAAAATGCAGAAAAAATAAAGGATTTTAGACTATGAAAGAAAAAATAAAAGATACTATAGTCGATTTATTATTAGACGGTGTTAAGAACAAATTAGATAGTGTGAAGGAAAATTATAAATGGCAAAAGCTATTTGTTTCCACTGGGGATTTTTTTGTGAATAATCCTGATGTTTTGGTAAAATTTGAAGACGATTTATATTCTGTATTTTCGAAGGATAATCTGGGTAGGATAGCAAAAAAATTGAAGGATAAGAAGGGATATGATTTCCCGCAATTGCTTCATAAAGAGTTATATGATTTGATGGTGAGTTATGAGATTCCTGTAATGGAGTCAGAAACGTATATTCATCATTTTATGCAGGTCATTATAGCTTATTTAGAAGAAAATGATCCGGATAAAACATTGGAAATGTTTTTGAGTGATATGAGAAAGGAAATCGGTTCTTATTTTGCGACGTTAGAATCAAAATTGGAATTGGTTTTAAATCAAATTTCAGAACTGAATAAAGAAAAATTAATTACCTATTCAATTGCAGATATTGATGCACAGATTAGGAGAGAAACGAAATATAAAAGAATGGGGCTTGATTTTTTTCAGCTTGATGATGAGCAATTCGAATCAAGGTTCCAAAGTGCTTTAAATGATACAAGGGTATATGTTATTGGAAAATCGAGAGAAGAGACGACTTATCGAATTTTAAATGAACTAAAGAATAAGAATTCGGAAAGAATCACATTGGTGATTAAGTCGGAGGAAGAATGGAATAAATTACAACATTCGAATTTGTCAGGAAATATTTTGGTTCCGTTTTTTTATGCTGAAAGAATAGTGGCAATTCCTAATAATACTAATATATTTATATATGGTGAAGATGAACCTTGCTATACACAAAATAAACTGGTTCTAAGGAAAAGAACAAAAAGAAATGTTATAAATTCGTTAGAAGAGATTGGTATAGATACAAATGAAGCGTATAAGATGGTGGATAATACGCATGGATTATATGTGCCATTAAAGAAAAAACTCTTTGATGGTGCGATGTATGATAAGCCGGATTGGGTAGAATGTCATTCTGATGTGGTCATAGCTGCTCTTTTATGTGGTAAATGGACGGAAGCAACCGGAGATATATTGGTTTTTGAAGAATTGTCAGGAAAAGCATACACTGACTGCAAAAAAGAATTGGCAAAGTATTTACATAGAGAAAGTCCATACATTGTGTCCAATAATAGTTATAGAGGGAGCAATATGCAACTTGCTAGTGTAGAAGATGCATGGGAAGAGTTGGACCTTTATATAAATGATGATATCTGGGATAAATTTATAAAGTTGTTTTATGAGGTTTTGATAGAATCAGAGCCTATTTTTGAGTACCCTTTTGAAAAGCATTTTGAGGCGAGCATTTATGCAAAGAAACCAGAGTGGTCTCCAACGATAAAAAGGGGGATGATAAGAACTCTCATCATGCGTGCATATTATAGGGGGCATGAAGAAAAACAAAAGCAAATCGATAATATAGTTTCAAAAGTATTGGATACGATTACAAGTAAAGAAAGGTGGGGATATATTTCACAATATTTAACAGAATTGTGTGAGGCTTCTCCGGAGAGCGTGTTAAGAAAACTGGAGTCGGAAGTAGAGACACCCCAAGGCCTAATTGACTTGTTTGCAGAAAAGGAAGGAGACTTCATGACAAGTCGACATTACTATACCAATGTTTTGTGGGCTGTAGAACAACTAATTCAACAAAAGAAATATGTTGCAAGAGCTTTGGAGTGGTTATGGAAGTTAGATTCATATAATATTAAATATAGTATAAGTAATAGCCCTAAAGGTGTGTTGGATGTGGTCTTTTGTGCTTGGATTAATGCGAGTGCACTGTCAGTTGAAAAGAAAATTGAGATGGCAAGAAATGCGATTGAACGATATCCAAATGCCTGGGATGTTATTGTGTCTAAATTGCCACAAGGGACAAGTTCAATATGTTCAACACTGAATACACCTAAATACAGAAAGATAGACGAACCGGATGAATTATATGTGTCTGAAGTAAATAAAACATATATTGAATATCTGCGAATGTGCGTTGATAATACACATTCTGATGCCGCTCGCTGGATTAAAATACTTAAATATATAAGCTCGTATGATGAATCAATTCAAAAGGAAGTATTTGAAAAATTGCTATTTGACTGTAAGTCAATGGATGATGAGGAAAAAATTAGAGTAAAAAATAAAATTAGATATCAGATATTTAGACATAGATATTTCGATGATGCAGAATGGAGTATGCCTGAAGAAGTATTATGTGAACATGAACGTGTAATGAATGAGATAATTGTAGATGAAAAAATATATGATTATTTGTATATTTTTTCACATGCATATGATTTTCCATTATTGAACCCTATTCCATATTCTAGAGAGGAAAGCGCAGACATACATGATAAAAATCAGATATTAAGAGAGGAAGAAATTGGTGCAAGAATAAAAGAATTTTATGAAAAAGGTTATTCAATAGATAGATTAATTCAGTTGGCTGTGAGGGAAGAATATGAAATAGTGGGCGAAGTTCTTGCACAGTTTTATTGTGATGGTGTATTTGACGATAATGTATTTTTGGCTTTGGTGAAAAATGATGAAGAGGGGAGATATGTTTATGACTACGTCAGGTATTTACATAGAAAAGGAGCAATTGAATTAAAAGAGATTATAGAAAGAGTAAAAAGTATATCAAATAATAAAAATCTTCTTACAAACTTGATTTCATTGGAAATTGTAGAGAATTGTGAAAATGCTCTTATTGCAAATGTAGATGAGGACATCAAGAAAATGTATTGGAGTAGAAATCTGCGATTAAATATATCGAATAATGCAGAACATAATATGTTAATATGGGCAATGGACGAGTGTAGAAAATATGGTTCCTTTCATACCTATTTGGAATTATTGTATCATATAAAAGATAAAATTTCTCTTCAGGAATTATATGTAGCTACACTTAAAATATCTGACCTAGAAGGGAATGCTGTTAATGGTAGAATAGATTATTTTCTTGAAGATATTTTCGATGTTTTGCAACAAGCATTTATAGAAGATGATGAAAAATGTGCGGAATTAGCAAAATTAGAGTGGATGTGCAGAAATGTACTTGAATGGGAGCAGATGAAATGTGTTCAAAGGATTATGAAGGATGATCCAACATTCTATGCTTTGTTAGTTAGTATTATATATAAGGCAGAAGATAGTGAAGCTGTTGATGAAGAAAAGAGAGAATTGGCTAATAAGATTTATTCGGGTTTTGATAAAGCTAAGTTTTGTCCGACAGAAAAAGATGGAAAAGTCACATATGATAATTTGAAGGCATGGATGGAGAAATTCAGGGAATTATTAATTAAGCAGAAACAGGAAAGACTTTTTGGAAATTTGGTCGGTCGTCTATTAGCATATTCACCAATTGGCGAGGATGGTTATAGTCCGTGTGAAGCTGTGCGTATGGTTATAGAAGAATATTATACAGATTCGTTAAAAACCGCCTATGTGGTGGCAGAAGAGAACAAACGCGGAGTGCATACGGTTGATGCTGGTAAATCTGAGCTTATATTACATCAAAGATATCAAAAGAATGCGGAAGCATTACAAGAACGTTATCCTTATACCGCAGATATATATTTTGCAATTAGCGATAATTATAAACGCGAAGCTGAATATGAAAGAAAGCGTGCAGAAGATGAATGGTAGGAAAAAATATATAGGTGAATTGTATGGCTTCTATAGAAAGAATAGGTCTATTGGAAAAGGCGGCAATGGAGCTGTGTATGAAGTTGAACTTCTATCCGGTAATGGATTGAATTTTCCTGTGGTGGCTAAATTTTTTGAATATGAAGGTCCAGATAAAGAAAAAAGATATAAGAGGTTTAAGAACGAGATAATTGCTTTAAATGAGTTGAAGGATATTGATGGCATAATGCAGGTGCTCGATAAGAAATGTCCTGAAGATATACCTCGAACTATGGATGAAGCATGGTATCTGATGCCTAAAGCTAAACCATATAAGCTTACGCGCACATCTAATTTATATCTTAAAATAGTAGATATGCTTCAGTTGGCACGAATTATACAATGCATCCACGAGAGGAAAGGAGCACATCGAGATATTAAGCCGGAAAATATTTTGATATTAGATGAACGATTAGTTCTTTCCGATTTTGGTTTGTATTGGGGAAAAGAAGAGGAACGGCTTACAGAATTTAATGAGCGAATAGGACCATATAAAATAATGCCACCAGAATTAGAGAATGTGCAAACTGATTTGGACTTAGATTTTAGACCTTCGGATGTATATTTATTTGCTAAGGTATTATGGATGACATTGAAGGGTGATAATATTGGTTTTCGGGGACAATACCAACGAGGAGATGTTCAGATTTTTCTAAATAAAGAGGATTTTGGTGATGTAATTACACTAGAGCCAATACATAAATTAATAGAGCAGGCTACTTTTGAAGATATGAACAAAAGAATATCGATTCACCAATGTATTGATTATTTGGAATTGCAACTTAATTTATTGAACGAGAGGGAACGCGAACTGCTTTCTGATGAGTTAGTTAGTCAGTTGCTTTATGATGAACATAGTAAAATGGTTATTGAACGTGCCAAGCCGGATGAGTTGATATATGAAGATGAAGGTACTATTTTTAGTATGTTAAGAGGTGTCATTCCGATATCCACAATCATGGTCAAATCACTTAATGATGAGCAAAAGGCAAAGCAGATTCAGCTGACGGATTTTCAGGTCGGCTCAGGTGGCATATGCAAGATGCTTTATTTTAATAATGGAATTAAAGTCAAAGAATATATAATGGAAATAAATAGAATGACTTATTCTCATTTAAATTTAGATATTGTACTTGAGTTAAATGATATTGATTCAGTTGATAAAGAATATGTTGCATATTCAGAAACAGTGCACGGATTTGGGAATGTATATCCTAAGATACTTTTTTCTTCAAATGAAAAGATTATTATAAAGAGAAAGGAATAAGAAATGACTGAATATATTATTGCCATTATAACAGCGATTACTACGTTTATAGGTGCATATGTTGCATCATCATTAGCAATGAAAAATATAAAGCAAGAACAATATTTTGCAGAGAAAAAAAGGATATATTATGAGTTGGTAACCATATTACCTGATGTTGAAAAATTTTCGGCTCAATCAGACTATATGGATGGAACGGAAGGAAATTGTGGTGCTGAAAATAAAATTTCTATTATGAAAATACAGTTGGAGGATGCAGAAAGTAGGAAGCAAAAATTAATAGGGCAAGCCGGTGTTACCAAAGAACGTATGTATGATATTGATACAGAGATTAGTAATCTAAAATATAAGATAGAGAAACATGAAGAATACCTAACTCAAATGCGAGAGCTTAAAGATAAAATCTATAAATTTGAGTTGGCGGGGAATAGAAATTTGTTGCGTATTTTTGCATCTACGAATGTCTGGAGTAGCTATGTAAGATTTAATGTTGCTTTAGACAATGAATATTTATGTAACATTGGAGTGAAAAAAGAGGATATTATTTATCATATTAATGACTTGATTGCATATATGAGAATGGATTTGTCAGGTGGGTGCAAATAGAAAATAAGAGAAGATGTCTGTTAAGGCTGCATGAGCACATAGTATCCACCTGAACTTATCCTTTCTCGTGGTACTAATATTTCAAAATCTCACACCCGAAAGCCGGTGGAACCGAAAATAGATTTTGTCAGTTAAAAAGTTTTTCTTGCAAAACGACATATTCGATTCTATAATTTAGTTATGGATATGCAAGCCAACCGCAGATGATTCTGTCAGTAGTATTTACTGGCTTGAAATCCAATGGAACCATATACAATGATGTAAAAATGCACTGGTACTGGAATGGTACTAAAAGCAGACAGAACGATATGGAATAGGAATAAAACATGCATATTTTAATACGGATATGTATAGAAAATGAACGAAAAATAATATCTTGCACATCAAACTTTGCGAGTTTGAATAACGGACAGAAATGCCGAAAGCCTGTATTTATGCGGGTTTCCGGCATTTGTTTTATCGAATGGCTCTAGTTGGGATCTATTTGCGGGCGGAGTAATATAAAAAATGTGTGTTGAGAATTAGCATAGGCGGAATAAAAATGTTTAAGGTTGCAATATTACAAAAACGTGCCATTCATGCACAAATAGATAAGAATATTGAAAGTATCATTATGGCAATGAAAGAAGCTTCGGAGAACCATGCAGATATCCTATTGCTGCCGGAATGCTTTATTACAGGATATGATTTGCCTATGTTATATGAAAAAAGCATTGCAGACGATGATATAAGAATTGCAAAAATATGTGAGAATGCTAAAAAATATAAAATAGGCATAGTGCTTACTGCGTTTACAAAAGGTAATAATAAGCAACCGCAGAACTCAGCATTTGTTATCAGTAAATTAGGCGATATATTAATGAAATACTCTAAGGTTCATACTTGTGACTTTGCAGATGAAAGAAATGTTGAATCAGGGAAAGAGTTTAAGGTGTGCGATTTTGAAGGAATACAATTAGGTATTATGATTTGTTATGACAGAGAGTACCCGGAAAGCGCAAGAATACTGATGCTAAAAGGTGCAGAAGTTATTCTTGTACCGAATGATTGCGGTTCTATGCAACCAAGAATCAGAGCGCTTTCTACAAGAGCATATGAGAATATGGTTGCAGTTGCTATGGCAAATCCGAATGGAGATAATGCTGGATGTTCCTGCGCATATAGTCCAATTTGCTGGGATAGAAATGGAAAATGTGTTGATAACACAGTTTTGCTGGCTGATGATAAAACTGAGGGAATTTTTTATGCGGAGTTTGATATGGAAGCTATTAGAGAATATAGGAATCGGGAAATGTTAGGAAACACATTTCGTAAGGTAGAAGCATACAGTCAGTTGTTAAGTAAAGAAATCAAGAAACCATTTATAAGGGATGGCCAGAATAGATAAATCAGAAGTAACAAGAGGAAATATTTTATAGAGGTTCAGATGTAGAATGTCAATTGCTCTATGTAATGGGTGATATGGAGGCGGATATCAGAACACATCATATTCATATTGTAAAATGTAACGGAACTGAGTGAAAGAATTATATTCATTTCAGGGATTATCTTAATGCCAATGAGAATGTGGCATTGCAGTATGAAAAATTAAAGGAAGAACTTGAAAGTAAGTATACAGATGACAGGGTTGCATACACGAATGGCAAACAGAATATGATAAACAAAATTTTAGGCAAATGAAAAAGGAGGCAAGTATGTTAAGATTAAGGCCATACAATAAAAGTGATGCAGAAATAATTATGTCATGGATAAAAGACGAGAGAGCTTTTTATAAATGGACAGCAGGGGTTTTAGGGGAATATCCAATTTCTGAGGAGCAATTCAATACAGTAAGTAATCTTATGGCATTTACTGCTATAGATGATAACGATGTAGTGGGATTTTTTACCATGAGAAGACCAAATGAATTTTTTAATGAACTACGGTTTGGCTTTGTAATCGTTGATTCGAAAAAACGTGGGCAGGGATATGGAAAAAATATGCTGAAATTAGGCTTAAAATATGCTAAAGAAATATTCGGCGTTAATAAAGTTTCATTAGGCGTTTTTGAGAATAATGAATCAGCTTATTATTGCTATAAGGCGATAGATTTTGAGGATGTATCTCAAGATGAAATAGAAAAGTATACTGTAATGGGAGAAGAATGGAATTGCCTTGAACTGGAAATAAACCTATAAAGTAAGATTTAATTTGTAATTGTTCTTGCAGTGCACATGATATAGATATATATGTTAGGATACTATCCAAGGAAAGTACCCATGACAGGGCGTTAAGCGTCCGGG
>ERZ773235.2455-NODE-2455-length-15583-cov-13.197643_pt1 | contig 15583 bp, 16 predicted proteins | sample MGYA00580522_ERZ773235 | MGnify/ENA primary metagenome ERZ773235 (study PRJEB29015, sample SAMEA2737797) | human gut metagenome | biome: human gut; feature: human-associated habitat; material: faeces | place: China | collected 2012 ...
CTATTATTATCCCGTATTTTGGTATGGATTTGACCGTCCAAAGGAAACCGTGGATGCAATGATTGCAGCAGCACATTCTACGACTGGGCTTGCTGCAATTCCGGTTACATTGATCGCGATTGTGATAGGTGCTGTAATTGCAAAGAGAATGTTGAAGAAGCATTTTGAAAAAGCAGGAGTGATTTAATGCACCGCATAGACCCCCGGATAGTGATTATTCAGATTGTGCTTTCAGGGATATGTGCATTTTGGATTTTTAAGCCGTTAGCCATGCTTTGTGAAGTGCTTTTTCTGATGAGCTTTCTGTTATATTTGCAACACCCGAAGGAGGCTTTGCGGCTGGGCGTATGGTTTGCGTTCCTTGTCGGATTGTATGCCTTACTGAATGAGAGCAACGCTCCGCAAATCATAGTCCAGCCCGTTTTCCTATTACGCAAGCTCTCTCCCTTACTGGGCGTAATGGTTTTGTCGCTAAAGGCGTTGACCGTGAGTGAGCTATTCATGGGGCTTCAAAAATTACATTGCCCTAAATCAGCTACGCTTGCGCTTGCTGTTGCATTGCGATTTATTCCCACCATTCGCCATGAGCTTGAACAGATTAGAAACGGCATGAAAACAAGGGGCGTCCCCTTAAATGTGATTACTTTTGCAAAAGCTCCTGCCATGACCACAGAATACATGATTATTCCCTTTATCATGCGCTGTATAAAGGTAGCGGATGAATTGTCTGCGGCTGCGGTCACTCGTGCAATTGAAAATCCTGTGCCAAGAGGGATGAGAGTTCCTCTGAAAATCAGAATAAAGGATATTGTGTATCTGATGATGGTGATTTGCTCTAATATCGGAACACTTCTTTATTCATTGTGCGGGTAGCGCGGAGGTTCAGAATGAGTATGATCACAATAAGAAATTTACAATTTCAATATGATGCCGCTCCGGAGATAAATGCTCTTTATGGAATTGATTTAGAAATTCGTAAAGGAGAGTGCATTGTTTTAACGGGAGAAAGTGGCTGCGGGAAAACAACTTTAACACGATGCCTCAATGGTTTAATACCCAACTTTTTTGAAGGAACGCTTACAGGAGAAATATTGTACGAGGGTGTTCCAGTAAACAAATTGGAACAGTATGAGCTTAGTCGCAAAATTGGCACAGTGTTTCAAGATCCCCGTTCACAATTTTTTGCAGTAAACACAACGGACGAAGTAGCTTTCGGGTGTGAAAATCTTGCCTTTTCCACGGAGCGGATAAATCAGAACGTGGACGCCGCATTCTCCCGAATGAATATTGACGTACTGCGAGATCGGAGTTTATTTGGGTTATCCAGCGGCGAAAAACAGCGGCTGGCAGTTGCTTCTATCTATGCAATGGATACCGATGTCATTGTTTTGGACGAACCGACGGCAAACCTTGATGGAGAAACAATACAAAATCTCCGTGAGCTTTTATTTACACTAAAAGCCGAGGGGAAAACTCTCATTATTTCTGAACACCGCCTTTCCTGGCTTGTCGGAATTGCCGACCGATATGTATATATGCGCAAAGGGAGAATTGAAAAAATATGGGGTGCGGCGGAGGCTGCTTGCCTTTCGCCCGATGTGCTGCGAGAATACGGTTTACGCAGCATACAAAATGTGCTTTTTCCTACAAAGAAAACTCCTGCAAGGTCTGATGCAAACGAGCTGACGTGTCAAAACCTCTGTATTTACTACGGAAAGCAGGAAATTATCCATGATTTGAATTTTCGCTTTACATGGGGCGAAGAAGGTCGGATTATCGGAATTGTCGGTGCGAACGGTTCCGGGAAAACAACATTTTCTAAAGTGCTGTGCGGACTTATGGCACCGCGAACTGGGGAAATTCGTCTGAACGGCAAAAAAATGACCCATAGAGAGCTGCTGAAAAAAACATACTTTGTTATGCAGGACGCGGATTATCAGCTTTTTACGGAAAGCGTTGCCCATGAAATGGAATTGGCGGCACGAAAAAATAAGCAAAAAAACGTTCATGCTTCAAAAGAGGAAACAACAAACATTCTTGACAGGTTCGGCTTGGCCGAATATTCCGAAAGACACCCGCTATCCTTGTCCGGCGGACAAAAGCAGCGGGTCACGATTGCTGCTTCCATCGCTGCAAAATCGGATATTCTTGTTTTGGACGAGCCGACGAGTGGGCTTGACGGACGGAATATGCTCCGTCTAAAGAATATTCTGCGTGAACTGAAAAAACAGGGAATGCTGATTTTCATTGTAACCCATGACGCAGAATTTCTTGAAGGATTAACAGATGAATTACTGACTATTTCAAATAAGGAGGGAAACATGGACAAAAGAGAAAAACAGCAATCGCCTTTAAGGGGTATTTTGCAGTTTGCCAGTCAGAGGAAAGGGCTTTTGAGGATTTCTGTTATCCTTTCTGTTCTGTCCTCTGCGTTTGGTATGGTTCCATACGCTGCTGTAGCTGTGTTGCTTGGGAAAGCGTTAGACAATGCTTTGACCATAGAATGGGCAGTCAGCTTGACCTTGGTGGCTTTAGCAGGATATTTTCTAAAACACTTTCTATATTCAAAATCAACCCTATGCTCCCACAAGGCAGCGTATGAAATCATACAGAATATCCGCTGCGCAATTATGCGGAAGATGTCAAAAATGTCTATGGGGACAATACAGGAAAAATCTTCCGGCGAATTTAAGCAATTAGTCATTGATGATACGGAACGACTTGAAGGACAGATTGCTCATGCCATTCCCGAAATGACAGCAAGTATTCTTATTCCGATTTTTGTGTTTGCCTATCTGCTTTTTGTGGATTGGCGTATGGCGCTTGCTTCTCTTGCTTCGGCTGTTTTGGGAAATGTTATCTATTATAGCATGATGATAGGGCGCAGCGAGAGGATGAAAGAATATATGTCCGCGAATGGAGATATGAACGCAACCATTGTTGAGTATGTAAATGGTATGGAAGTTATCCGTATGTTCAATCAGACTGCTTCTTCGATGGGACGGTTTAAGGGAGCAGTATTGAAAGTGCGGGATATTACTACCGCATGGTATAAGCACTGCTATCCTTTTATGAGTATCAGTCAGGTTGTTATGCCCTCAACGATTGCATTTGTTTTGCCCGTCGGCGTTGTACTTCTTTCGGGTGGTACTACGACATTAAACGAGGTTATTTTATGTATTCTTCTCTCTATGGGGCTTGTTGGCTCTTTACAGGCAATGATTGAGTTTTGGCATGACATTGCCGCAATTTATGAGATACAGCCCCGTATTATGGCACTTTTAGAAGCAAAGGAGTTGCCCGAGCCGATAGAAGCACAACACAGTAGCGGCAATGATGTGGAGCTGAAAGATGTTCATTTCAGCTACGGAGCAATCGAGGTTATCCATGGCGTTTCCTTTACGGCAAAGGCTGGGACAGTCACAGCATTGGTAGGTCCGTCCGGTTCGGGGAAATCAACTCTGGCAAAACTCATTGCCCGCTTTTGGGACGTGAGCGCGGGTGCGGTAACTGTGGGCGGCGCGGATATTCGCAATCTGCCGTTATCCGAGCTTTCCGAAAAAATCAGTTATGTTTCACAGGATAATTTTCTGTTCAATATGAGCCTGAGGGACAATATCCGAATCGGTAAGCCGGATGCTACGGATGCAGAAGTAGAACGGGCTGCGTCACTGGCGAGATGTGATGACTTTATTGCCCGCTTCCCTAAGGGTTATGATACCAACGCCGGGGATGCAGGTGCCCGCCTTTCGGGAGGGGAACGGCAGCGTTTGGCGATTGCGAGGGCAATTCTAAAGGACGCTCCGATTATTATTCTTGATGAAGCTACGGCGTTTACCGACCCGGAGAATGAAGATACGCCGCTGCTCCTCCAGTGGAGGCATTGGTACTAATAAAGAGGTCATTGTTTCTGTGCCGACCCTGGGCATTTTTACGCCGTAAGTAATGCTGTTGATGAGATTATCGACATAAGGGGATTTCAGATAATTGACGATGTAGTTTGGGTCGATTCCGCCGTATACACGAAATGGTACGATTTCTGGCGTACAAATGCCGTCATCGGGGGCGACAAGAATTTTCAATAGATACGGGCGTAACTTGCTGTAGAGAATGTCACCCTTTGCAAATACGGTCTTGTCACCAACCGCTCTGCGTTCACCGACTGTTTTATGCTCTAAAAGCCTGCCGCCTTTTTCGATGTCCTCCAAATCCAGGCCCCAAATCGAAGGATCGGCGCTTGTTGCATTTACTTTCTGCTTTGTTTCTGCATAGGACGAAATGTTGCCCAGCCGCACCCACTCCCACGAATCGGGGATGTCAAACGGTACCTCATCTGCAAGCGACCGTACTTCATCGCCGATTTTCTCATAAGGAGTATTATCAGAACTCGGCTGTTTAACGATTACCTCGGTAGTTTAACGAATACTCCAGTAATTCAACGATTACTCGGCTGTTTAACGATTACAACGGCACAGAAAGCTACAATCCTCCTAAAACGCGCAAAACCCCGCCGCAGAATTGCTCTGCAGCGGGGTTCGCTTATGTGCCGAAATAGCCGAAAAGCCTGATTTCAAGCGGTTTTCAGGCATAGAAAAAGCCCACCGTAATTCTATCAAAATTACGGTGGACTTATGGCGGAAGCGGTGGGATTCGAACCCACGTGCCCTTGCGGACAACTGCATTTCGAGTGCAGCTCGTTACAACCACTTCGATACGCTTCCATACATAAATATTCACTTTTTAGGACTAATCACATGATTTCGAGTCAGCCCCGTTATGACCACTTCGATACCTCTCCATGTATGTTAACTCGGAAAACCGAGATTAACGCAAGTATTCAGTTGTATTAGAATTCCTGTTAGAACTCACGGTGTGCCTGCGGCGGGCGAATGACCGAAACCCGCACGGTTAAAGGCTTTTCGGAAGTCAGGCTTCCGTTAGCCGAAGGAGATTTCGAGTCAGCCCAGTTATGACCACTTCGATACCTCTCCGCATGTTGATTCGGAAAATCAACATTGCAATTATATCATATATTATTCGGTTTTGCAAGCGTTTTGCAAAATTTTATCATTCGGTATTTGAACGTATTTGTCCGCATTCGTTTTATACGGCGCAACGGCATCGGTATCGGAGCACATTTTGTGAAGATATCCCCTCCAGATGCAGGGCAAAATCATTCCCCTTGGAATCCCATTCCGAAATCCCTCCCGAACTTCTTTCCGCCTGCATTTCCTCCCGGAATTCTTTCCGCCTGTCAATCCGTCCTGCCGATCCGGTCTGCTCCTCCTGCCGCCAACAACGGCTCGGAGAATGCCGCTGTCGGCACTCCCCGAGCCGTGAAGGTGAACATACACTTTCACCGGCGGCGTTATCCGTATTTTACCGCGAGATAGCGATAAGAATCTCCGCTTATTTCGAGGATCATCGAAATTTTTACCGGGTCGATTTTGTCGGTGAGAGAATGCGTTTTCTCTATCTCCGCACGGTACATATTGTGCGCGATTTTTTCATATTTCGTGATTTTCAGATCGTAAAAGCTCTCATAAACGCCGATCGGAAAGACGTAGCTGTCGGTCGATTTGTCATAATATCCGGAATCGCAAACGGCGTTGCCCGGAAATCTATCGTGCAGAATTCTTTCGACCGTTTGCGCGGGAACGCGGTATGTTTTTTCGCCGTAGTCGAAAATTTGCCGCAACTCCGCCGTGCTGTACATCTTCTTCAATTCCGGAATGCATGCATACTGCAGGTATTTTACATAATAATCCGAATCACTTTCATTCAGAAAACGATACCCGGTGAGAGCCTGATCGTAAGTCTTGGCGGCGGTTATGATGACATCTTCGGCAGTCATCGAGCCGCAGTTTTCGGCGTTTGTTACGGACAGATAGCGGTATGAGGTCTCGGACTTTATTTCGAGCAGAAAGTCAATATATATCGGCGGAGCGAAAGACGGATTTGTCGGGCAGCGGCGGAGCACTCTGACGCTGTAAAAAGGTCCTGCGAGGTTTGCCGATCCGATAATTTCATAATCATAATCGTAAAAGGACTTCGCATTTTCGGTATTCGGCGATTTTTCGTAAATCCTGAACCGATACTGCGACAGGGATATATCGGTGTCGTACTGTTCGATTACTTGCAGAAAAAATGCATCATCCGGGACAAAATCCGACTTTTTGCCGAGATTGAAGAGGAAAACTGCGAGCAGAATTATCACTAAGATTTTTCTCATGAAGTTTGCCTCCTTTGCTTTTAACGGAAAAATTGTTTGGGATCGACATTATTACGGGTGTTCTGTGGTTTCGGCATATTTACGGATTATTTTCTTTGAATAAATATATGCTTGCTGTTCCATTCCGCGGTCTGTTTGTTTTAGGTTATTTATCCACTGATAATAATGAGTCAGCTCATGGGCTATTGTTCCCAATACTCCGGCAATGGAATTGTCTCTTCCGTAAATAGCGAGATCCTTGGAATATTCACCTGTGGCAACCCTTATATAAGGTTCCTCAAAACGGTTATATGGTAAAAAACATGTTCCGGATACAAGATCGCCGTCTTTCGCGGTAATGAATTCCGAGGACTTTATGTATATTACAACTCTGAAAGGGAAATAGTAGTTTCTTCTGATCCATAGGATAAATCTTTTTATTGATTCTTTCAAATCTGTATCTATTCCGTGTTCGTAACGAACACGCAGCCCTCTTCGGACATCGGCATTACCGTAGAATTCCGTCCAATCGGTTCTGTCCCATAAAAACATATCTATCACTTGTACTTTCTGTGATCTCTTCCGGGAGTATGCTTTTTCGGAGGAGATGGCTTTTTATTTGGATTTGGTGTCCAATCCTTTGCTCTTTTCTTCTCTCTTGGTTCACGTCCCTGCTTTTTTTGCCCCGGTCTTTTTTATGGATTTGGGTCATACGAATTTTTTTGATTTTTCGATTTTTTTGAAAATTCGACAACCGATTCGCCGGCTTCCGCGACAGCCGCTGCTGTGGCACCGACAGCGGCAGTTGCAACTCCGGCAACGCCAAGACACTCGACGGCGAGAGTTAAAGCAAGCGGAACTGTTCCTGCTGCGGCACCGCCCGACATGATCGTTCCCGTTATTGCTCCGCCGACTGCTGCAACGGCAGTTGCGACCATTACAACGGCAACACCTGCTTCACAGAAACTTTTCCCGATTTCTTTTAACTCTTTCCAAAATTCGCCTTCGGAATCAATTCGATTCACGGGATCATTACCGCAATACGCGAAGAGATTGAGGTTGGTGGTCGCGTCGTTGAGGTCTATGCGTCCGTCTGTGGAGATAAATCTTCCTATCGTGGGATCATAATACCGACTCTTGAGATAATAGAACCCTGTCTCGCTGTCGTAGTAGTATCCGCGATATCTTATCGGATTTATTACGCCGATGTGCGTTCTCGACTGTACAATTCAGTTTCATTCTTGCTTTTCCGATCGCAGTAACGGATTGTAGATATCGGTAATTGTTGCGTATCCGACAATACGCGCGCCTTCTTGTATGTTGATCTTTTTCCCGATCCACAAGCAATGCGGATATGCTTCCGGCGACAAAAAAGTGATAGTTCCTTTTGCTGTCCCATCCGGAGGAACAGAGCAAGCACCATAGTAATGGTGGATTCCTGTAGTTAAATAATTATCTACAACTAAGTGAGCCGGTCTGTACCCATCCACTACGGGATTTTTTCTCCTTCCGTTAAATTCAAATATGACTTCAACATCCGGGGGCGCATCTATAATACTAATGCTCATAATATTCTCCGTTTACTTTATAAATCGGATTGTCCCGCTCACAGCTTGATTGAATGCCCAAAGTTGGTCACCATATACAGTCAAAGTGCCTGCGCGAAATATACTTGTATCAACTCCGCCGGTGTACAGTTGACCAAGCATACTTTTGGGGATTTTTGCACTCACAATGATACTTTGCTGCATCTTATTGCCAAACTCTCTTGTTTCGGATAAGTTGAATCCAAACTGTTTACAATCCATTCCCGTAGAAGACAAATTAAACTGTCCTGTATTTTTTATATCCTGAGCTTCTTCATTGCCAACTGATCTATATATCTTTGTTGTCGGTGTTCGTGTTGACGCATATGCCGCTATCCCGTAAAATACTCCCCCACCTGCTGTTGTCGCAACTGTGCCCCAATCACCTTGATCCGCAAAATCATCTAAAGAGGATGAATTCATAGCCGCTGAGACTGCGGCTGTGCCATATACGGTTGCCGAACCTATCAAAGCACTTGTGGCTACCGTTGCCGCCGTGGATGCTGCGGCAGTACCGCTTGCGACCATACAAACCGAGGCGGCCGCAGCAGCAAATCCACCACAGGTTGCGACAGTGGCTACAGCGCAGGCAGCCACAACAGCGGCGCCAAGTACCCAATGATACCATGCATCACCGGAAGGATCTGCACGGTTCACGGGGTCATTACCGCAATATGCGAAGAGATTGAGGTTGGTTGTCGCGTCGTTGAGGTCTATGCGTCCGTCTGTGGAAATAAATCTGCAAATCGCAGGATCATAGTATCTGCTCTTGAGGTAATAGAATCCCGTTTCGCTGTCGTAGTAGTATCCGCGGTAACGTATCGGATTTATTACGCCTATGTGGTTTGATACATTAATGTCATTTCCGTTGGCGTACTTTATCGATACAACCTTGCCCCATGCGTCGTATTCGTAATTCGCAACAACGGTGTTATTGACGTTGCGAATCTGCAATGACCTTGATACATCTTACAAGATTTGTTTCTATTTATATTTCACCGAAAGATAACGATAAGAATCTCCGTTTATTTCGACAACCATGCTGAATTCCGCCGGATCGATCTCCTCGGTAAGAGAATGCTTTCTTTCTATCTCTGCACGGTAAAGATTTCGCCCTATTTTTTCACATTGTGTGATTTCCAGTTCGTAGAAGTTTTCGTATATTTTCATAGGCAAAACATAGCTGTCGGTCGATTTGTCATAGTATTCCGATCCGATTTTTTCTTTACCGGAAAAATTATCGTGCAATATCCGTTCAACCGCAAAAGCAGGCACACTGTATGTTTTGTTATCATAATCAAAATGCCTCGATCTTTCTGCCGTACTGTACATAGTTTCTAAAGCGCGATACCCTGCATATTGGAGAAACCGAACATAAAAATCCTCTTCTCCCGTATTCGGATAATTGCATCCGGGAACCGCCTGATCATATGTTTTCGCTGCGTTCATCACTACATCTTCAACCGTCATCGCATCCCATCCGGAATCATTTGTCACAGAAATATAACGGTAAGAAGTTTCCGACTTTATTTCCATAAGGAAGTCAATGTATATCGGCGGAGCAAAAGACGGTCTGCTCGGACAACGGCGAATAACTTTGATATAGTAAACCGATCTCACAATTTTCCCGCTGCTTACGATTTCATATTCATAATCATAAAACTCCGCCGCATTATTTACATTCGGCTTCTTTTCATAGAATCTGAATCGGTATTGCGAAAGATTCACATCCGTATCATATTTCTTAACTACCTGCTGAAAAAATGCCTCATCCGGAACAAATTCGTTTTTTTCGCCCAAACCGAAGGATATGACGATAAGAAAAATAATTGCAATAATTCTCTTCATGACAGTCACCGCCTTTAGTTAAATCCGAAGAATTGCTTTGGGTCAACATTATCAGCCATATGGGTATAAGGGTATCGCCTCATTTCCAAGTGAAGATGAGGTCCAAAAGCATTCCCTGTTTCACCGACATAGCCGATAACCGTGCCTGCTTCAACATATGTTCCTAATCTAAAGGCAACAACCTCTGACATATGCGCATATATAACCTTATAGTTTTCACCGTTTAGATTACTGTTCATTACTATGTTATTTCCGTATGACCAGTCTGTGTCGGGATAATCTATAATTCCGTCGAATGCAGCAACAATGGGAGTGCCTTCGTTAGCACCGATATCCGCTGCACCATGATATCTTCCCGAAGGATAATTAGGATAATCATCTGAGAATTTGCCATTTTCAATCGGCATCGTTGATTTCACTGTTTTCTTTGGTATACACCATTCACCATGAGATAAACAGATATCGCATTGAGGATTATATAGAAACATACCCGAAACATCTCTTAATCCGTCGTGAGGACAATTTCCTTCGGGATCAATAAACATTATCGGATTATTTCCGCAATACGCAAATAAATTAAGAGATGATGAACTACTGCCGACTAAAAGAAGGTAGTCCGCCGAAATAAATCTACATATCGCAGGATCATAGTATCTGCTCTTGAGGTAATAGAACCCTGTCTCGCTGTCGTAGTAGTATCCGCGATAGCGTATCGGATTTATTACGCCTATGTGGTTTGATACATTAATGTCATTTCCGTTGGCGTACTTGATCGATACAACCTTGCCCCATGCGTCGTATTCGTAATTCGCAACAACAACATTGTTGACGTTGCGAATCTCGGATAGATTTCTATTCTACCTTAACTGTTTTATTTTCAATTGCATTTTTCAGCCACTCTGCGGCACAATGAATTCTTTCTTTATATGAGCCGGATTTAATGAAAAATTCATTTTTGAATTCCTCAACTTCGTCATAAAATGTTCCAAGCGAGTCAGCATCATATATACGTATCCGCAACGGGCTTTCAATTCGTTTATCGATTCTGTCATCATATAACACCATAATTTTCTTTTTGTCATTCTTCCATGTCAAAAAGTAATATGCGCCGCTCTTCTGCTTCATATATATTTCAAACCCATATTCAGATACTAAAAATGAAAACTCTTTTTTTATTGTAGAATATTTACTCATGTATTACCCTCCAATTACATTAACCATACATTATAAAGATATTTGTATCCTTTTGTAAGTGCAACTTCTTTTGCATACGCTCCTGTTAATTGACCACCGCAGTCATAAATTGGGCCTTTTAATGCCATAACACCTTTAACGATGCATTTGTTTTGCCACCATCCAATTTTTTCGGCGACTTCTGTGCCACGAACTTTTTCTATATAATCAAATTCCTTAAGTCCATAATAGCGTCGAGTTTTAGCGATTTTGGCAACATTTTCAAATTCTCCTGTTTTTCCGATTGTTATGCCGTATTTTGCATTTTTTATCGTCCTTACAGCTCCGCCAACTACTGCTCCTCCTAAGGCGCTAAGTCCTCCTGTCATAAAACCGGTGGCAGCACCATCAAGAGCCGCTCTTCCAGCACCACTCCAACTTCCAGTGGTGACTCGATGTTCAATTGCACCTGCAGCGGTTCCCAAGGCAGTGCTTGTTGCTACGCCTACAATTACAGGAAGGGCTGCGCCGCCGGTTGCAACTGTGACAGCTACTGCAGCGACTGTGGCAACAGCACCTACTGCAATCTTCGCCCAATTAGGCATAGACCAATTTCCGTCGGCGTCAATTCGGTTCACGGGATCGTTGAGACAATACGCGAACAGGTTCAGCCCCTGCGTGGTTTCGCCCGCACCGAGGTAAGACGGATCATCCGCAGAAATAAATCTACATATCGCAGGGTCATAGTATCTGCTCTTGAGATAATAGAACCCCGTCTCGCTGTCGTAGTAGTACCCACGATATCTTATCGGATTTATTACACCGATGTGGTTTGATACATTGATATCGTTTCCGTTGGCATACTTGACGGATACCACTCTGCCCCATGCGTCGTATTCGTAATTCGCAACGACGGTGTTGTTGACGTTGCGGATTTGGAGTACATCCCCCTGCAGATTCTTAATGAGATAATACTTCGCATATCCGCCGCCGGTCGCACTGTACGTTATCGCATAGGGACTTCCCGTCTCGTCGTAGTGGTAGAGAAGGTACGCCCCCGTGCTCCACTTCTCGGCGATAAGACGGTCTCCGTCGTAGTAGTAATTCTTCGTCACACCGCCGGAGGTCTTCGTCTTGCGAAGCCCGCCGAAGAAGTAGGAGAAATCTACGGTCGTGCCGCCGACAACGGCGCGCGGTGCCGATATACCTTATGACTGCAGCTTTTTCATTACTTCTTCTCTGTTCAGTATCAAACTGTAAAACTTCCCTAGATTATCAAGAATGTATTTTTTTCCTTGGTATATGGGTGGAAGAATCTTTTCTTCAAACTCCTTGTCAAAATACGGGCGCAACTCATCTTCGGTATATTCCTCGTATTCGATAGCCCCGGTTAAAAAGCACTTGCCTTTTATTGTTTGCTTTTTGGACATTACAATTACCCTAGCCATAACCTCAATGTCATAAATGCTAGGATAATTTGTTTCATCTGTATAGCTTCCTATATAATAACCGTAGTTAATATAATACTCGTCGCCAAAATTGGATTTCTGCAAATCAATTTCGCATAAAAGATCATGTCCCGCTAAATAAAACGCATTTTTTTTCTTTTTGAATCCCCGTGCCTTAAATTCTTTTTGGCAAAACGCCTTAAATTCTTTTTTATCCATAATTTTCTCCGTTAATATAAATCAAGTACGAGTTTGAATCCGCCGTGTTTAAGCAACTGACAATTTCATGATGAAGCAAACTCACTTTTTCCGTATGCTTTTGAATCCCTTTTGAAATCCAAAAGTGCTTCCTCCCATGGCTTATCACCTCGCGCTTCAGCCAATGACAGACATTCGGATAACGCGTTCTTTATGTCTTTTTTTGATAGTTCTGTGAGACGGTCGTAAATCAACTGCGCGCCCGGCCAATTCAAATCCTGCAGCCATTCAAGCAGATTCGGAAGATACGGGCACAACTCCGCATCACTTTTGTCAACCAATACTTTTGCACAGTTCTCCCAAATGGATTTGCTCTCTATGGGTTGAATTAAAACGGAAAGGTATTTGATCTTTTTTGCTTCCTCAATGCCGAGTCTTTGAGTTTCCTCGTCATTGTCCCAATACAGCATTTCGAATATTCGGTCTATATCGGACATAAAGCTTGACTCTTTTTTGTTTTGGACTGCGGATAATGTTTGAGTCCGAATTGCATCTTGTTCTTGTTGTATTCGCTTATCAGCCGTTTTGCGGATGGTTTTTCGACAATTTTCACTCGACAAGGGCAAAATGTTTTCACCAGAGTGCTTTTGTGATGAAGCAAACTCGCTTTTGCCGTACGCCTTTGAATTATTTTTGAAATTCAAAAGCGCCTCCTTCCATAACTTGTCACCGCGCTGCTCGGCCAATGACATACATATGGATAACGGGAGTTCCATGTCTTTTTTCGATACCTCTGTGAGACGGTCGTAAATCAACTGCGCACCCGGCAAACACAAAAGTTTCATCCATTTAAGCAGACTCGGGAGATACGGAGACAACTCCGCATCACTTTTGTCAACCAATACTTTTGCACAGTTCTCCCAAATGGATTCGCTTTCTATGGGTTGAATTAAAACGGAAAGATATTTGATCTTTTTTGCTTCCGCAATACCGAGCCGCTGCGTTTCTTCGTCATTGTCTCGGTAAAGCATTTCGAATATCCGGTCTATGCTGTGCATGAGCCTTTTGCTCCTTCTTAAATTTTGTAATCCTCCGGCGGAAGATCGTCAATCGAAATTACCGTCATTTTATCGCCGTCGGAGTACATGCGGAGCGCGTTTCTGAAATCGTCCGCAGTTTCAAACTCTTTCTCGCCGATGAAAAAAAGTTTGTCGAAAAATTCGGATTTTCCTTTGTCATAATCGGAACTCGCCCCGACTTTAATTTTTTTGTTGCCTGATAAAATCTGAATTTCGATTATAGAGTTGCTGTCTGCCAGAGAGACTATCTTGTCGACAGAGCATGTCTTACTTCGCTTTTTTTCCTTATCGGATACCGCGGCAGTCTTTTTTCTGTTGCCGGGTATCGTTAAAATTTCCGCAATAGATAGGATAATGCGGATGATTCCTGCACATATGAGAATTCTACATAAAAAATTTACTGTGAAATTTGCGATTTCGCCGTTAAAGTGAAAAACGAGATTACGGTTGTATATTGCAGCTAATATCAGAACAGATAAAAGCAGTTTGATTATCGGGTATTTGTATGATGTTGCATTATCGTCAAAGTCGAATATTTTCATTTTTTATTTTTCTCCTGGATTCCACCGCCCGGCGGCGGAAGATCGTCAATCGAAATTACCGTCATTTTATCGCCGTCGGAGTACCTCCGGGGCGCGTTTTTAAAATCGTCCGCTTTGGATGTTGAAGATCTTTTCATTATTTTAATACGTCAATTTCATTTTAACACAAATGAGAAAACGTGTCAAACGAAAAATAATATTTTGTCGAATAATTGTTCAAAATAGCAAAAAACTCGTCCGCTCAAAAGAGCAAACGGCTCGGGCATACCGACCGTCGGCCGGAACGGAGCGGCGGGCTTTGCGATTTCACAATCGACAGACCATGCGGCAGCGGTCAGCGGAATACGGCGTCGCCGCTCCGCAATGCGTTCCCGCTTTTATATGAAGCGTTCCCGAAAGAAAAAGCACGGCGTCCCGACGCTTTCGCATCGGAATCGACCGTGCTGTTCGCTTAAAATGTAGTTTCGGATTGCTTTTCTCGGCGTTTCGCCGATTCTGCGGCAAAACGCCTGCTGCCCGCCCGACGGACGGCGCTTCGTATCCGCGTCGGACGGTAAATCACGCTTTACTTCATCTTTTCCCAACGTTCCTTCGTCAGGATGTTCGTGTGATCGGTTCTTACCTCGCCAAGGAGCGGAACGGGAACCTCGCTGTCCGTATGATGAAATACAAATCCCAATTTTTCCTGAACCCGCTTTGACCTTTGATTTCCGTCGAAATAACGGCACCACACCGTCGTCATGCCGAGCTCCTCAAAGCCTTTTCGGATAAGCTCCGCGGCGGCTTCGGGGATGTAGCCTCTTCCCCAGAACGGCTTGCCGAGCCAATAGCCGAGCTCGCATTCGTCGTTACGGTTTGTTACGTCCGTATGCCCGTTCAGTATCAGTTCGATAGCGCCGATCGCGGTATTGCTGCCTTTTTCGCATACCGCATAGCATTCCGCGCCGCTAAATACGTTTTTTATCACGTCTCTGCTTTCCTCGACGGATTTGTGAGGAGGCCAGCCCGCAATCGGACCGACATCCGGATCCTTTGCGTATTCAAAAAGATCGGCAGCGTCCGCTTCGGTCCATTTTCTCAGTCTCAGTCTTTTCGTTTCCAACATTGCTTTCGCTCCTTTCGGAATCTGCTGCCGCGCCCCGATCGGGTTCGGACTTGTACGGTGCGGGGAGATCTACAAAGATTATATCACATCCCGCGTCACGCTGCAAGTGCGGTACCAAACATCCTGCGCGGCATATGATAAAGTCAGGCGTGTCAGAGGGCACGATATTTCACAGCGAAGCTGTTTCATTTGTCCATGTGGGCAAATTTCATTACTTCTTCACTATTCACTATTCACTATTACTTCTTACTTCCCAAAAATCCTCACTAAAGGAAAACGGCAAGTGAAAAGTGAAGAGGTAATAAGTAAAAATCCCCATTCTTACGAATGAGGATTTTTGGTGGGCCATCAAGGACTCGAACCTTGGACCGACCGGTTATGAGCCGGTAGCTC
>ERZ773235.2457-NODE-2457-length-15573-cov-2.779095_pt1 | contig 15573 bp, 14 predicted proteins | sample MGYA00580522_ERZ773235 | MGnify/ENA primary metagenome ERZ773235 (study PRJEB29015, sample SAMEA2737797) | human gut metagenome | biome: human gut; feature: human-associated habitat; material: faeces | place: China | collected 2012 ...
GAGCCAGACGAAGATAATCAGGTTGACAACACGCCAAGCGAAGTCACCCCATCTCGGAGCTTCATTGCCGCCTTCCGAAGCCAGGGCAGGCGCGGCGCATATGATCGTGACCAGCAGAGCCGGCACCATCAATCCCGCTATGGCTTTATACACGGATCCTTTCCTCAATGCCTCCCACCTCCTGTTATGTGGCTGACTCCACATTGCAACACTCCTATCCGTTAAGTACGCGGGTGGCGAGCTGCTGGGAGAGTTTCCCAATCTGCGAACGCAGTTCGGCAAGAGAAGTCTCCGCTTCGGCGTTAAGCTTTTTGCGGGCTTCACCAAGGATACCCTGGGCCTCTTTCTGCGCTGCTTCAACGAGTGCCTGCTGCTCTTTCTGTCCGGCTTGACGGCCGCTCTCACGAGCAGCGGTCGCATCCTGACGGGCCTTCGTCAGTTCCGCCTCATAGTTTTCAAGACGGTCCTTGGCTTTTGTCTCAAAAGACTCAGCCTCACCACTCAGATTGTCCATAAGGGCTTTTCTGTCGCGGATGATTTTTCTGATGGGTCTGATGAGCAAAAGGTTCAGAACGAAGAGGGTAATCAGGAAATTCGCCAGCTGAAAAAGCATGGTGATGTTTAAATCCAGCACGTTCCTTCCTCCTCTTGGACGAGTATACAGGCTTCGGACTCTTTTCCTACCCATTCCATGTGACTGTGTCAATTAGGTAAATCGACTAAAGACAATAGGTTATCGGATCTGCTTTTTTCTTTTTGCTTTATTTTCAAACTTTTAAGTGAAAAAAAGGCACATGGTCCCGAAAGCCTTTTTTTACGAATTTTCTTGAAGTTTTTCCGGAGCTGCGCTCAAAGGCCGCACCTTCAGGGGGCAGGGGATGTCTTTATGTAACTTCTGGGAAATTTCCCTGACAATATTTTTTACTGACTGGTCAGTGCTGACGCAATGATGGCTGGCTTCCCTGTAGAGCGGTTCACGGCTTTTTACGACGCCGGCAACTTCCTCGAGCAGCCCCTTTCCCGTGAGTGAGGGGCGCGTGTCTGACATCGGATCCTCAGAGAGGCGCCGCACCAGAACTTCCACAGGAGCCTCCAGGTAGAACGTAACGCCCTTTTCCCTGAGAATTTTTCTGTTTTCAGGAAGGAGTACCATGCCGCCTCCCGTGGCAATTACCAGCCACTCTCCGTCCTGCTTTTTCTCTCCGGAACCGGCGAGCCTCTTCAGTGTCTCGTGTTCCTTCCTCCGGAAGGCGTCCCACCCGTTTTCCTTCACGAAAACATCGATGGAGCACCCGAGATCCCTGGTCAGTTCTGTATCCGTATCCAGAAAGGGGCAGCCGAGGGTTTCCGCCAGACTGCGTCCGATTGTGCTTTTGCCTGAAGCCCTGGCACCCACGAGAAATACGCGCTGCATGGCACTCCTTTCCTCTTTAGAGAATCCTTGGTCCGTTCTCTTCCATGATGGTGGTGAATTCGAGGCGTACGCCTCCCCATCCCGGATAGTAGAGCCCCGGCTCCACAGTCACTGTCATGCCAGGTTTGAGAATACCTTTGGATCTCGGGCTCAGCGAGGGCTTTTCGTGCGTGTCGAGTCCCACGCCGTGACCGAGACTGTGCGTGAAGTGTGCATCCTCTCCGGCCTTTCTGAAAACGTCCATGGCCAGGTTGTAGGCGTCGGACATCGGCATGCCGGGGTGCATGTGCTTGATGGCATTGCTCTGCGCGTCCTGTACGAGATCGCGGATACGCGTGAACTTCGGATCCTCTTTTTCACCGAACCAGAACGTTCTCGTCTGATCCGAGCAGTAGGTATCCACCCGGCAGCCTACGTCGAGAAGCACGGACATATTTTCTTTGAGTTTCTTTTCTCCGGGTATGGCGTGGGGCAGGGCACCGTTTTCCCCGAAGGCGACAATGCTCGGGAAAGCCAGTTCGCTCGCTCCGTGTTCGCGGAAATAGCGTTCGATCATCCAGGAGACTTCCGCCTCTGTCATGCCTTCCCTGATCTCACCCTTGATCCATTTGAGCATGGCGTGATTGACGGCGAAAGATTTTTCAAGGGAGGCGATTTCTTCCGGTTCCTTGATGAGCCTGAGCTCTTCGACCATACCGTCACAGGGTTCAAGAGTGAGCCCCTCGGAAAGTTCCCTGGCAAAGGCGGCGGAAACGGAGCCTGACTCAAAACCTATCCTTGAGCCGCAGCAGGCGAGCAGTCTGCGCAGTGCCTGCGGTATGCTGCCCGAATAGATGTAAATGTCGTTTTCGGGCCAGATAGCTTTGGCCGCGTCGGTATACCGGGCGTCCGTGCACAGGTAGTCCCTGCCGTCACGCGTGATGACAAGAGAGCCCGCGCTTTCATTGAGCTGTACGTCGTGGAGCTCGAATCCCGAGAGATAATAGCGGTTGGATGCATAGCTCACGAGCATGGCGTCGAGGGATCGCGCCGACATCAGTTCCCTCAGTTTTTCTCTGCGCTGGGCAAAAGACATATGCTGACTCCTTTAATTAATTGCTGCCGTCCTGCCCGTTTCCCCTGAAGGGGGATGTCAGCTCTCTGACGAGTTCGGCATCAGCAGGAAGGAAATTCAGACTGCGCGCCTGCCGGTAGTTTTTCCAGACATACCGCTGTCCCTCGCGGCCTGCCGGGCTTCCGCCAAATCTGGTCACATGGAAGAAGCAGAGGTGCACCCGGATGCCGTTTTCCGGGTAGTCGTGCGTTATTTTCCGCCAGAGTCTGGCTTTGAGAACACTGATGCCGAGTTCTTCTGAGAGCTCCCGGGTCAGCGCTTCCAGGGCTGTCTCTCCTGGTTCGAGTTTGCCACCTGGAAATTCCCAGTATCCGGCCATCGGCTTGTCCGGCGGACGCTGGCAGCACAGCACTGTTTCCGGGTCTTTCCAGATGAGACCCGCGGCCACTCTGATGTCACGCAGACCCGTTGTTTCAGGCATCGCTGTCCTTCCCGGCCTCGTTCTCGATGGCGTTTATCTGTGTTTCGAGCTGGGCCATTTTATCCATGAGATCCTCACACTCGCTTTTGAGACTGTTGTATGAGTTCAGAAGAGCCGTGTATTCATCGTTTTTGGCGTACGTCGCTGGGTCGGCCAGCTTCTGCTCGGCGTCGCTTTCCGCGGTCATGACATCGTTGAGGCGGGCCTCGAGCTTTGCGTATTGATCCTTGAGCGGCTTGAGCTTCTTGTGCATGGCGTTGCGGGCCTCTGCTTCCTGGCGCTTGAGGCGCTTCAGCTCATCGCGGCTCATGGAACGCCGCTGGGCGTCCCCCTCAGCGGGGGATATGGCAGGCTGTTCTTTCTTTGTCTCAGAGACGGCTGCTGCCGCTTTTGCGTGCCGGTCGTCATCGTAGGCCTGGAAAGTCGGGAAATGATGGATGCCCTGTTCGTCCAGAGCCCAGATTTCGCATCCCGTCTGGGAGAGCAGCCAGCGGTCATGGGCGACCATGAGCAGTGTTCCCTGGAAGTTCTGCAGGGCCTTGCACAGGGCTTCGCGGCTTTCGAGATCCAGGTGGTTCGTGGGTTCGTCCAGGAGCAGCATGTTGCAGCGTTTCAGGAAGAGCGTGGCCAGCACGAGACGGCACTTTTCGCCACCTGAGAGCACGGACACTTCCCGGTCAAAATAATCCTGACCAAGCAGGAAAAGACCGAGCACGCTCATAAGCTCGTTTTCCGTCGTGTGGGGATCCGAGTTGTGCCTGATCTCGGCGAGAACCGTGGCATCGGGGCGCAGGAGATCCATCTGATGCTGGGCGTAGTATCCGAGCCTCACGCTGGATCCCATCTGGAAGCTGCCGCCTGTGGGGGCGAGACGGCTGGCAAGGATTTTTATGAGAGTTGATTTGCCGCACCCGTTGTGACCCACGAGAGCGATGCGCTGGCCGTTGAAGATATTGAAGGTAAGAGACGGCCACATGGTTTTCCCGTCAGGGAAATGGAAGGCCAGATCAACGGCTGAAACCACCGTTTTTTCGGCGTGCGGGGCTTCGGGCCAGGAGAAACTGAGCTCCTTGCGCTTCGGCTCGGGCCTGTAGCCTTCGAGTTCCTTTTCGAGTTTTTTGACCTGTTTCAGCCGGGAGCCCGCCTGGCGCGCCTTGGTGGCCTTGTAGCGGAAGCGATCCACGAAGGCCATCTTGTGTTCGAGATCGGCCTGCAGGGCCTTGGCTTCCCGTTCCCTCTGCATGTCGTAGTTTTCCTGTAGTTTGAGGAACTGCGTGTAGGTCGCTTTCCGGAAAACAGGTTTCGAGAGACCGAGATAGAGGACGTGCGTGCCCACCTTGTCCATGAATACGCGGTCGTGGGCGACGAAGACGAGCGAGCCCTGAAAGCCCATCAGAAAGTCTTCCAGCCATTCCACGGCGTCGATATCGAGGTGGTTCGTCGGTTCGTCGAGAAGGAGGACGTCAGCGCCGGCCGTCAGCACGCGGGCGAGCTTGGCGCGTTCGCGCCAGCCGCCCGAAAGCTCTCCCAGGCGGAGATGCCATTTGGCTTCTGAAAATCCGAGGCCGGAAAGCACTTCCTTGGCCCGCTGCTCGGGGTTGTAGCCGTATATGGCCTCGAGTTCGGCCTGCTTGTGCATGAGTCTTGTAAGCTCGGCCTGATCCTTCGCTTTGGAGGCTTTTTCCCAGGCATCCCAGAAATCGCTCCAGTCATGAACCACATCGAGCACGTAGGTGAGCAGGGGCGTTTCCAGGTTTTCCTTGGACAGTTCCTGCTCCACGTAACCGAGCCGGCACCCCTTAGGAATGGAGATATGCCCGCCGTCAATGCTTTCCACGCCTGCTATCATGCGGAGGAGCGTGGACTTGCCCATGCCGTTGGGGCCGCAGACGCACAGATGCATCCCCGATTCGATGTCCAGCGAGAAGTTGGAAAAGATGTCGCGCCCGCCGAAGGACTTGGAAATTTCCTGTAATGTGATTTTCAAAGCAGTCCCATCCTGTGGTTTCCGGCCATGGTTTCACGCATGCCTTCATCAAGGTCGACGGAGGGTTCAAAGCCGAGTTCCGAAGAAATACGGGCGCTCGATCCTGTCCAGCCGCACTGTCTTGCTTCGCGGAACTTGTCGATGTTCCAGTTTGGGGCGCGTTTCGCTCCGAGCTTTCTGGCAGCGTAGCCCGCTGCCGTACAGAGGACCGCTGTAAGCCCCATGAACCATAAGGGCAGCCGCAGAATGCGGGGTTTTCTGCCGATAGCCCTGGATGCGGCAAGATAAATGTCCTTCATGGAATAAACCCGGCCGTCGTTCAGGTGGTAGACGCCCGAGGCCCGGTCCTGGCAGCAGAGCATGATGGCCTGCGCCACATCGCGGACGTGCATTTCCGCTGAGCCCCGGAAGGACGGCAAGGCCTTTCTGGAGGCCTTTGTAGACAGGGAGCAAGCCCCTGTCCCCTGAGCCGTAGATGATAGGAGGCCGGACGATGACCAGCCTGTCACCAAGGCTGGCTCTGAGAATGTTTTCGGCAAGACGCTTGGACCAGCCGTAGGCGGACACAGGGAGACCGGCATCTGCCTCACTGACTCCTTCTTCCGTGCAGCAGGGACCTGCCGCCGAAAGCGAGGAGACATGGATGAACCGCCGGGGACCGTCCTTGCCGAGTCTGGAGCAGGCTTCCGCCAGGCTGGCCGCAGCCCTGGCATTGGCGCTGAGGTAATCCTGCCAGCCGAGACCGAAGAGCAGTGCGGCCATATGAATGACGGTATCCGAACCCCTGATAGCCTCGCTGAGGCCTGCGCTGTCCGTGAGACTGACCTGGACGGTTTTAACGGAAGGGGGAAGATGGGAAATATCGGATGTGGGACGGACGAGAACGGTGACGGAAGCTCCCGCGTCTGCAAGCAGAGGGAGAAGATGACTTCCGACAAAACCCGTGCCGCCAGTGATGAAAATGCGGCGGCCGTTCAGGAATGCGAAGTTCACAAAATTTCCTTGCGATAGATTCTGTAGCGTTTGGTGATGCGGCCGGAGAAGTCTTCAATGAGATCGTCGACCGCAGCATTGTCCTCGAGCACCCAGGAACCTTCCACCCATTCGAAGTCAGGGGAGCTCTTGGCTTTTTCCAGCATATAATCGAGGACGAGAAGGGGCAGGCCGAGCAGTCTGTATTCTTCCCTGATGCCGAAAAGGATGATGCGGTATCCCCGGCGGGAAAGCTTCCTGGTCCTGAGAAAATGCCACGGGGCCAGAAGCCCTATGCCGCCGTTGAGGCGCTTCAGGAGCGGGGTGTAATCGGGAAAGGCGACCATGCCTCCGGCGGGCTCATCGCCGTGGAAGAAGAGGACAAAGTACTGGGGATCGAGATAGGTGACCAGTTCTTTGACCAAGGCGTCCGACTCTTTCGGGGAGAGAGGCACGAAGCCAAAATTCTTGCTCCAGGACTCACGGTAAATCTGAAGCATGATTTTGGCGTCTCCGGCGAGCGTTGCCTTGCTGGAGGCACGGTAGGTGAAGTTCTTCTGTCCCTTCAGGCGGTCGAGCTCTTCCTGAATGCTGCCGGAGACCTTCACTGTCTTCTTGTCTATGCGGTAGGCGAAGAGATCCTTTTCCTTGCGCATATTGAAGGCTGCGAACCAGGAGGCGTATTCCGGCGGATTCCAGGGCATCATTATGGCCGGAGGCTCGTCAAAGCCGTCAACGAGAAGTCCGCAGGTATAGTTTGTGGAGGGATTGAGGGGGCCGCGCATGAAACGCATGCCCTGTTCTTTCAGCCAGCCGTACGCGGCCCTGAGGAGGGCGGCAGGAGCTTCGGGATCAGGCAGGCACTCGAAAAAGCCGAAGGCACCACACTTCTCGCTGGCGAATTCATTGTATTTTTCGTCAACGATGGCCGCGATGCGTCCCACGGCTTCCCCGTCCCGGAGAGCGAGAAAAAGCTCGCGGTGTGCTGTTTCCCAGAAGGGATGCTTTCCCGGCGTCAGGAGTGTCCTGTCATCGGATTTGAGATTGGGCACCCACAGAGGGGAGTGCGCATAGACCTTCCAGGGAAGGCTGACGAACCTGTTGAGGTCAGCAGGGGTGCTGACCTTGACGATTTCAAGAGACATAGGCCTAGCTCACTTTGAGCTGGCCGCGGATTTCATCGAGGCTTCTGATCCCGTACTGCTCCATCACGCCGGGCAGAGTTTCCGCAATGTGGAAGGCGGCGTCAGGACGCATGAAGTTCGCCGTTCCGATCTCAACGGCCGAAGCTCCGACGAGGATGAATTCGAGAAGATCCTCGGCCGTGCAGATACCGCCGACGCCTATGACGGGGATTCTGACTGCGTGCGCAGTCTGCCAGACACAGCGCAGGGCGACAGGCTTGATGCAGGGACCGGAAAGGCCGCCCACCACGTTGGCGAGCCTCGGGGCGCGCCGCCTCAGATCCACGGTCATGCCCAGGAGGGTGTTGATGCAGGACACAGAATCTGCGCCCTCGGCCTCGACGCTTTTCGCGATGTCAGCGATGCTGGTGACGTTGGGCGTCAGTTTGACGATGATATGCTTGTCAGGAGCATTGCTCCGCACGGCCCTGACCACGGCCGCGGCCTGAACCGGATCCTGTCCGAAAAGCGAGCCGCCGGCGTGAACATTGGGGCAGGAAATGTTGACTTCCAGAGCAGCCACACCCTCAACTCCGTTGAGACGCGCGGCCAGTTCTCCGAACTCTTCCGCGCTTGTGGCGTAAATATTCGCGATAACAGGTACGTCTTTCCAGGGAAGGGCCGGAAGCTTATGCTCGAGGAATTCCTCTACGCCGTCATTCTGCAGTCCCACCGCGTTCAGCATGCCACAGGGCGTTTCAGCGATGCGCGGAGTGGGATTGCCTTCCCTGGGCTGCAGGGACAGGCCTTTGACGATAATGCCGCCGAGGGAAGAGAGCCTGCCGTACCTGGCGAATTCCGCGCCGTAGCCAAAGGTGCCCGAAGCGGTCATGACGGGGTTTTTCAGAGTGAGGGAATGCATCTGCCCCCTGAGGGACACAGCTACGGAAGTCTCTTTATTTGGCATGGTGGATTCTGCCTCGCTTCTCCGCGCAGGAAGGCGCTCTGCCCCGCGCACTGGGCGGAAGGGGAGAGGGCTCGCGGGAGGACAGGGGAAAGTCTTTTAGAAAATGACCTGATCAGACCAGAAAACGGGCCCCTGTGTGCAGCACTGCACCGGGGCGCCGCGCTTCGCGGGATCGGGCCAGGCTTCTGTCGTCCGGACGACACATCCGAGGCAGCCGCCGACACCGCAGGCCATTTTGTTTTCCAGGGAAAGCTGACAGCGGGCGTGGTACTGGCTGGCAAATTTCTGGATGGTGCGCAGGAAGGGCGTGGGACCGCAGGCCAGGATGAGTCCGTTCTGTGAAGCGTACTCCTTGATGCGTTCCTCGAGAGAAAAAATGAGGTTGTCGAGATCGCCGGGGACGGTCTCCCGGAGCGTGTCGATGGGGATGCGCTCGTTGATGCTGTCCACCGGATAGCAGTCTATGGGTGCCGTGTGCCCGAAAAGCATGGTGAGATTCCAGGCCCTCGGATGCTCGGCCACGTAGCCGATGAAGGGAGCTATGCCCATGCCGCCTGCAAGAAGGAGCGTCGGCGTGTCGGGTTCCATCGCGAAACCGTTGCCGAGGGGCCCCCACACCCTGACCTTGTCGTCTGTGCGCAGGTGGGACATCTGCTCTGTGCCGCGGCCAACGACCTGGAAAAAGCAGATGAGGTGCTGGGGACGGATAAGGCAGATGCCGAGAGGCCTTCCCCAGGGGTATTCCAGACCGAAGGATTCGGGACGTACCATAATGAACTGGCCCGGTTTCCATTCCGTCCAGTCTGGGCGCGAAAGCCGCAGGGCGAAGAAGCGCCTGTTGCCTTCATGCTGACCGAAAGGAACAAGATCGAGAACTGTCAGTTCGCAGCAGGGAGTATTAGCGGTATTCATGGGCGGAAAGTATACGTGTCAATACAGGCAGGGTCAACAAAACCCGTTCTTCCGTTCATTCCTATCTGTTCTCTATGTTTTTCGGCTGCCTCCCGGACAGACATTTGGATTTTCTGAATAAATATGGTATTTAATTCTTTCATACTTCGAAATGCACTTGGGAACCACCCAGGATTTCCTCCCGGGGGTGCCACTGTTTTTCGGATATATTCCCTGAGGAGAAAATCCAATGAGCAAAAAGCTGACTGTTGCTGTCTGCGGCGCCACGGGCGCTGTAGGCCGTGAAATGCTGAAGACGCTGCATGACCGTAACTTTCCTGCCAGTGAAGTTCTGGCTTTCGCTTCCGCCAGATCCGAAGGCGTGAAGGTGCCTTACGGCGATACCGAACTGACCGTGCATGAACTGAAGGAAGATTCCTTCGTCGGCGTCGACATCGCCATCTTCTCCGCCGGCGGCGCCACGTCTACGAAGTTTTCCCCCTATGCCGCTCATTCCGGCTGCGTTGTCGTGGACAACTCCGCCGCCTGGCGCATGGATGACCGCTGCCCCCTCGTCGTTCCCGAAGTGAACCCTGAAGACCTCGAATGGCATAACGGTATCATCGCCAACCCGAACTGCTCCACCATTCAGATGCTTGTGGCCCTGAAACCCATTCATGATGCCGTGCACATCAAGCGTATCGTGGTGACCACCTTCCAGGCCGTTTCCGGCGCCGGACAGAAGGGCATTAATGAGCTTGAGCAGCAGGTCCGCGATCTGTTCAATTCCCGCGAGATTAAGTGCGACAAATTCCCCTACCGCATCGCCTTCAACGTCCTGCCCCAGATCGATATCTTCCTGGACAATGACTACACCAAGGAAGAGATGAAGATGGTCAACGAGACGAAGAAGATGTTTCATGACCCCGATATCAGGGTGACGGCCACCTGCGCCCGCGTGCCGGTCTTCTACTGCCACTCCGAATCGGTGAACATTGAGACCGAGAAGAAGCTTTCTCCCAAGGACTGCCGGCTGCTTCTCTCCCAGGCTCCCGGCGTACAGGTTTATGACAACCCCCGTGCCCTCATGTACCCTCACGCTGCCATGTGTGTGGGCGAGGACGATACATTCGTGGGCCGCATCCGCGAGGATGACACCGTCGAGAACGGCCTCAATATGTGGATTGTCGCCGATAACGTGCGCAAGGGCGCTGCCCTTAACGCCGTGCAGATCGCTGAGGAACTCGTGAAGCGTGATCTCGTTCGCGTCAAGGATCGCGACGTCTTCATGAAGTAGGGTCCCCGTATATATGATCTCTGGGTGCCCCGGGGCGATTGTGCTCCGGGGCACCTTTTGACTATACGGGCGGAAGGGATGAGGTGCCGGAACCATCGGAAAGGCTTCTCCGGCATTCGCGGCTGCCAGCAGCATCCGCACTCCCGCCTTCTGTCAGGAAACAGTGCAACATCGTCGGAAAGAGGAACAGATACCATGGAATGCGTAAATGATAGTGAATTTCTGGACAGGTTTCTCAGGGTTGAAAGGCCAGGTGCCGATAAAATCCTCGCGTTTTACGACAGTACTGTGGACGCCATTTGCCGCAACGGACGCTATCTTTATATACCCCTGAGCGATCACCTCTGCCACAGGGGCGATGCTCTTTTTGAAAGCATCAGTGTCTGCGATGGATATGTTTTTTCCATGGAGGGTCATCTCGAGCGTCTGAAAAAAGGCTGCGCGTCTTTTATGCAGATCCAGCCGCCCTGTTCCTGGGAGGATCTCAGGCAGCGTATTGTCGACGTGGCCAGGGCAGGGGGCGAGCGTGACTGCGGCATCCGCCTTTTTCTCGGCCGCGGAGCTGGCGGCTTCGGCGTATCACCCCTTGAGTGCCCGAAGACGAGCCTGTACATCGTGGCCGTCAGACAGCCGAAGGCCAGCGAGGAACTCTATGAGAAAGGCATGACCGCCTTTACCAGCAAGGTGCCGCCCAAACAGGAGTATCTGGCCACAGTCAAGAATACCAATTACCTGCCCAACGTGCTTATGGCCAGGGAAGCTGCGGAACGCGGCATGGACTGTGCCGTGACCTTCCACGAGGACGGAACCATGGGCGAGGCGGCCGTCGCCAATATCGGCATTGTGAACGCCGCCGGAGAACTCGTCTGTCCGCCTCTGAACCGCATTCTGGCGGGCACAAGCATGCTCTGCGCCATGAAGGTGGCAAAGGAGCGCATGCCCGTGCGGTTTGCTGAAGTCACCAGGGATGATATCGCCTCTGCCAGGGAAATGCTGCTTTTTGCCAGCTCCAAGCTCTGTGTCGGCATTACGCATTTCGACGGCAGGCCGTTCGGCGACGGCCGCCCGGGCCCCGTGGCCCGCTGGCTGCGCGGCGCCATGTACAAGGAAATGGTCAGAACGGGAACGCCTGTGTGGCCTGATAAGAAGTAACCTTCCGGCGGGAAAGAGAGATCGATATGAAATGCACCATATGCAAGGCCGATGCGGTCGTTAAGCTCAGGGCTCACAATTCAGCCTTCTGCAGGGACTGCTTCCTGAAGTTCTTCACCAACCAGATCCAGCGCGGCATCGAGAAGGAAAATCTGTTCACCAGGGATGACAGAATACTGGTCTGCATCTCCGGGGGAAAGGATTCTCTTTCGCTCCTCTATGAGCTGACACAGCTAGGCTACGACGTCACCGGTCTCTTCATCGATCTCTCCATCCCCGGCTCCTCATCCGTGGCCCGCGGTATCGTGGAAGATTTCTGCGCCAGGCACAAACTGGCGCTCATCACCAAGGTCCTGGCAGAGGATGGTCTGGCCATGCCTGACGTCAAGGCCGCCGTCAGACGCCCCATCTGCTCTGTCTGCGGCAAAATCAAGCGGTACTACTTCAATAAAATCGCCATGGATAACGGGTTCACCGCTCTGGCTACGGGGCACAACCTTGATGATGAGGTCGCGAGGCTTTTCAGCAACACACTGCGCTGGGACAAGGCCTACCTTTCCACCGAAGGTCCTCTGCTGCCTGCTGGAAACGGTTTCGTGAAGAAGGTGAAACCTCTGTGGCGCCTGACCGAATATGAGACGGCCACGTTCGCCTTCCTCATGGGCATACATCCTCATTCCGCTCCCTGTCCGTACAGCACCGGAGCCTCCTTCACCGTATTAAAAGGCATCATGCAGCGCCTTGAGCATGCCATGCCAGGCAGGAAACTGGATTTTTACCAGAATTTCCTGAAGCGGGGGCGTGAACCCTTTGCTGCGGAGCGCAGGAGTGAAGGTTCAGTCCTCTCTCCCTGCCCGGAATGCGGCTATCCCACGTCGAGCGGCGGCCTGTGCGGCGTCTGCCGCCTGCGCAGGCAGGTAGCGGAGTGGAGAAAGGAGAAGGCCAATGTCTGACTTTCTGAAGAAATGCCTGGAGAGGGGGCTCACTCCTTCCAATGTCGCCAGCTATCTTTCCCTTAAATTTCTGCCCATTCTGGGATCGCTCTGGGGGACACTCCGTTTCCGCGTCAAAGCCCTCCTTCTCGGCATAAAGGCTGGCTCAGGCATCAGAGCCCATGGTCCTGTGGGGCTCATGCGCTGGCCGGGCAGCCACATCAGTGTTGGGGACTGCGTGAGCTTTATTTCCTCCTGGCGGCGCTCGACTGCGGCAGCCATTTCCCATCCCGTGCGTCTGAGGACTTTTTATCCGACGTCATCAATCAGTATCGGCGAGGGCAGCCAGCTCACGGGAGCGTCGATCACCTGCCGTTCCACGTCCATCACTCTCGGGAAAAATGTTCTGGTGGGGCCTGACGTGATTATCACGGATTCGGATTTTCACGCCCCATGGCCGGTCGCCGAACGTCCCCTGAACCCGGGGCTCGAAAATGACAGACCAGTGAGCATAGGCGATGGTGCCTGGATTGGCATGCACAGCATCATTCTCAAGGGAGTGACTATTGGTGAAGGCGCCATTATCGGTGCGGGGAGTGTCGTGACAAGAGACATTCCCGCCAATGCGGTGGCCTGTGGTTCTCCCGCCAGGGTGGTCCGTCAGTGTGACAGTTCCGGTTCTCCCTCAGGAGCCGGGACGGCATGCAGGTAAGACAGGAAACGGTATATCCGCGTCCTGGGAGCGGAGAGGGAGAGTTCTGCGATGGCTGATATTTTCGTTCCGGAAGACTTTGCAGCATGGCAGATTCATCTGCGCCGCATGTTTCACAGGCGTCCGGAAATCGGATGGTGCGAATACTGGACAACGTCGGCACTGGCATCCGAGTGCCGGAAGATGGGGCTGGCTCCCCTTGTCGGCCGCGAGATTATGGAGGACGAAGGACGCCTCGGTCTGCCGGATGCCGGAACGCGCGCTGACGCGGCAAAGGCAGCGCTTACAGAGGAAGAAGGCATCCCGGGGGCTGATCCCGCAATCCTTGACCGCATGGGCGCCTGTACCGGTGCTCTTGTGGATCTGGCTCCGGACAGAGAGCCGGGACTAGTCATACGCTGCGATATAGATGCCCTTCCTGTACGGGAATGCGGCAGCGTGACACATTTGCCTCACGCGTCGGGGTTTGACTCCCTGAAGGATGGCTGGTGTCACGCCTGCGGGCATGACGGTCATATGGCCATCGCTCTTGGGTGCATCCGTCTTCTGGCCCCCATGAGGACGCATCTCCGCCGCAATATACGTTTTCTGTTTCAGCCTGCTGAAGAAGGTGTCCGCGGGGCAGCATCACTGACAGGACAGGTGCGGGGCTTCCCGTATTTTCTCGGGTATCATATCGGACTTTCATGCAGGGAAACGGGGGCCTTCGTGGCCGGAGTGAGCGGATCCTTCGCTACTACCAAATTCAACCTCTGCTTTACGGGGAAGGAGGCACACGCCGCCCAGAGTCCTGAGGATGGATGTGACGCGCTGAAGGGAGCCTGTGAAACCGTTCTGGCCCTGCACGCTCTGCCGCGGCACAGCGCGGGGCCGGGCAGGGTGAATGTCGGTGTCATGACTGCGGGGACGGGCCGCAACATAGTGCCCGGGGCCGCCCGTCTGGAATGCGAAGTGCGCGGGCGTCCGGAAGAAGTCAGCGATTTTCTCTTTGCCGGCGCCCGCCGTGCTGCCGAAGGCGCGGCCCTGATGAACGGACTTGGGCTTAGCGTCGAGACTGTGGGGCATGCCGGGTGCATGGAGAGCGATGACGCATTGTCTTCCAGAATGGCCGCGCTGGCAGAAGATTTTCGCATTGATGGACGCCCAGGATTCACCCGTGTCATTCAGAAGGCCCAGGGCTCTGCCAGCGAGGATGCCGCTACACTCATGCAGGCCGTTCAGATGGGCGGGGGGCAGGCCAGCTACATGCTGTTCGGGAGTCAGCTCGCTTCCGGGCACCATTCCGGAGAGTTTGATTTCGATGAGTCCATTCTGGCACCGGCGAGCCGCTTTCTGGCTCTGGCCGCGATGAGGCTCGCCGGTCAGGAATAGATCAGGCGAAGCTTCTCTGGGCGAAGCCTATGAGGGCGTGCGTGAGCTTGGCAGCCGTGAAATCGGCGTGATGCAGGCCGGGAATGGGAGCAAGTTCCACCACGTCCAGTCCGATAACTTCCCGTCCTTTCAGACAGCGTGTCAGCAGTTTCATGACATCGTACCAGAGGAGCCCGCCAGGAGAAGGCGTTCCTGTGGCCGGCATGAGTGAGGAGTCGAGTCCATCCACATCGAACGTGATGTAGACGCGGCGCGGAAAGCTGTCGGGCAGTGGTTTTTCCGGAAGACCTTCTTCAGCGAGGCGGCTGGCATCGTAATACAGGATTCCGCGCTTTTTGCGGTATTCCAGCTCTTCCATGCAGTAATCCCTCGTGCCGAACTGGGCCAGGGGCAGGTTGAAGCTGTCCTCGATGCGGCGCAGGACGCAGGCGTGCGAAAAACTATCCCCCTCATAACTGTCTCTGAGATCGCCGTGAGCGTCAAAATGAATGACTCCGAAGCTGTCGTATTTTTCCGCGCAGGCGCGGACAGCCCCGTAGGAGACTGTGTGCTCGCCCCCAAGCACCACAGGAACTGCGCCGCACTGAAGCGCCGTGCGGCAGGCAGCAGAGATGCGTTCCTGGATGAGGTCTATGGAACCGGAGCAGTCTACCTGTTTCTGTGTGTGAAAGCCCAGTGTTCCGGGCGCGCTGATTCCGTCCCAGGCTTCAAGCTGCTGGGACGCCTCGAGCAGGGCCGCAGGGCCGCGGGAGGTTCCGCTGCCGTAGGACACCGAGCGTTCCAGGGGAACGGGAATGATGTGAAAGCGGGCTTTCTCCGGAGATGATTGTGGATATTCGGAAGCGAGAAAGGCAGGATATTCCATCACTAAACCTCACAAAAAAGTCCGGTCTTCCCTGCGGGAAGCCGGACTTTACGCGTGTCAGAGGGACACGTTTTCCTGAAAAATTACAGTTTGGCCGCGAGCAGGGCATCGACACACATTTTGCCCTGACGGTTGGTGGTGTCGACAGTGGAGGAAGAGGTGTGGGAGCCCATGACGATGTTGTCCAGGGTGTACCATTCCTTTTCTGCCGGCGGCTCCGAGGAGAAGACATCGATGCCAGCGCCATAAATGCGTTTTCCCCTGAGGGCTGTGAGAAGGGCAGCTTCGTCGATGAGACCGCCGCGGGCCGTATTAATCAGAATGGCGGTCTTCTTCATTTTGGCGATGCGGTCG
>ERZ773235.2459-NODE-2459-length-15571-cov-2.868523_pt1 | contig 15571 bp, 12 predicted proteins | sample MGYA00580522_ERZ773235 | MGnify/ENA primary metagenome ERZ773235 (study PRJEB29015, sample SAMEA2737797) | human gut metagenome | biome: human gut; feature: human-associated habitat; material: faeces | place: China | collected 2012 ...
GTGACTAACGTCTTCAACTTTGCATCCGAAGGAAAATGCTATAGATATAGTTCTGTCAATGCGCCCCTTACTGTTTGGGGACCTTGGCATACGGAAACTCACAAGGCTGAAGGCACATTGGTTCATGTGCAAGAGGCCATCACAGATATGATTAAACCTGAGATTATTATGGATATTTTCAGGTTCTTTACCTTGTTTGCAACAGACAAGAAGCATAGAAAGTATAAAGTTATTTGCCGTTATCAGCAGTTTGAAGGTGCAAATGCTATCGTTCAGCGAGTGCTTGAAGGAAAAACGAAGCAGGGACTTATTTGGCATTTCCAGGGCTCCGGTAAGTCACTGCTTATGGTATTTGCTGCACAGAAATTGCGTATGATGCCGGAATTGAAGGCTCCGACCGTCGTTATCGTTGATGACCGTATTGATCTGGAAACCCAGATTACAGCTACATTTAATGCTTCCGATATTCCTAACCTTGCTAAGGCGTCCAGTAAAGAAGAACTTATTGCCTTCTTCAAGGCTGATATGCGAAAGATTCTGATTACAACAATCTTCAAGTTTGGCGAGGTTGAAGGCGAACTGAATGCCAGAGACAACATTATTCTCATGGTTGATGAAGCGCATCGTACTCAGGAAGGAAACCTTGGCGAAAAGATGAGGAAAGCCCTTCCTAATGCTTTCTTCTTTGGCCTTACCGGTACTCCTATCAACAAGCTTGATAAGAATACGTTCCGTACATTTGGTTCACTGGATGATAAATCAGGATATTTGAGCAGATATTCTTTCGCGGATTCCATTCGTGACGGTGCAACGCTTCCACTCAACTTTGAGCCGGTTCCTGTTGAGCTCCATGTAAACCAGGATGTTGTTAATGAGGAATTTGACCGTCTCGCTCGTGAGGCCGGATTAACGGCAGAGGAAAAATCGGATGTTGCAAAGCGTGTTCGTATGGAAGCAATTATGAAGTCTCCGGAGCGAATCGCTAAAGTGTGCGAGCATATCGCAAACCATTTCCTTACAAAGATTGATCCTAACGGCTTCAAGGGGCAAGTCGTTTGCTATGACCGTGAATGCTGCTTGCTCTATAAAAAGGAATTGGACAAGTATCTCGGCGAGTATGCGACCACCATTGTCATGGATACAAACAACGATAAAGAAGATCGCTATAAAGAGTGGCGCAGAGATCGTGATGAAGAAGCTAAAGTCCTGGATAATTTCAGAGACCCGCGTCACCCGTTAAAGATTGTCATTGTTACCTCTAAGCTCCTGACGGGTTTCGATGCTCCGATTTTGCAGGTTATGTATTTGGATAAGCCTATGAAAGACCATACGCTTTTGCAGGCTATTTGCCGTACAAACCGTGTCTATGAGCAAGACAAGACAAACGGACTTATTGTGGACTATATTGGAATCTTTGACGATGTAGCCAAGGCTCTTGATTTCGATGAAAAGAGCATTGAAAAGGTTATTACCAACATTGAAGAAGTGAAACACAAGTTCCCCGGTCTTATTCATAAGTGTCTGGAGTATTTCATCGGCGTGGATCGCACCGTTGAAGGCTGGGAAGGATTGATGGCAGCACAGGAATGCTTGCCGACAAACAAGGAAAAAGATGCCTTTGGTGTTGTAAATAGAGCGTATAATGCTCTGTCGCCCGATCCCTTCCTTGATGACTATCGCTTTGATTATAAATGGCTTTCAAAGGTTTACGAATCCATCAAACCGGTTGATACACGTGGACCGCTGATTTGGGCTTCTGTTGGTGCAAAGACACTTGAACTTGTTCATGAGAATATTGATGTTGCCGGAGTAAAAGAAGCAACGGAAGCTGACATTCTTGAGTTGGATGCGGATTTGATTGAAGACTTCATTGAAGGTAAGGAAGGCGCTCAGAAGAAAGCTAAAAAGATTGAAATTGATCTGGTCGCTCGTATCATTGAACATACCGACGATCCGCGCTTTATCAAGCTGGGTGAAAGACTCGAAGAGCTTCGTGAAAAACATGAGCAAGGGCTTATTACCAGTATTGAGTTCTTAAAGCATCTGCTTGAATTGGCGCATGATGCAGCCCAGGCTGAACGCGAGGTTGTTCCCGTTGCTGAAATTGATCGAGGCAAAGCAGCGCTGACTGAACTCTTCAACAGCATCAAAAATGCCAATACGCCTGTGATTGTTGAACGCATCGTAACCGATATTGACGATATAGTTCGGATTGTTCGCTTCGACGGATGGCAGGATACTGTTGCAGGACGTAAAGAAGTCAAGAAGGCGTTGAGAAGCGTTGTTTCTGTCAAATACAAAATCAAGGATCGTGAGGTCTTCGATAAGGCTTACGGATACGTTGAACAGTATTATTGAGAAATAGGAGCGATACTCTTATGGATATTAAAGCAAAATTACGTCCGTTTTATATAGCAAGGATGCTATACGAAAATACAGACGAAGAGCATTATCTGACAATAGCGCAGATAATGGATACGCTTGAAAAAGAATACGGAATATCCACATCCAGAGGAACAGTTGGCGATGACATAAGAGCTTTGCAAGAATTTGGAATGGATATTATGGTAGAGCCCTCGACACAAAACCGATACTATCTTTTGGGGCGGACTTTTGATCTTCCGGAATTGAAAGCCTTAATCGATGCAACAGAATCCGCTAAGTTCATTACAAAGGAAAAAAGCGATGCGCTGGTCAGTAAACTATGTTCATTGACCAGCAATTATGCTGCTCTTTCACTGACGCGGCACATTGATGTTGAAAACAGAATCAAGTCTGAAAACGAGAAGGTATATTACATCATCGACGCCTTAAACGAAGCTATAAACACAGGAAAAAAGGTTTCGTTTCAATACTTCACATACAACGTCAGGAAACAGAAAAAACTGAAGTATGATGGATTCACTTATGTTTTTAGCCCGTATAAGTTGATATGGAACGGCGACTATTACTATGCTGTCGGCTATTCAGATAAGCATGAGGGAATTGGAAGTTTTCGAGTTGATCGTATAGTAAGACAACCCAAGGTGCTCGAGGATGATGCTGTATTACCGCCTGATGACTTTAATCTTAATACTTACCTTAATTCAATGTTCCGAATGTATAACGGAAACCGTAAAGAGGTTGAATTGATTTGTGATAATGAAATGATGGATGCCATTATCGACAAATTTGGGAAAGATGTGAATGTCCTTGCTAATGATATGAAGTCTTTCAGAGTGATAACTGAAATCGCTGTGGGAAACGTGTTTTTTAGCTGGATTTTTGGCTTTGGTGGAAAGGTGTCCATAAAATCACCGCAAGATGTTAAAGAACAATATAGTCAAATGGTTAGGACTGCATTTATAGGTTTAACAGACTAAAAGTTAAGGATGGAAAAGCTATGGTAGAAATATTAAGCATTGAGGCGCTGTTAAATAAAAAACTGGCTATACCCAATTATCAGCGGCCATACAAATGGACAAACAAGAATATGTCTGATCTTCTTGAAGACATTAATACAGCCATAGCGGATTCTGTACGATTCCCCAATTTCAAATATCGCATTGGAACTGTGATTCTTCATGAAGAAGACGGCATTTTGAATATTGTTGATGGGCAACAAAGAATTATTTCATTACTCCTTCTTCGTAGTTATTTAGAGCCAACTTTTTCGTGTGATCTTCTCCAGCGAAAGTTTGATGATAAGGAATCGCAGAAAAATATACATAGTAACGCAGTGTTTGTTAAGGATTGGTTTTCTTTGAAAGGAAAGGATTATTGCAATAAGACACTTGACGCTTTTGCAAGTGTCCTTGAAGCAGTGGTGATTACCGTAGATAAGATTCATGAGGCATTCCAGCTTTTCGATTCTCAAAACACAAGGGGTAAGGCACTTGATCCGCATGATCTGCTGAAAGCTTATCATCTTCGTGCGATGCGTGAAGAACCGTATGAAATGCAGCACGCTGTGACAAAATGGGAAGCAGTAAACACAAAAGCAATTCGTGAACTATTTGATCTCTATCTTTTCCCTATTTGGAACTGGTCTCGACGAGAAAAAACCAGTTCATTTACGGCAAAAGAAATCGATACATACAAGGGAATCCCGGAAAACTCTAATTACACTTATGCTAAACGTGCCAAGAAAGCTATGCCATATTTTCAATTAACTGAGCCAATTATCGAAGGTGGAGATTTTTTTGAAATGGTTGAGCATTATCTTGAACTGCTCAGTGATGTTAAGAAAGAAATTGCGAGTAATGAGCATTTTGAAACAATAAGCGCAATTCTCAATTCGTATGGCTCTGCTGGCTTTAATTATGCCAAGAACCTGTTTTACTGTGCAGCCATGTGCTATTACGATAAGTTCCACAACTTTGATGAACAGGCACTAAAGAAACTATTTTCCTGGGCTTTAATGCTTCGAGTTGATCTTGAGAATCTCGGTTATGATAGCGTGAATAAGTATGCTGTAGGAGACTACGTTGATCGTTATTCAAATGTGATCCCTGTTTTTTCTATTATATGTAATGCGCGAGTTCATACAGAAATATCAAATCTACAAATTAAGGTTATTCGTAGTTCTGGTCATGCTCAGGTTGGCAAATGGGAGCCTCTGTACGAACAATTACTTGTTTTGAATGGAATAAAGGAGGCGAACGCAAATGGACAATAATGTGGTGGAGATGAATATTCTGGATGGAAACAGTATTAGCATTTTTGCCCAGAACAAGGAAGATAAATATGTTATTCCTTTATACCAAAGAGCATTCGCTTGGAGCGAAAAGGAAATAGTACAACTTATCGATGACATTTTGGATATTGATGATGGTAACGAAAACTATTATTTAGGCTCGTTGATTGTCGCAAATCAAAAAGATTATTATGAGGTAATTGATGGTCAGCAACGACTCACGGCGCTTTATTTGCTTTTGAATTCTTTAGGAATAGAAACAGAAAACGCTTTGTCTTTTGCTTGTCGAGAAAAATCAAACTACACATTGAAGAATATTAAGGAAGTGGTTGATTCTCAAAAAGTTTCACTACTTGATGAGGAAAAACTTGAAGGGACTCTTCTTGAGGGTATCCATATTATTGAACGGAAGCTGCTGTCTCCCGATGTTTGTAAGGAAAAAATAATCGAAAATCTCCATCGCGTTAAATTATATAGGATTCAGGTCCCCGAGAGAACGGATCTAAATAGATACTTTGAAATAATGAATACTCGCGGTGAGCAACTCGAGCAGCATGATATTTTGAAAGCAACCCTTATGAGTTTCCTTGCCAATGAAGATGAACGAGAGCTATTTGCGCTTATTTGGAATGCTGTAAGTGATATGACCGGTTATGTTCAGATGCACTTTGACGTTCCAACAAGAAAAGCCCTTTTTGACTATGATTGGAATCAGATGCCAGACATAAAAAGAATAAGCACAGACAAAAAGTTTGGCGCACATTCCTCTTATAGCATATCTGATATTTCGAAAATTGAATTTTGTATTGAGGAAAACGAAGGTAAAAACGATGATGTTGATAGGGTTAGATTTGAGAGTATAATCGATTTCCCGTACTTCTTGTTACATGCATTAAGAGTGTTTATCAAGAAGTATAAAATTGAAGCAATTTCTGATGACGTTAAGCTTGTTGACGAGTTGTTAGATGACAAAAAACTCACAACTGCTTTTGATAAAGTAATAAAATACGGCAGCAGAAACGGAGCAATAATTAATAAGCACGATTTTGCATTGCAATTTATCAGTGATCTGCTCCAAGAACGGTATCTATTCGACAAATATTTTATTAAAAGAGAGTATACCAACGATAGCCTTGATGGAGAATGGAGCCTTAAGGAATTACGAGTATCTTATACAGGGAAAAACGGTCGTGCTTACTATGCTAATACTCCACTTAAAAAGTATAAAGAATGGGAAAGCACATATGCACCGAGAACGAAGACGAACCTCATGTTGCAATCTTGCTTGCGAGTTTCCTACACATCTCCCAAGGTTATGCACTGGATAACGGAGCTGATGTGGTGGCTGTGTGAGGACAGATACGTCAATTTATCTAAACTCGACAAGTATCAAGAAGCAACCGAGCAAATCGCTAAGAGAGCGGTTGTCGATCAGTTCTTGAGTTTTGAAGATTACAACCAGGGAGTAAATACACCGCATATCGTATTCAATTATTTGGATTATCTGCTTTGGGCAAAAGATAAAACACAATCATCTTTTGTCTTTGAATTTAGAAATTCAGTAGAACACTGGTATCCACGTAATCCCTCAGAAGGTACATTTGAACAATGGACTCATGATGAAGGAGTTGATCGATTTGGAAACCTTTGCATTATCCAACGAAATGTCAATTCAAAGTTTTCCAATATGGCACCAGAAGCAAAAAAAACCACCTTTAGAGATATGATTTCCAAAGGAAGTCTTAAACTAAAAATAATGGCGGAAAAGACTATTGCGAGTGGAACGTTATCTGCAAGTCAGATATGGAAGGATACAGCATTTGAGACGCATGAGCAGGAAATGATACAAATCCTTAAAAATGCATGTGTTGATCTTTTACCAAGTAGCAGTCAGTTAGACGGTGAAATCCAATAAAAAATTGTAATTAAGGAAGTGAATGCACTTTGGAGATATATACGGTTGCTTTTTTCGGACACCGTTACATAGATAATTTCTCCTGAGCTGAAAATGGAGTAGAAAGCATTGTCCGAGATTTGCTCAATTCTCATGAGTACGTTGACTTCCTTATAGGAAGAGATGGCGATTTCGATCAGATTGTTTCATCGACCGTTAAGCGGATGAAACGTGCAATACGAGACGATAATAGCTCCCTAACATGGGCCCTCCCTTATCCTACGGCAGAGCTTGAAAATAATCATGAGGATTATGAGAACTACTACGACAATATCGAAATATGTGAGGAATCATGCAACGCTCATTTTAAGGGGGCAATACAAATGAGAAATAAAAGTATGGTTGATCGCGCAGATTTAGTCGTGTGTTTCATCGACCATTCTTCCGGCGGAGCATATCAGACGGTTAAATATGCCGAAAAACAAAACAAGAAAATAATCAACATAGCAGATGAGGATATGTAATGGAACAGGTTGAATGGGAAAAATTGACGCCGGATGAAAAGAAACGGCAACTGTTCTATAAGCAGAAGGAACTCCTTGATACTTTCTTGGAGCATAAAGCAATTTCAAGAGAACAGTACGAAAAGAGCTTAAATGACCTTACTGAAAATATGGGAATAAAATAATTTCAGAAAAAATGTCAAGTATCGCTGTGGGCATCGCTATATCGTAGTAGGAACACAAAACGAAAAAAAGAAAGAGGTACTACTATGAAAGCGACAATCTTCTGTGAGGCTACAGCAAAAGGAATTCATACATTTTATCTTTCGACCAATGGTCAGAGATATTACCTGTTTAATCAGGACTATAGAAAAGGGGTTCAGGAATACTTCGGCAGGGGCGTATCGATTAACGAAGCTATGAACTATTCGAGATCACACAACGACAGCGCTTTGGTAAGAACAATGTCAAAGATTCCGATGTATGTTAAGTACATAGAAAAAGAATACGCAATTGAAGTTTTCGAGCAGACCAAAAAGCGTAACAGTAAGAATTACAGATACCGTGAACTGCGGTGCGCTTGACTTAGGAGGTTAAAAGAAAAAGCATGAATAAAATTATTATCTGTGGCATCCCCATGAAGGACAGAGTTGATCCTTCGATTTATGTGAGCGACGACAAATCCATCCCGGCATCTTCCCGACCGGTTCGTTTCCCTATCAACGCGTTTCTTGAGGAAACAATGAAGAGCGATGATTCCATTAAGTTTCTGCTCCTCGTTAAAAAAGATGGATACGGCAACTATAAAAAGAACCTTGATTGCTTCAAAGAAGAGTTTGAAGCCGTAAATGCAGAAATCGGTGCAACTGCCGATTATGTTGTAATTGATACGGAGTTTTCCGAAGAGAAGTCTGTACACGAAAAACTGATGGGCAGTATCGTGGATGAACTGGAGATTGGTGCTCGTGTCCTTGTTGATACCACTTACGGCCCCAAGGATCTTCCGATAGTGATTTTCACTGCCCTTAACTTTGCGGAGAAATTCTTGGAGTGCCAGATTGACAATATCATCTACGGTAAGGCTGAATTTGTAAACGGCAAAGCAGTTGATACCAAAATGTGTGATATGGCTCCTCTTTATTATCTGGGTTCCATTACTAATACTATTCACTGCGTCGAACCGGGAAAAGCAAAGGCAATGCTTAAGTCATTGCTTTCCCTGTAAGCAGGTGAGAATATGTATTACGACAAGGGTAAATATGAATCGCTAATAATGAACTCCCCACTCTTTGGTATTGACAAAGAGCAGGAAACAACGGCTTATAAACGTGAGTCGTATAAAATGGTGGAATACCTTTACTGTTATCTGTTGGCAATCAACGAGCGGGATTACGAGCCCTATGGTAGCGAAATCATGGATGTAGCCACACGCTGCATAAATAATTTTGACTCATCGAAAGGCGTATTCCTTTATTATTTTAATTCCGCTTGGAAACAAGAGTATTCTCATATTATGGGAGAAAAAATCAGCGATGAACGTTTCCACGGTATTAGGATAACGGAAGAAGAAAAGCGTAATATTCGGAAGTATCTAAAGCTTGCTGAAAAAATGGATTCGTGCGTTTCTCGTTCGGAGCTTTTTGAAAGAATATCAGAAGCCATGAACATTTCGGTCGATAAAGTTGAACTGCTGGCTCAAATGAGTAGCATGTTTGTGGCAAGTGACACGACAATAAGCGAAGATGGTGAAGAAATCAATATCTGGGAACAGGTTTCGGATGGCACATCAATAGAACAGCAATTTGATATGGCTGATTCTGTAGGCGATCTTCTTCAAACTATAGAAAATGCCTTTGATGGTCTTCAAGAACGTCAAAAAGCCATTGTGTCTGATATGGTAACAATCCGGATATGGTCCATTATGGAGGAACTGAACTCATCAGAGAAACAATATCGGTTTGTTAGCAAGGATGTGGTTGCGGAGTATGAACTGACCGGAGTCATGCCAACGCAGAGACAGATTGCAGACAAATATAATCGTGACGAGGCAAGCGTCAGCAGATCTATGAAAGAGTTTTTGAAAAAGCTGAAACTAATAAACAGATTGCCATAAATAGCCATACTACGAGGCTATAATATTCAAAATTAAAGAGATAGAGGTAATTCAAATGGGACTTAACAGTTATGTTGCAAGAGAGCCGAGAGCACTTCCAATTTTTATTCTTGCTGATACCTCCGGTAGTATGCGTGGAGAAAAAATCAATGAACTTAATCTTGCTTTACGCGAAATGCTGACAGCATTAAACGATGTAGATGACATAAGAGGAAAATTTCAGCTTTGCGTGATTGGGTTTGGCGGAGATGTTAATGTTCTTCAGCCTTTGGCGGACATTGACGGATTGCAGCTCCCTGAACTTAATGCTGCTGGTAATACTCCGATGGGAGAGGCATTTGATACTGTCCGGGAAATGATTGAAGATAGAAATGTCGTTTCGTCCAGGGCGTATGCACCCACAATCGTTTTGATAAGCGACGGTATCCCCACAGACTGTTCTGAGGAAATCTACCACAGTAAAGAGTATTCAAAATGGGAACCGCTGAATAACCTGCATTCCGCTGAACGCTCTTCTAAAAGTCAGCGCCTTGCCCTTGGTATTGGTGCAGACGCCGATTTTGGAATGTTGAAAGAGTTCATCAATAATCCTGAAATTCCCGTTATTAAAGCAAATGATGCAAGTGGTATTACAAAGTTCTTCCGTTGGGTCACAATGTCTACTGTTGCCAGAATGAACAGTGTTAATCCTAATGTAACCTCGACAGTAGCACCAATGTTCGATATGGACGAAGAGGATATTGTAATATGATTTCTCGTGAGGAACACGCTCAAGGATTGACTCTTGTAACAGTATCGGATATCGGCTCCAACCATCGAGCATTGCTTTTGCCAAATCAGGATTCTGTAGATTTCATCATCGACGGAGAGGATTTTGTCTTGGCAGTATCGGATGGGGTTGGCTCTTGCTCCAAAGCTGAACTTGGGTCAAAAGAAGCGGTGGCATCGTGTATTCGCGTTTTCACCTTGATAAAAAATAGAATAATCGAATTTGAGAGTGATAACGTTGTAGATGCACTTATCAATGAGTGGCGTGTTTCTTTGGATCACGAGAACCTTGACGATTGTTGTGCAACGCTAAAGGCCATTTTCAAGATCGGACAAGTAATGAAAGTCGTATCTGTAGGAGATGGCTTCATTGCTGTTTCTTCTGACGGACTCAATTTGTTATCACCAACTGAAGAAATGGCTTTTTCCAATGAAACCAGTTGTCTTTGTTCAAGAATAGAACCGCGTGATTTCTGGACAAGTGATTTCAATCTCGATACCCACAAACCTTATGCGGCATTTTGTTGCACAGATGGTGTTGCAAATGGCTTAGTTACAGGACAAGAACTGAATCTAATTAGAGATATTGAAGAAAACACCAGCGCGGACATGCTAAAACAAGAGATAGAGGCACTGTTAGAAGATATTTCTGACTACTGCTTTGACGACAAGACTGTTGGGGTGGTCAAATATGAGTAATAGAATGGAAGACTTGACTGGAGTAACGCTCACAGCAGAGAGCGGAAGAAAATACAAATTAACAAAACAGGCCGGAAGCGGAGCTCAGGGTGTTGTTTACGAAGAAAACGGTAACAACTATATGGTAAAACTATACTACCCTTCAGGCAGCGAGAGTATAGATGCAGATGTTCTTGATAGGCTACGCTTTATCAAAGATATTGCTATGCCCAAAAACTTTGTTTCTATTATTGATCTGATTACTCACCCCTACATCGGATACGTAATGGAAAAAGTCACAGAGCACAAACCCCTGAATTCTTACCTGATTCCGGATCGAAATCTTTCCTTCCCCGAATGGTATAATCAAGGACTCGGCCTTTATGAAAGGATATTCGTCGGATATATCATTGCTAAAGCCTTTGGAGAACTGGAAAAGAGTAACCTTTCATATTGCGATATTTCCGGCAATAACATCTTGATAAAGATAGCAAAAGGTGCTTCCGTAAAAATGATAGATGTTGATAACATCTATACTGCGGGGAAAGGAAAATCAGCCATTCTGGGCACTCCGAGATACATTGCACCGGAAGTTATAAGCCGTCAAAAAAATCCAGACGTGCTGTCTGATAATTACTCATTAGCAGTTATTCTCTTTGAATTGCTTAGGGTTGGTCATCCATATATCAGCGATGACGTATTGGATGGAACACCCGAAGATGAAGAAAACGCACTTGCCGGTAATGCGGACTATGTAACTGATGACAACTCCACCAATATGCTTCCGGCAGATATTGTCTTCACGGATAAATTAAAAGAACTGTTCAGAAGGTGTTTTGTGGATGGAAAGCATAATAGGCTAAGCAGACCTTCAGCAACAGAGTTTGAACAGGCATTACTTGAGGCAAGTAATAAAGTAATAAAATGCCCCTCATGTGGAGCTTGGCACTATCCACGAAAGGATGGTAAATCTTATGCCGGTTGCCCATGGTGCGATTCACCTTCAAGACCGAAAGCAATGCTGAATTTCTATGACATTCTTTTTGAGGGTACCGACTATCAGACGGGCAAGATACTGGACTCGAAAGCTGGCAAAAAACTTGTTAATTCCTATGTGCTAAAGGAATCCAGAAAGAACTTGGTGAAGGGCTTATATGTTCTCCGGTTTGATGATCCCAGTAAAGAGCGTAGAACTGCTGACAACTACATAACAATAGCCCATAACGAGCAAGGTTATCACGCATATAATGAATTCAGCAAAGACGGTATTGTGGTAAAGCAATACGGGACAAATAAGTATATCAGAGTTGAAAAAAACAAAGCGCTTCAATTACATAGCGGCGATGAAATCTACTTTGAAATGGATACCAACAAGGCAATCGGTATTGAATGCGGCGGTAAAAAGTATTCATTTATCCGAATGGCACGATTTATGGAGGAAAAAGCATGAAGATCTCTGACATCTATACAGCAAAAGGTTTGAAATTTAAACTGACATATCTTGATGCTTCCGCCAGATTCTCTGTGGGTGCTCTTGTAAGCATCGAGTCAACTCAAAATGACAAAGAGTTCCTTGTAAAACAATACGGTGCAAAAAGCAATTCGGGTGAGTGGAAATCCGTTATTTGCAAGGCGGATAAAGCAGCATCTGATTATTTGGCTGATTTGTTTGAAACTGAAAAGGTTGATTCTTTCAGGTGTGTCTTTTCGATAGACGGAATAAATGACTCATCTCTGGAAATCCAAGCATATACCTTCAGATCCGTAGTTGAATATAAAACGCCAATATTTATACAAGTATCGGATAAGCTCTTAGAAAAAACCTCTCCAGAAAAACTGTACCAGGAATATGTCTGGAACGAACTTGGAGAACCTGCTTTGTTTTGCTTGAATTATAAGAACAGAAAAAAACAAGCAGCTGATCTTAGATTCCTTTCCGGAAAACGGTTTCTTATGGCACATAATACGCCCCGAGGAATAGTCGCGGCGAGTGAAAGCTATTTGAAAGACAGATACACAGTCCCCGTTGATATTTATATCGCCCCTGAGATTAAGTTTATTACGGAGACCGAAGTGCCTCATGTAAATAACAGTCTTGCAGAAGATCTTGACAAAGTTTCAAATCCTGCATCCTACTTTGCAAGATGGGAAGCCTATAACGAATTAAGCAAAAAACTCTTGGAACAGGAAAGCAAAGAGTTTGGTAAGCTGCATTATTCTTCTTTTACCTTAAAGTCAGACTTAAACGGAATCACTTTTGAATTTGAAACCGATGAAGAATTAGATGATTCTTTCAAAGGAAAAGAACTTGGAGTGACTCCCACGGCGAGCACAAATGAAGATGAGGAATCTCATGTAAGACCTGTTGCTGTTGGAGCAATAAAACGAATATCTCGAAAAACTATAACCACATACTTGGAAACGACAGACGGGTTTGATTCTATTCCGGAAACTGGAGACCTATCTTTATATGTCGCCGGCGATAAGATAATCATGAAACGTCGTGATGCTGCCAGAGAACGAATGATTAAGCATCAATCGCCGATAAAGTCTATCGTAGCCTTAATTGAGGCTGGCGCTTCAGAATATGAACTGTCAAGCGACTGGGGTAGTAGCAAGCCTGTTACTGAGGAATTAAAACGCAACTTCAAAAAGGCATCCAATTTGAATCCAGAACAAATCGAGGCTTTGAACATTGCTATTAACACACCCGATATTGCGCTTATTCAAGGCCCTCCCGGAACTGGAAAGACCACAGTTATCAAAGCTATTTGCGAACGTTTTAGAGAAATCTTTGAAGCGGAAGAACGTAAACTTCAAAAAGATGACCCGGAGCATGCGCTTCGCAGTCCTAAAATACTAATATCAAGTTTCCAAAACGAAGCGGTAGATAATGCCATCTCAACACCACTTCCCGGCGATATACCTGCATATCGTAAAACTGCAAAAAGGGCAAAAGACAGAACAAAAGAACAATATCAAAAGGCTCTGGATAGCTGGTATACCGGTGTGCGCAAATCAATCGGAGAATTGATTGAGGACAAGGCAGCAGCGGAATTTGTAGAAAACAAAAAGAAACTCAGTGATGAGTATCTTTCTTACAAGAATTCCGGAGAAACCCTTGAACTTGCTTCGGAGTTGATTAAACACTATCTTTCTTTCACGGAGATCACATATCCCAAAGAACTGATTGATGCAGCCAATACGGTAATTAAAGCCGTTGATACAGGAGATGATTTCGATGATCTTCCCGATCCCGTTGTCGCAAAACTTGAATCACAAAGGATCGACAAGGAATCGTTTGAAGATGATGGACTAATCAATGCCAAAAGATTGCTTGCACATTTAAGAATCAGAGATGATTTAGAAATTGAAGAATGTGATATTGAGGCAATCGCAAAGGTTTGCGGTCCTGATGCAACGGATAAAGACTTCAATGAATATGTTTCCGTAGTAATAAAACTGCAAAAAAGGCTGTGTAAGGTAAAAACCAGCATCAACACTAAAGATAAAGGTGTTGTAAATGAATGTCTGCTTGCACTTCAGGAGTGCTTTACCAACCAGTATATGCGGACGCTCTCCGATATAGAAAGCAAAAAGTCTCTTATACTTAGTGAATTTTTGTCCAGGCTGGAACAGGAGTACGAGACTGTAGTCAGAAAATATTCGATGACCACTGCGGCAACTTGCCAGACAAGTTTGAACTTGAAGGATAAATCTCAAGTGTTTGATCTTGTAGTCATTGATGAAGCAGCAAGAGCCAATCCGTTGGACCTCTTTATCCCAATGTCTATGGGAAAGAAAATCGTTCTGGTAGGAGACCATAAGCAGCTCCCACACATGTTGGAACCGGATGTTCTAAAGATGATAACTGACGATCCCAAATTCAAGGATTTGCCGGAAATTGAAAAGAGCTTATTTGAAAGGTTGTTCGGAATGTTCAGCAAAGGCCAAAAGCCTAAAGCGATTCTTTTAACTCATCAGTTCCGCATGCATCCAGAAATATGCAAGTTTGTCAGCGAGTCATTCTATGATGGACAATTGAAGACTTCTGAAACGATTACGCCTGAACTCCGATCCAGTCCGGTCGCAATTAATGAAGGAAAGCCGCTTACCTTTGTAAATGTACCGATTGCAAAAGGTGCTGAGACTCCTGGCGTTTCCAAGAGCCGCAAGGCAGAGGTTGATGCAATTTCGAGAGATTTGAAATCAATTCTTGAAACTGATAAGGAAGCCACTGTCGGAATCATTACTTTCTATTCGGCTCAGGCAAGCAAAATAAAGCAAAGCCTTGAAATGATTTTGAACGCTGAAGAAAGTTCAAGGGTTGAAGTCGGTACGGTCGATGCGTTCCAAGGTAAAGAATTTGACTATGTTATGCTCTCGTGTGTAAGGTCAAATCGCCCGAAGAATGATAATGAGAAGCCGGTCGTAGGTTTCCTTGAAAAACCGAATCGTCTTTGTGTTGCTTTCAGCCGTGCAATTAGACAGCTTATTGCTTATGGAGATGCAGATACATTGATCCAAATTCCTTGTTTCTCCAACCTCTATGATATTTGCACTAATGGAAAGGGGGGCTACTATCGTGAGTATTGAGATTTTAACACTTGGTCGCTTTGAGCCGAATGATAAAGCGGTTAATGTTGCACTTCCTGTTCTTGCGTTTGAATGTGAAGCCACTCCTCCCATAGAAAATTATCTGGATGCGTATGAAGAGACTGTATTGAAGTTGGTTTCTATCGGACTTTCTTCACACGGCATCGCCGGAACTATGAATGCTACGGAAAGCTTAATCGAAGAAATCCTCGACAATCTTGAGCAAAAGAAGTATGTCGAAAAAGAAATTGGCAGGCCGTGGAAAGTTACCGATGATGGCAATAAATATCTTTCTGGGGAGATTGGCGAGCGCGAGTCTGATAATTCTCAATTCGGATACATGT
>ERZ773235.2464-NODE-2464-length-15535-cov-3.616537_pt1 | contig 15535 bp, 6 predicted proteins | sample MGYA00580522_ERZ773235 | MGnify/ENA primary metagenome ERZ773235 (study PRJEB29015, sample SAMEA2737797) | human gut metagenome | biome: human gut; feature: human-associated habitat; material: faeces | place: China | collected 2012 ...
GTGTTACCGTTACCGTTGCCGTAATCGGTGTTGTATCATAGCTGATTGTCGGATCTGTACCTGCTGTTTCTTCAATCGTGTAGGTGTAAGTTCCGGCTTCCGTGTAGGAAATGTCCCCGAAGTTTACAAGCGTACTTCCGCCTGCTGCTGCAGAGGTCTTCACCGTCTTCTTTGTAGGATTTCCTTCATCGGTTCCTGCCGGCATCGGTCCGCCATCAGTTTGGGTCAACACGAAGCTGAACTGACCCTCTGTGATTTCCTTTGAAATTTCTTGACCGCCCGTTTGCTCTACATATGACTTGTATACACCAAGCTCTGCCGTAGTTGAAACCGGATGGGTGTAAGTGTTTGTAATGCTCGGATTCTCAAGTTTTTCACCGTTCTTATTGAAGTATTCAACCGTGGTATAAAGGTTGTTATCCGCCCCTGCACTTACCGTCACTGTCACAGTTATCTCTTCCGTCGAATAGCCATATCCTGCAAGGGTTCCTTTCTTTTCTTTTATCTTATAAGTAAAGGTCTTGCCCGCGTCTGCATAGTTATACCTCAAAGCATCAAGGTTTGAGAAAACGACTTTGCCGGATGCATCATTTTTTTCTGTATTGAGCAGTTTATCATCGGCACTATACAGTTCAAATTCAAAGAGGTTCGCTCTCACCGGTCCTGCACTGCCCTCAATATGCTTGAACAGACTCAATTCTGCAGAAGCTTCTGCGTACTGAATGTTTGTGATTGTCGGCTGTGCTTCTGTGAGAATTTCTCCGTTGCGAATATATCGCAGATCTGCCTGCAGTTCCGTGCCGCTTTTCGCAGTTACAAGTACTGAAAGTTTTATCGGTGTTTCATCATATTTAATATTTTTGTCTTTTCCGGCTGCTTCGCGAATCTCATAGCTGTAATTTCCTTCTTTTTCGAAAGAAATTTCGCCAAAATCAATCGTCCCATCTGCACCTGCTGTAACAGTTTTCTCGAACTGCGGTGTGCCTGCTTCATTTTTTATTGTAAACTTGAACGCACCTTCGCTGATGTCTCCGCCGATTAAAAGCTTTTTCAGTTTCGGGTTAACAGTAACAGCTTTTGGAACTGTGCGTTTATTTACAAAAGTCGGCACCTTTCCATCTTCGAGATTTACACCGTTCATATAATAGATAACTTTGCCTACTATAAGTTCTTCTTCCGGACATGTTACCTCGACAGTAGCCGTTATCGTCGCCGGATCCTTGGTTATAAAGATGGAGGAAGGCGTTCTTTCCGTAATCGTAAATGTATAGGTTCCTGCTTTGCTGATTCCCTCTCGTGTAAAGGAAACCTTTCCGTCAGCATCATTGGTTACGGTTTCAGTTATCTCTGCACCTTCATCATTTTTGTATGTAACATCAAACATAAAGTCACCCGCATTAACGGAAAGCGGCTCATCCGCTTCAGATTTTAATTGCTTAGCGAACTCTAGTTTGATGCTCGTTGAACCCGGCGGATTATAAGTATTGCTGATTTTAAAGTTCAAAGTCTGGTTACCGTTTTTGTCTTCGGTTTTTTTTGTTTCCTCTATTATGCCTTTCGTGTATTTCGTTACTTTTGTTTCTGTGATGGTATAGATATATTCTCTGCCATCCGTATCATAGCGCGGAAGATTTTTTACCGTGAACATCCAGTTTTCGGAAGCTTTTACAGTAATCTTCCTCAGCTCCTTATTATTTTGTAAAAGTTTCAGTTCAATAGATTCCGGTCTGCTTCCATATTGATTGTTGCCGTCATACCAGTATTTCTGTCCGGAAATGTTGACGCTTGCCGCTAAAGTGTTCGTTACGGTTAATTCCACAAGACCCTCAGTTTCCGTTACCTGTGTTGTCGCCTTATATTTTTCATTTCCGCTTTCTTCTATTGAGTATACAATCTTGCTTCCGTCCTCATTATATACCGGAAGTTTGCCAAATTCCTTTTTCCAACCCGTTAAGGCATTGAGAGTATCACTCCGTTCAATGACTCCATCGGCTAAAAGCTTGATATTGATTGAAGTCGGTCTATTTGCATCATCTCCGTCTTTCCAAACTTTTGTTACTTTAAGCTTTGTAAGTAAGGTATTGGTAAAATTTCCGATTACATCTGCGTCTTCTTCGCATTTGTATCCGCCTACCGAAACTTCCTCTACCTTATACAGAATCGGAAGTCCGTTTTCATCAATTGCCGGAAGATCATCAAATACATACTTCTGAATATGCTTAATTCCATCGCTTTCCTGTCCGCTTGGAATTGCAACATCCGTCCATGTTGGTGTCTTATCGGTTACCTTTACCCATCCGCCGCCGCTATATTTCAGGAGTTTTAACTGCGGTACATCGTGTGTTTCCTTTCCGTCGTTCCATGTCTTTAGACCGCTGATTTCCTTTTTCTGCGTATTGACAAATGTGAAAAGCGGATTTCCCTCTTCGTCCGTTCCTTCATCTGACAATCTGATAGTATAGCCTGTAACGGAATTTACTTCTTCTGCCGTATAGATTAAATCCTTGCCTTCGTATCGAATCGGAAGCCCTGAAATTTTTGCAGTCCATGTCTTGTCATCCGACTCTGTCCATGCGATGTCACTATGAACTTGTTCATAGCCTACCTGTCCCTCCGCGGTCTTTCCAATTACACGAATCTTTACACCGCCTCCAAGCGCAGGTCTTGTATAGCCGGTAATATCTTCCCATTTTTTCTTTAAGGAAATTTCTTTTCCGTAAATTTTGATGCCGACCTTAGCCGGTTCTGCATACAGGCGCTGAGATGTGTTTGTACCCTTATATGCATAGCCGAAGGAGTTCCATGCTATTTCGCCGATTGCGGCATCTGTGCCGACTTTTGCATCAAAAGTAACCGTAATAGTTTCACCTCGAGCTACATTAACACCCGAAAGATTGATTCGGATTACGTTGCTTCCTTCCTGCTTTTCGTTTGTCCAGTCATTGCCGGCACCTGCCCAATCATTTTTTGTAAATGCAGCGTCTGCTACAGCCTCTTTATAGCTAATGACAGCCTGACTTGTGATGTCCATGTCTCCTTTTTTAACAGTTACCTTTGGAGAATCCGCCAAGTTGACGGAGAACTCACTTTCTCTTCCGGCATAGGTTTCCAGTGTGCCGGTATCTCCAACCTGCGGAAGTTTATCAATCAGCACAAAATCAGACAGTGCGGATGTGCTGCTGTTTGTAACTTTTAAGGTATATATCGCAGAGTCTCCTGTCGAAATCGCTTTCACATAGTTCGCTTCGTCACTTCCCCATGCGGTTTCACTTGCTTCATTGGTAACTCCTTTCAGAGATGTCGTTTCAAAACCCAATGACGGATATACATAGTCTTTGGCAGTGATTCCCACGGTTCTTTTTTTCGAGTCACGTACGGGATTCCCTGAAATTACAGTCTTAATTTCCCCTGCATTTCCGGAGGCATCTATTATTTCCAGTTTGACACTGTTCTCATAGTTCTTGCTCCTGTAAAATGCGTTACTGTCGTAGCGTGCCAGAATGCGGAAGGTTGTTGTTGTATTCGCATCCAAAGTTACTTTATCTGCGACAACTCTCTGCACCTGTCCTTTTTTTGTATCTGTTACGGTTTTTATGGTCCCTGCAATGTCATCCCATTTGCCTGTTTCTGCGTTATACCGCTGCATTACATATTTTCCGTTTTCTTCCGTAATCACCTTATATGGGTCTGGAAGCTCGTCTGTAATCCGTACATCGCTGCGTTGGATGCCCCCATTCTGCACTTCAATTTTCCATTCGACAACATCTGCAAAGTTCACTTTCTTATTACTTGTCGATAGTTCAGCACGAACCCTCTTATTTGCTTCTTTCTCTTCATCTTCTGTGTCAATCGCATTTATTATAGAAAGCGTTGCATTATCAAAACCGTCTGTATACTTCGCAGCCTGATATTTGCCGGAAGAAGTTTTCGTAATTCCTAATCGGCTTTCCGGCGGATAAATGTTTACTGTACTGGAGAACTGTGTATTGCTGATCTTCACACACTCCCCTTCGTTTCTCTCCGCATTCTCATTTTGTTCTGCCGGTCTGCTCTTGATTGTGATGTCGTCATTGATTTCAAACGGATTGCTCTTATCTTTGGTTTCCGCAATGTTCAAAACCGCCGTGTTCGTCCAAACATACGGATCCGAACCGGAGCGATCGATAGGAGCCGCATAGGAGAATGTCAGACCTTCTCCGGGTTTAAGGACTATGTTTCCGCCTTCACCATTAACAAAGCATTCGTACGTTCTATCAAACTTAATTTTATCAGTCCACCATTTTTTTGCTATTGTTTGCTTCAAATCTACACAATATTTTGGACTAAGATAGTTGTCCGTCAGTTTTGCAGAATATGCTTCTATAGGATCGTTCAAACATTTAGAAATACCGTTGCGGTCGTACAATCCATTATATCCATAGCGCAGCATTGCCTTGACAGGACGTAAATCGTAATTATTAGCACTATATCCCTCTTTTTCCGTAGAGCCTGATAGCAAAAAGCTCCCAGAATCGTATCCTAATGCGTTTTGTGGGAATAAATCTTTAATATTTTTAATAACTAAGTCTTCATTACTGCTCTCATCGTTAATGACTGTGATTCCGTAGCGAACTACATCGACTTGACGATATATGAAATTAAATTTAACGTTTCCTCTCCATTTACTATTTTCCCATTGGTTATATGCTCTACTTTCCCAAACATTTAAATCACCAGACATTGTATCGTTTCCTGTTTGATTTGTAGTAGTATATGCTCCATAGCCTGTTGGGATATTACCTGCTGAGTTTAGACCGTTCCATTTAGGATATACACTTCCGAATCCGAGTACGCTCTTCTGCATATTCAGGCGGTTCTTACCTTTTTGGTAGTAGTATCCGGTTTCCGTACTGATTTTATCCTCACCTACTTGATAAGAAGCTTCATTATGGATAATTGTCGAATTATTATGCGTCTGATTCCAGTTGCTCTCATCAATCACACCTGTGTTCTTATCCTTCTGGCTTTCCGCAAACCTTTCACCAACAATCAAAGCATAGGTAATGCGGAGTGTGTGATTGCTCGGTATTTGAAATACGTTTCCGCTTTCATCAAAGTATGTAAACGAAACTTTTTTTGCTTTGTTTGAGTCGATTTCTCTTTGTGAAACTGTAATCGACTCTTCTCCATCTGCTTTCAGAATCCCTTGGACAGCCGCCTTGTCTCCCGATGCATCAAGAAGCACAGCTGAAATCGGATAAGTGCCTGCCTTAAAGCCTTTGGTCGTCATATAGTCAACAATCGGATTGTCTGTTCCAATCTGCGTTGGTTCGCTTCCCGTGTTTTTATATTCAATTTTAAACGTTACCTGATCTCCTACAGATAGCGGATTTTTCTCATTATCAACCGCTTTCCCGTCAACCATGGCGGACTTCCGTAAGGTCTGTCCTCCTACGGTTCGAATGGCGGCTTCTGCCTCAGCCTCATATGTGTCATAATAGATGGTCGCAACATTCTTTCCCACTCCGCCTCGATTCTGATCTGGTATGGTAACGATCACCTTCGGATTAACCTTTATTTCCATAGAAGCAACATCGCCGCCGTCTTCAAACTCCCATCTGATGGCGATTGGACGGGCAGATTTGTTCGAGCTCAGGACAAGATTCGAATCTTTAAGAATGTAGGAACTGGTGCATTTATACTGTGACGCATTGTTGAAACTGAAAGTTTTCGTCAAATTTTTCCCATTTGAGGTCTTGTCATATACAATAACCAGCTTATACTTTTCAATTCCGGTATAGGCTCCTGTCCGTATGTCCTTTACTTCGGAAAGTCCGTAAATTCCGCTGAGATTGTCTACCAATCTATAGTTGCTGACTGCCGCACTCGTTCCGAAATCCGAGATTGTGAAGATTGCTGTGTCTCCGGCCTGCAGTGCAGTGTTTGGCGTTACTTTCTTGCTGATTGTCAGTTCTGTGCGCTCGAAATTATGTTTAACTTCAGCTTCCAAAGTCTTCGCAATTCCGGCTTCTCCATACACAAGCGTTACATGATTATTATCATCACCCTCTTCACGTTTGCCTAAGAATCTATTTTCGAAATCTCCGCTGCTTGGATAGTCTACTTCAACCATTATCGTCAGCGTATCGTTCGCATATACTTCAACTTCTCCCCATCTTAAGAAATTCTGCGCAGGATTCAGCACCGGTGTTATATTAAATTTCCTTCCGGATGTGAATTTTGCACTGATTATCTTTACATTGCCGCTTGGGTTTGATTCTTTATCGTACAGACTGTAATATGTGTTACCATTCACTTGTCCCGCACGTGGTAATCTATCAATCAGGTTTGCCTTATATACAGAAAGATTGCCGCTATTTTTGATTTTTATTTCGTATACGAGCTTGTCCCCTGAATTGACCTCGCATTCTTTTTCTGTGTTTCCTCTTGTTCGCTGTCCATTTATTGAATAGATGATCTTAGTCAGTGATGGATCCGGTACCAGCCCGGTTGTCGTGCTGGTATACTCTCCGTCAATGTATGCATTGTTTGACACCGTTAATGCGTCTGCCGCTGACGAAACATACCCTACATAGGAAAGCTTTCCTGTTTGGAACAAGGAAGTTTCCGTCGCATATCTCAATTCTTTAATTTTCCATTTTATTACGAAATTGCCTTTACTATCTTTTTCATATTCTCCGGAAATTTCACATGTTGTTTTCCCCGTAATGTAGGTCCCCGAAATGGTTCCGCTCTCTTTATCTTCCTTCTCCGGACGCAGACCACCGCTCATAACATCCGTAATTATTTTTTCACCATCGGTTTCAAAATCATAGTCATCACCGATATTTTGGATATCAAGTTCATAAGGTATGGAATATACACCGTCCCCAACCGGTGTGCTCTGTGTGTTTTTTACCTCTTTCTTTAGTTTAAATGCAAGTTTACGGTCTTTTACCTGCACTGAAGCAGCACTGCGTTTTTCTTTATCCTCATTAATGTATACGGTATTGGTTATCGTATCGCCAGCCTTCAATCCGTCTTCTTTAATGCCTGTAAGTTTTGCAGTATATGAAATGACTGCCTTGTGATAGCTGCGTTTGCTGAGTGTCTGGGTTTCGAAAACCAAAACATTGCTGCCGCTTGCGTCTTTCCTTTTTGAAACAATAATGTTCCTGCTGCTCCGCACTACATTTTGAGAATCGTAATACAAAATTCGTGCTTCTGATGAAACAGAGTCTATGTCAATGTACTTTGGTAACGTGTCGACTGCCGTAAAATCCATAGGCATGCCACTGTCATTGGTTAATGTGATTGAATATCTCACGCTGTTTCCATCGGCAACCGGCTTGTCTCCGATAAGGTATGCGCTTTTCTCAATTTGACGCACCGATGCACCGGTATAGTAAACATCGGTAACTTCGTTTGTTTTATATTCTTTGCCGCCCACCTTAATGGTTGCCGCATTTTTAATCCTTGTCTCATCTTTCAGTTCCTGACCTTTTTCGTTCTTATCTTTAATTTTTACGGTAAATGTCAGTTTGACTTCTTTGTCCTTAGGAATGGATACATTCTCTGCTTGGTACGCTAATGTCCATACATCGTTGTCCTGTTTGAATGCCTCATCAGGCACAGCTGTTGTTTTTTCTGTTCCATTTATATCATATCCTTGCAGCTTTGCACTGCCGTTCACATATTCGAGGTAGCCGGACAGCACATCTGAGAACTGAAGCGTCCGGTTGATTTGATATTCGGAATCGTTTGTAACAATAAGCGTGTAGCTAATTTCCTCACCCGGTGCTACATTAGCCGGATTGCTGCTTCTTTTCGATACGGACACAGAGTCTTGCGGGTCATTAATGATCGTCTTCACATTGCCTTCGCTTCTTGTTTCTTCCCCAAACAAGGATGATGCAATGAACTCTGTTTCATTTGTAATTGCAAGTTCTGCACCCTTTTCTTCGTAATGCTTCTTGATTCCTTCAATATTCGCCAGAATATTCTTTAATATAACCTTATATTGCGGGTCATCCACCTCGGCTTTAACCGGCTCTTCATTGCTCTTTTTTATCTTAAACTGCAAGATATTACCTGCCACTGCAGCATCGCCGACCATTGCGTCAACTTCTGCAATAACCGTATCTCCTGCTTTAATAACCGACCCGTTGCCCTTACCTTCAATTGTTATATCTCCTGTCGGATATGAAACATATTGCGGAAGAGTTATCTTCTCATTTATACTGTACTCTTTTGTGAAAATCGCATTTGAAGTTTCATGATTCAAGGATTTATTTGAAATCACATAGATAATGTCGTTTACAACTTTATTATTTTTTACGTTTACATTATTTTGCGATGTCGAAATTTCAACATTTTCCCATTTGAAGTCAGCAACAAATTTTAATGTACCGCCTACTTTCGTTTCTTCCATGTAGGTTCCTGCGGTTGTGATTGTAATGTCATCTTCGGTAATCGTCGCTTCAAGTGGTTTTTCTTCCGAAACTTCCGTAATTCCGTTCGGAAAAGACACCAAAAAGTCGTGTGATAACGAGCTTCCTGTTTTTAAATCAAATGTGAGGAAATAATCTTCACCTTCTTTGATAAGCGAAATCATGGTCTCGTTTTCAAAAATGCTTGTTACACTACTGTCTTTAAAGTCATGTATGTAAGATTTTCTTTGACCGTCCTCTTCTGCAAAAAGCGTTGCCGGAAGCTTGATTTTTACATTTGAAGTCGTCTGCCGGATAGAAGCAATGCTTGCTTCTAATCTGAAAATACCCGTCTTCCCCATTTTAATAACGGCTTTCTTGCTGTTGTTTTCAAGATCGTCATCGGACGGTATACAAGTAGTGCCGTCCGCATCTACAGCATACATTGCAACATATACCCCTGTCTCGACAACTTCATCATCTGCATATGTACTGATACTCAGTGAGCTCAGTACAAGAATGAAACTAATCACAATGGCGATTACTCGTGAAAGATTTTTGTTTGTCTTCATTTTTTCTCTCCCATCATACTCTTTTCAATTCTATCCTATAAATTACATTTTCGATCATTCAAAAATTTGATTTTCGACTTGATCCTGAAGATAGGCTTGGCGTAAGCCGTTCTCCTCGGCATATTCACGGAATGTGTCCCCGTATGTTTCTTTAAAGCCTTCCTCGGTAAGCCCGTTAGCTTCCATGAGCTGTGCCAAATATTGCTCGTACTCTGCATCCTCTACATGAATGTCTTCAAGTGCCGCAATTCGGTAGAGAACTAAAGTCTCCGCAATTTTATTCTTGCAAAAGTTCTCGGAATTCTCATCAAATTGTACTCTTGTAATCGACATTTCCTTGTCCAAAAAATCATCCAAATTGTCATATCCGGAGTTTTTTGCCAGTTTCTCGTAATTTGCAAGGTTTTCTTTCTTCATCTTTTCAAGTTCCTTGTCCGGATACTTAAATATCTCGGAATATGCAACAATTTCATTCCATATTTCATCCTTTTCCTTGCCCTCTTCTCTGTCTGCCTGTATGATCGCCTTATAATCGCATACTTGCACATATTCATCCGTGCTCGCATATGTTTCCCAGCCTCTTTTTGCTGTCAGTATCAAATATGCGGCAATGCAGATGACTGTCAAAAGCAGTACTGCGGAAGTGACTTTTAATACCTTCTTGTCTTTCATACTCTTTCTTCCTTTTTTACTTCTAAAAATAATAACGGACAGAATCAATATTCTGTCTCTTAAACTTGAAACTGCACAAATAATTAATCCAAATAGAAGGAGAAAAAGTGCATATGAATATAAATTTTGCAAGAATATCGGCAAAACATTGAATTTTTTTGCATATAAAACATAAACCAATTAAAATTCCCTTTGATTGGCTTTTTTGTGTTGCCGTGATTCGTTCCTTGAGTATGTACAAACGACTTTTCAGCCTCTTTTTTGTGCAAACGGTGAGGTTAAATTGAACACTATTTGAACAAAATTACCAAAAACTATTGATTTTTTCTGTGGTTTTGTGTATAGTTTAGTAAACTAAAGCAAAAAAATTTATACTATTAGACAGAATATTGATTCTGTCTTTTTTGGTGCTTCGTCCGAATGCAAGTCTCAGCAAATTAATCTCAGCTTTTCGAGTTTGCGTCTGTGCTCCTGCACTGTCTCGCGCAGGTAGATGCGTGTCGTTTCGATGCTGCTGTGTCCCAGCACATCCGCAAGTTCGGCAATGTTTCCGCTGACTTTGAAGAACATTCTTGCAAACAGATGCCGCAGGTTGTGCGGAAAGACTTTATCCGCTTCCACCCCGGCAGTTTCACATAGCCGTTTCATCTCCGCCCAAATTTGCTTTCGCCCGATGGTTGTTCCGCATCTTGTTTTAAAAATAATTCCTGATAGAATTTTATTTTGTTTGATGTACTTTTTCAGTTTTTTGCATAGTCTGTTCGGAAGCAGAATCAATCGGTCTTTTCCTTTTAAGCGGATGTGCAGGCTGCCGCAGGAGAGGCTTTCAACGGTCACATATCGAAGTTCCGATATGCGCATGCCGGTTGAGCCGATCGTCTCCATAATCATTGCCAGACGCTCCCTGCCTTCTGAGCGTGCCGTGTGGATGAGTTTCTCATATTCGGCTTTCGTCAGCTGGCGTTCCGTCTTTATGAAGTTGCTTCTCTGGCTCCTTACATACTTAAGGCGATATTCGGGTTTTTGCATAAAATCTGCATAAGCATTCATGGCTGCAAGTGCCGCATTAATTGTTGCGGCTGCGTAGTTTTGGGACAGCAGACAGTCTTTCCATCCACATAACTTTTCTTTTGTGAACGCAGCGTCTTCTTCCTCTGCCCATTTTTGAAACGCTGAGACATCGTGTACATACTTTTCGATCGTTGCAGGGCTGAGTTCCTTCTCCTTTAGGTAAATTCTGAATTGTTCCATTTTTTTCTCCCTCGATTTTTTTCAATAAAAAAAGCATTCCTGGTTATTAATTTTAACCTTAAATGCTTTTTTTATTAATATTTGTCTGATGTTTTGGGAGTTTCCCTATCTTTATTTTAAAGCTCTGCGATTTCCTCTAAGGTCAGCCCTGTTGATTCAGAAATCGTGTCCATGCCTAGCCCGAGTGCCTTGAGTTTCTTTGCAATTCCAATTTTTTCTTGCTTCGCACCACGTTCAGCACCGGTGCGCTCGCCCTTGCTGAAGCCGGCACGCTCGCCGCTGTTAAAGCCTTCCTCGTAGCCGTCCAGTCTCGATATTTCAAGATCTTCTTCTCTGGTTAGTTCTTTGAATAACATCTCTACAATCTCCGTTCCGTACTTATCCAGGAATTCCGTGAGAATGCCTTCCTTCTTGCATTTGTCGAGGACTTCGACAATCACATCATTTGTCATCTCGCTGTCCTCTTTGTAACTTCGCATGATTTCCACGAAGCGGCTGTACTGCCGGAGGGTCTCACATTTTCCTAAGATTTCTGAGTTCTTGTCTGTATTGATATTGTACCAAATCGCTGGCGCGATAGCTAGTGTTTGGTGTGCAAACTATAAAAAAAAAATAGTGGCGTTTTTCTCATTTACATTTTTCTCTTTTCTATCCGTCCGCCGCCTCTTTTTTGAATTGGTTGTATTTTTTTCATATCATTCAAAAAGGAGTTTTATCATGGACAAATATTTTCATTCGTTTCGAGACATGATCGCTCTGCGCGGTCTGACCGATCATACCCTCAAATCTTACTGCACCTACATACAAGCCTACCTGCAATATCTTACGGAAATCCTGCACAAAATGCCTGAAGATGTCTCATGGCAAGAGCTTCGTGATTTTGTTCGCTGGCTGCAAAAATCCAGAAACCTTTCAGAACGCACCATTAACGCCGCAATCGCACAGCTGCGATTCTTTACTATCGATGTCCTGCATCAGCCTTGGGATCAAACACAGCTTCCTTCTCGCAAATTTGATGCCTATCTTCCTTACGTTCCTTCCAAGGACGAAACCTTGCACTTCATTTCCTCTATGCCGGATCTGAAGGCAAAAACCATGCTTGCTGTTCTGTATTCCTCCGGTCTTCGGGTTGGTGAACTTTGTCGCCTGCGCTGCGAAGATATTGACCGCAAGCAAATGCGGATTCATATCACACACTCCAAGAGCCGACAGGATCGTTATGCCATTCTTTCTAAGCATGCCCTGGATCTTTTAACCCGCTACTGGCATGTCTGCGGCAAACCCAGAGAGTTCCTTTTCCCCAGCCAGCGAAATCAAAACCTTCCCATTGCTCCTTCCTTTCTCGCAAAGCACATCCGTGCCCATGAAGAGCGTCTTGGTTTGCCACGCAGGCTCACCTCTCATTCTTTTCGTCATGCCTTTGGCGCCCATCTTTACGAAAATGGTGCAGATCTTTTGACCATCAAAGCCTTGATGGGACATAAGTCTTTGCAGTCTACCGCACTCTACGTCCACCTTGCGCAGGTCGGTTTGCGCCATGCTGTCAGTCCGTTTGACCTGCCTGCAGGAGGTGCCTGTCATGACTGATCACAATGTGCAGCAAGTGTTTCAAAACGGCTATGCAGACTATACTGCAAAAAATCCGTTTTTATCCGATGTACAGAGAAAAGCCGCAAAGGCCATCCTTCTTTGCAAAACCGACAAGCTTGGCTTTCAGGCAAGCTTCTGCACAAACTGTGCGCATTTAAAAATCCACTACCGTTCCTGCCGTAATCGCAATTGTCCAAGCTGTCAGGCAGTTAACAAGGAAATTTGGGTAGACAAGCGCAGCACGGAAGTCATCGACACTCCGTATTTTCATGTGGTCTTTACGATTGCGCATGAGCTAAATGCACTCTTTTACGCAAATCAAAAGCTTTTATACGATCTTTTGCATCGCTGCTGTGCCGAAACCTTGCTTGAGCTTTCTGCGGATCCAAAATGGCTTGGTGCTACTCCTGCCATCATACAGGTTCTTCATACTTGGAATCAGGAACTTGGCTATCATGTCCATATGCATTGTATCGTTTCCGGCGGAGGCTTGAGCCGGGATGGAAAACTGCGCAGGTCTTCTTCAAAGTTTTTCCTTCCGGTTCGTGTGCTTAGAAACAGATTTAAAGGGAAATTTCTCGCCCGACTTTCCGAGTTATATGCGAAAGGCGTACTTTCCTTTTCCGCTTCCTGCAAAGAATTGCAGACGAAAACGGTTTGGAATGCCTTTAAAAACACACTCTATGAGAAAGACTGGTGTCCTTACATCAAGCAGACCTTCCACAGGTTTGGAAACGCTATCGAATATCTTGGACGTTACACACATAAAATTGCCATTTCAAACAGCCGCATTCTTTCGGTTACCGATGCGCATGTCACGTTCTCTGCCAGAGGCAGGAAGCCCAAAGACCCGAAACGCCGGATTACGCTCACCCATGCCGAATTTATTCGTCGCTATCTCATGCATGTGCTGCCGAAAGGGTTTCAGAAAATCCGCTATTACGGGCTCTTAAACAATCGCATGAAAGCAAAGAATCTACAAAGAGTCTTCACCTTGCAGGGCAGACAGAGTTTTAAACGGCTCTATGAGGGATTTCGTACTGCGCAGTTTCTAAGCGCACTTTGGAAAATTGACATTTGCCGCTGTCCGCGCTGCGGGCATAGCAGCATGAAGCCGCTCAAGCTGCACTATGCAAATTCCACCTGAGCCTATTCGAATTTTATATTTTTTGAGGTCTCCCCGCAGAAGGCCTGTTTGACATGCGCAAAATCAGGGATTGTTCCCCGAAATGCTAAGCGATACCTCCTATTTTTGCCGTGAAAGCCTCGCAAATTCTGTTTGCCGGCTGCGTGGCAGGCGATACAACCCCCATAGGGGACTCTCGCGTCGACGCGATTTGGGTACAATAGAAAAGAATCACATGCAGAGCAGGTTCATGTTTCATGATTCCTGTTTTTTTTGCTCTGCATGTGATACTTTCCTTAGATATTTGTAGAAGTATTTAGATTAAGGCTAGATACTTCTTTATTTTTGCGTCTGCCTTTCTTGTCTGCTACAACTAGACTTGACAAGTACAATATAAACATCCAATTATCCGAAAAACGCAAAACAAATCTGCCGAAAAACACAAAATAAAACTGCCGAAAAATACAAAATAGGCTTGAATAAATCTCCCAAGCAAGTATAATAATAATTACAGGGAGGTCGCTCTAATATGGAATATATACAAAGAATCGTCGATAATACATTAGACAAACGCAAAGAAGCTTTTAATGCAATCAGCATCATTGGTCCGAAAGGCTGCGGCAAAACCAGAACCGCAAAAGAGCGGTGCAATACGATTATTGAATTTCAAGATGAAGAAAAACGAGATGGATACTTGGCGGTTGCCGAGACTTCTCCCAAGCTTTTCTTAAAAAACAAAAAGCCCATATTGTTTGACGAATGGCAGGATGCCGCAAAGGTTTGGGGAACGATCCGTAAAGACTGCGATGACAACCCGGAGAATGTGGGCGAATACTATCTTACCGGTTCTTCCAGCAAAAAAATTGAAACTCCGCATACCGGCACAGGCAGAATTACAGAAGTAACCATGTTCCCGATGACCTTATGGGAAACCGGTGAATCAACCGGGCAGATTTCGTTATCAAGGATTATTGAGGATGAAGACTATGAGTTTGAAGGTGCAATGTCAAGTTTGACACTGGAAGAATTGTTTTTTGCAGTGTGTCGTGGCGGCTGGCCAAGATGCATGGCACTCAAAACAGACGCCGCCAAATTAGAAATCGCAAAAGACTATTATCGGCAAATTTACCAAACGGATATGAGTGCCATCGACGGCGTGAAACGAAACCCTGAGTGGTGCAGAACTTTGCTTTGGTCCTACGCACGCAATATGGCAACCACCGCAAAGAAAAAGAACATCTATGCAGATGTAAAGGCAACCCAAAATGTCTCTGATGTAACCCTTGATTCCTATGTTGAGAAGCTTGAAGAACTGTTTGTTATCAAGGATATCGATGCATGGACACCCCAGATTCGCTCAAAGACTGCAATACGAAATGCGAAGAAGCATATTTTTGTTGATCCGTCAATTGGAATGGCTGCATTAGGTATTCATCCGGACTATTTTAACAACGATTTGGATTTATTTGGCCATGCCTTTGAAAATATGGTGCTACGCGACCTGCTTGTATACGCAGATGCACATAATGCACGCATCCTTCATTACACTGACGATACAGGCCTTGAGGCGGATGCTGTATATCAAACAGAAGACGGCAGATATGCTTTGATTGAGATAAAAATTGGTGCAAATAGAATTGCAGATGCCGAAAAATCACTTCTGCGATTTCAAGCTGTGATAAACAGGCATAATGAGGAAGCACGAAAGAATCCTAATCATCCGAGAGCTGTATATCGCGACCCATCTGCCCTTATTGTAATTTGTGCTACAGCCTCCATCGGGTATACAACCGAAAACGGAGTGAAAGTCATTCCGGTTGGATGCTTGAAGGATTAGTCTAGTTCCTTACTCTAAACCATGAAAAAACTGAAGGGGCTGTCGCATTAACGGAAAATAACCGTTAGGGCGCAGCCCT
>ERZ773235.2472-NODE-2472-length-15485-cov-7.743292_pt1 | contig 15485 bp, 12 predicted proteins | sample MGYA00580522_ERZ773235 | MGnify/ENA primary metagenome ERZ773235 (study PRJEB29015, sample SAMEA2737797) | human gut metagenome | biome: human gut; feature: human-associated habitat; material: faeces | place: China | collected 2012 ...
CTCGTATCGCTTTGCTGCCATAAGATCACCCCTATGCTTTTTCTTTTATTCTACTGCATTTTTGGATTTTGTGCAATTTATATATGAGGTTTGAGTTTTCAGATAGGCCCTAGTAAGCACGCCTAATGGCGTTGCTGATTCTTTGATTTTCGGAATAGAAAATCAAAGAAACACGTCTCATGCGATTCTCATGTAAAAAACTTCAATTAGTTTATTATTGAGAATCAGTATAAACCAAAAGAGGGATGAGATATGTCTCTGACAACCTTGGATTTTGAAAGCCAGTATTTGCATATGAATACGAAGATTGGCATCATTTTGCCGAATCTTCCCCATGGAGCCGACCCCAAAACGTTTTATGCCGCCGGTGAAAAATACCGTGTGCTCTGGCTTCTTCACGGGACCTACGGAGATTACTCCGACTGGATTCGAAAGAGCAAGATCGAACTCTATGCCTGCAAGCATAACCTGATCGTGGTGATGCCTTCCGGATTGAATGCCAATTACATCAACTGGCCGAAATTCGGGCAGGGCTATGAGATGGAGGATCATCTGATCTGTGAACTGATGCCGTTGATTACAAGCTGGTTCCCGGCTTCGGACAAGCGGAAAGACAACTTCATCGCCGGCCTTTCAATGGGTGGAAACGGAACCCTGATCTATGCGTTAAACCATCCTGAAAAGTTTGCAAAGGCGGCTGTCCTTTCTTCGTCTGCCAGAGAGTATTCGGAAGCGTTCCTTTCTTCGGAACGGGAAAAAGGAAAGCGCCGTTTTGACAACATGATCAGCATGATGGGCGGTGTGGAAGAATTCCTTTCTTCGAAAGCCAACGCCAGAAGGACCATCGCGGAGCTTATGGCGGCAGGAAAAGAGAAAACGCTTCCGGAGCTTTTCTTCGCTTACGGAGATAAGGATCACGGATATGCCGAATTCTTAAACTTTCTGGAATTCTCCAGGAAGCAGTATTTCCCTTTGACCTATGAGGTGATCCCGGGCTATCGTCATGAGTGGCGCTTCTGGGATCTGGCAATTCAGGATGCGTTGTATTTCTTCGGTATCGGAGAAAAGACAGAACGGTGTGACGGATTCCAGAGATTAAACGGATAAAGACAAGGAGATCAACCGATGGCTCACCTGGTTTGGAACTTTGAAAGTCACTATTTAAATGAAAATACCGAGCTGCATATCATCCTCCCGGAGCGGGAACGGAGAACGAATGCGGAGGATTTTTATCAACAGGGAAAGAAATATAAAGTTCTCTGGCTTCTTCACGGGGGACAGGGAAGCTCCTCCGACTGGGTGCGCAAAAGCATGATCGAGCAGTATGCCTGCGATAATAATCTCATGGTGGTGATGCCGGGTGTGGGCAATACGACCTATGCCGACTGGCCCACTTACGCGGTAGGCTATGACAGCTATCGTTTCGTTTTGGATGAACTGATGACGGCTGTTCAGAATTGGTTCCCGGCGTCAGGAAAAAGAGAAGATAACTTTATCATCGGCCTTTCGATGGGCGGCTGGGGAGCAGCAAAGTTCGGTATCAACAATCCGGAAAAGTTTGCCGGGATCGGCATCCTCTCTTCGACGATTCGGAATTACGACTGGATGTTTGAGGAAATTCCTCCCGAAAAGAATCCGCATTATGCCAATATGATCCGAAATGAGGGCGGACTGGATCGGTTTCAACAGTCGCTTGGGTACAAAACCAGGGAGACGCTGGAGAAAATCATCGCCGAAGGCAGAGCGGAGGAAGTCCCTCTGATCTTCATGGGTTACGGTGATAAGGATCGGCACTTTTTGGAATTCGAGGAGTGCCGGGAATATCTGGATCGGATCGGGATGCCCTATGCGCTTAAGATCTATCCGGGAATGGAACACGAATGGCGGATGTGGGATCTCGGCGTGCAGGATGCCCTCCGGTACTTTGGGTTTGACCTGGTTGATAAGTAAAGAAGAGGGAAAATGCTATGATTACCGCCGGATTGACGAGAAAAGTTGAGTTTAGCCCCCAGGCGCCTGTTGTGCTGACTACAGCCGGAAAGGTGAGGGGAATGGAAAAGGAAGGACGCTTTGTCTTCCGGGGGATCCCCTATGCTGAGGCGGATCGGTTTGAAATGCCGAAAAAGATAACGCCCTGGGAGGGAATCCGGACGGCAAATGTTCCCGGCCCGGCCTGCCCGCAGGAAGCGTATCATTTTAATGCGGATGAACCGGTAAACCCCCACTATTTCCTTCCCATGAATGAAGCTTGCCAGTACCTGAATATCTGGACCGGGAGTATCGATCCGAAGGCAAGAAAACCTGTGATGTTCTGGATTCACGGCGGAGGCTGGATGACCGGTTCCCCGATGGAATTGTTCTGCTATGACGGTGAGGACCTTTCCGCATTCGGTGACTGCGTGGTGGTTTCGGTTGGACATCGGCTGAACTGCCTGGGCTATCTGGACTTAAGCGCATTCGGAGAAAGCTATAAATACTCGAACCTGGTCGGGCTGGCGGATCTTGTCGCGGCGCTGACCTGGGTGCATGAAAATATCGAAGCGTTTGGCGGAGATCCGGATAATGTGATGATCTTCGGCCAGTCAGGCGGCGGCAGTAAGGTTCTGTATCTGATGCAGACTCCGGCAGCGGACGGGCTGTATCATAAGGCAGCTGTGGAAAGTGGCGGCGCAATGTATGGCCTTCCGACGGAAGAAATGACCAAAAAACAGATCGCACAGCGGGTCGGGGTTCTTACAGCAAAGGCGCTTGGGTTGAACGAAAGCAATATCGATGAAATAAAGAAGGTCCCCTATCAGAAGCTGAAGGCAGCGGCGGACGAGGCTACCGAGCGTGTGAAGAAGGAAACCGGTATTAAGAAGTATCGTTTCGAACCGATCGGTGATGGAGAATACTGTATGGGAAGCCCGTATCTGAACGACTTCCGGAAAGAAACGCTGTCCATTCCGTTAATCATGGGATCGACCTTCGGAGAGCATGATACGAACCTGGGACTTCCTCTGGGCGGACGGAAGAATGAACTTACCACAGAAGAGGAGAAAGCAGAAATTCAGGCAAAATTTGGAGAGAAAGCGGATGCCGTAACCGAGTGCTTTAAAAAGGTCTTTCCTGAAAAGAAAGCGATTGATATCTGCTATCTCGATTCATTTGACCGCAGACAGATCCGGGATCTCACCCGAAAGCGTGTGAATGCCGGAGGCAAGACCTGGAATTATCTGTTCGCATTTGAATCGCCCTATAACGGCGGAACCTGTGCCTGGCACTGTTCGGAAATCGCGTTTGTCTTCCACAATGCGCACTGTATCGAAGGGTTGTATGTGCCCGGAGTCACCGAACGGTTGGAGGATCAGATTTCGGGAGCATGGCTTAGCTTGTTAAAAAACGGGGATCCAAACCATGAAGGACTTCCTTTCTGGCCGGAGAGTACGAAGGACTGCATCAATACGATGGTATTTGGGGAAGAGTCCCACGTAAACCCTCACCACGACGATGAACTCTGGGAGGTATTCCCGTGGAAGAATAAACTGAAATAAAGGAAACAAGGAGATGGAATAATGGGCAACTTGAGGGTAGGAGCAGGAAAAAGATGCATTACGCCCACGGAAGATTTCTTCCCGCTGGTTGGTTTTATGGGAAAGAAAGGCGCGGAGGCGGTTTACGACGATTTATTTATCCGGACGGTATTGCTGGATAACGGAAAGACAAGGACCCTGTTTTTAAACCTGGATGCCGGTCCTAGCCTGGATGCGGTATTTAAGGACGAGATCGAGGCGAAATACCAGATCCCTGCCGGACAGATCCTGGGTGTGTGGACCCACAATCACTCCGCCAACATCAAGTGGAGTCACGATCCGGCGAAGGAAAAGGAATACAAGTATCTAAAGAAGATCGTGGAGCCGGCCATCTTCGGCGCCATCGATGACGCGGTAGCCGCTTTGCAGCCGGCAAGATACGGATTCGGTGAGGGCAAGAGTTACATCAATGTCAACCGGGACCGCCTTTTCGAAGACGGACATTGGATGCAGGGGCCGAACTTTGAAGGACCGTCGGATAAGACCGTAGCGGTAATGAAGTTTGAGAGCTTAAGCGGAAACCTGATCGCTGCGGTGGTCAACTATGGATGCCATGCAAACGCGGCATTCATGGAGCCGGATACCGACGGAATGATTAAAGTATCCGCGGATTTCCCGGGATTTGCTTCTTCCTATGTGGAGGAACGCTACGGAAACGGCGCCATCTGTCTGTGGACCAGCGGCTGCGCGGGAAATCAGAATCCGCTGGGCATGATCGGAGCCTACCGGAAGTACTGGCCGGACGGATACAGCGAGGCAGTTGCGCTTCCGGCCGGGAGCGGATACATCATCCAGAAAGCCATCGGCCAGGAGCATGCCATTGATATCATCCAGACGCTGAAGGAAATCAACCGGATGAAAGAAAATATGGAGATGCGGGGGAAATACAATGTCCTGGACCTGCCCGGACATCATCCGGAACCCGGCGTCAATGTCCGCGTCACCTGGCAGATATGCGACAATAACGTTCGCAAAACCTGCCCGGAATATCTGGTCAATGACCGGACCCCGCCGAAGGACACCCGGTGCAAAATGATTCAGGAAGGCGTTTCCCATCTGCAGATGATGGTTGTAGAGCTGGGCGATGTCGCCTGGGTCGGCGCCTCCGGTGAACTCTACAGCGAAACCGGGATGATGATGAAAGAAGCTTCCCCGTATACCCATACGGTTGTTGTGACGCATACCCATGACGATGCAATGTGTAATGGCGGATATATCTTAAGCGATATGGCCGCTGAGCATGATACCTTCCAGTTCTACAGTTCTGAGACGCATCCCGGAAACAATGACGGACGGATCCTTAACAATATGCTGAAGCTCTTTGACGAGCTTGAAGGCAATTGATCAATTCATAAATCTTTAGATGCCGGAGGCATCTGGGATAATAAAAAGGAGGAAACTAAAATGAAACGAATTGTCGCATGTATCCTTGCAGCTGTCATGGTCCTATCGTGCGCCGCCTGCGGAGGCAGCAGCTCCGGCGAAACAACCGCACCTGCAGCGCCTGCAGCATCCGCAGCTGCATCCAATACGAATGAGGCAGTACAGACGACCGGTAACGGAAAAATTGAAGTTACCGTCGGCGTTTCCGCTGATTTCGGCGGACTCGATCCCTATGGCTCCAGCTCCACCGTAAAAGCTTCCTGGACTCCGGCTGTTTACCAGACTCTGTTTGTCCTGGATGAGTACGGTGGAACCCCAGAGAGTGTTCTCGTGGACAGCTACACCCGGGTTGATGACACCACATTTGACATCACCATCTATGACTACATCTATGACACCGCCGGCAATCACATCACAGCTTCCGATGTCAAGTACAGCTACGACTACGCAAAAGAATGCGGCACCGTTACCAAGATGTATTACATCGACAGCGTTGAGGTGCTTGATGATTTCACCGTGCGGTTAAAGACCTCTTCCAACGCCATCGGTGTATGGCAGTACGCGCTGACCAATGTATATATCGTATCTGAGAAGGCCCATACCGAGAGCGGCGATTTCTTTGCGACTTCCAACTGCGGTACCGGTCCTTATACCGTCGGCGAATATACGCCTTCCTCCAAGCTGGAACTGATCAAGAAGGAGGATTACTGGCAGAAGGATGATTCCCTGATCCCCGCTATGTACAAGGCAAATGCTGACCGTGTCATTTATAACGTGATCTCCGAGTCCACGCAGATGGGTATCGCTATGGAGAACGGTTCCATTGATATGATCCTGACCATCACCGGCTCCGAAGTCAGCCGCTTTGCCGACGAAGCCGGAAACGCGAAAGCGGGATACAATGTGTATGGCACCCTGAACACCCTGATCGACTGCATGTTCTTTAACATGGACGAGGGCAGCATCTTCGCGGACAACCTCGCGCTTCGTCAGGCGATCCTGTATGCCATTGACACTGCCGGTCTGGTAACCGTCGCCCTTGACGGCCGCGGCGAGCAGTGCTACGCTTTCGGCAGCAGCGTTTATGCCGACTATCTGGATGAGTGGATCGGTCATGACTACTTCAATCAGGATGTCGAAAAGGCGGAGGCCCTGCTGGCAGAGTCCGGCTATGTGCAGACCTCTCCGATCCGCATCATGTACCAGAACAACGACCAATACAAGGCAGAGGCGGAAATGATCCAGGCATATCTGCTCGGCATCGGTCTGGAGTGTGAACTCCTTGGCTATGATACTTCCCTGTTCAATGAGTACAAGTATAACTCTGCGCAGTGGGATATTAAGATCGACCCCTGCAAGTCTCCTGACCAGCTGCCCAACCTCTGGGGCTACTGCCTGAACAGTGACAACTATGAGAACGGAACGACCAACTTCATTCACAGCGATGAGCTGCAGCAGATGACCGTTGCCATCGCGACGGAGGAAGGCCACAACGAGGAAACCATCCGTGCCTATGAGCAGTATCTGGAGGACAACGCCTGGCTGATCGGCCTGATCGATCCTTATCAGTACTGCATCGCCAAGGATTCTGTTACCAACATTCTGATCAACGCGAAGAACTATTGCTCCGTTTGGGCATGTGATTTTGCGGATAATTTCGTTGGCGCAGCTTCCAAGTAATTCTAAAAATGTTCATCAACCCGGATGAAACATTTATCTCAAGAACAGTATTTACGTTTCTTTGAATGATTTGGGCTCCCGGCTGCGGGAAAACCCCGCAGCCAGGGAGCTGATTCGTACCTTTGGACTGGATTGAACGCCTCCGGTTTTCCGGAGGCTAGAAAAGTGCCTCGGTGAAACCGTCTTGAAATGACAGCACGGTTACGGCGGCCGCGGGACTGGTTTTTCAGCATCTTATACGGATTCCCTTTTAAAATATGGCATCCATTCGGATAGTACAGTTTCATTAGAGAATCACATGAGACGGGAATATGTAATTTTCTATCCCGAAGATCGCATATTCAGTACACCCGCCGCAGCGGGCGTACAGGGCGCAGCCGCCGAAGGCGGCTCTTAGCCAGCCGTCAGGCAGTGATTATCTAATAAAAATTAGATAATCGTATGAGCTCATTTGGATGTCTTACGCAGGGACTGACCAAATGACGAGTTCATGATTACATAAAGGAGCAGGCGATGATACGATATATTGGAAAAAGATTGCTGCAGATGATTCCTGTGGTTGTATGTGTGGCAATTCTGATCTTCACCATAATGTACTTCGTGCCGGGCGATCCCGCTGAGATTATCCTGGGCGTGACGGCAACAAAGCAGGAACTGGAAGCCTGTCGAGAATCGTTAGGGCTGAATCAGCCGTATATCGTTCGACTGGCGTATTTCCTTCGGGATACTTTCCTTCGATTCGACCTGGGAAAGTCTTATGTTGACGGTACCGCGGTACTGGACAATATTCTGTCAAGACTTCCTTACACCTTGATTATCAGTTTGGGCTCCATGGCGATTGCCATAGTTGCTGGCATTGTTTTGGGGATTATTGCTGCATTGAACCAGAATGGCATTGCGGACCGGCTGTGCATGGTCCTTGCCCTGATCGGTGTTTCGATGCCCGGATTCTGGCTGGCCCTGATGCTGGTCATCTGGCTTGCTCTGCAGCATAGCATTCTTCCTTCCTACGGTGTGGGAGGCGTGAAACATTTTATCATGCCGTGGATTGCCGCAGCACTTCCGGAACTTGCCCGTCTGGCCAGACAGGCCCGTTCTTCCATGCTGGAAGTAATTCATTCCGACTTTGTCACTACAGCAAAGGCAAAGGGCGTGAAAAAGTGGAACATCGTATTCAAGCATGAACTTCCCAATGCCTTGATCCCGATTATTACCACCATTGGAAGCGGACTCGCCCATGGTATGGGTGGTGCCCTCGTTATCGAAAGTGTGTTTTCCATCCCTGGACTGGGTTTGTATATCACAAACAGCATCAATAACCGTGACTACCCTTCGGTTCAGGGCGCGATTGTATTCTTTTCCATTATGTTCAGTGTGATTATGCTGCTGGTTGATCTGGCGTATGCGGCTGTCGACCCCAGAATCAAGGCGGCCTTCAGCGGATCCGCGCAGAAAAAGAAGAAGGTCAAAGCGGCAGCGGCTGTTTCCGAAGAAGAAGGGGACGGGGGTGATCAGTGATGGCAAAAGAGAAGAAAGATAAAAAGGTTGGAAACGGGACGCTGGTTTTAAAGCGCCTGATAAAAAACCAGAATGCCGTGATCGGCCTGGTTATTCTGGTCATTATTATTCTGATGGCGGTTTTTGCCGATGTCATCGCTCCGTATGGATATGCAGAAGTGAACCTGCCGGATCGTCTGCAGACCCCTTCTGCTGCACATCTTTTCGGAACGGATGAGATGGGAAGAGATCTGTTCAGCCGTATCATTTACGGTGCGAGAGATACCTTGAAGTTAAGTCTTGGAACCGTTATTTTCGGAACCGGTGTCGGCATCATTCTCGGAAGCATTGCCGGTTACTTCGGCGGATGGGTAGATAACCTGATCATGAGAATCCTGGATATCATCTCTGCGATTCCCGGTATTTTGATGGCCATTTGTATTTCCGCCGTTTTGGGAAGCGGCCTGATCCCGACGATTTTCGCCCTTGGCGTCGGCGGAATCCCCGGCGCGGCACGAATCATTCGCGCGCAGATGATCAGTGTCCGGGAGCAGGAATTTGTTGAGGCTGCGACTTCCATCAATGCTGGAAAAATCAGAATTATTGCCAAGCACGTTTTCCCGAACTCCATGTCCCCGTTGATCGTCTCGGCGTCCATGAGCTTGGCCAATGCCATTATTGCCGCATCCAGCTTAAGCTTTATCGGCCTCGGCGTTCAGCCGCCGAATCCGGAATGGGGCGCCCTGCTTTCCGCAGGACGTTCGCAGATCCGTGACTATCCTCATTTGGTTATGATCCCCGGTATCGTGATCATGCTGACCGTGCTGGCTTTCAATATGCTGGGCGACGGCCTTCGCGATGCCCTTGACCCGAAACTGAAGAAATAAGGAGAGCGCATGATGAATACAGAGAATGAAAATGAACTGTTGTCTGTAAAGGATCTGAGAGTAGTATATACTTCAGACGGCGTTCCGATTCATGCGGTCAACGGTGTTTCTTTTTCCGTGGAGAAGGGAAAAACCCTTGGCCTGGTCGGAGAGACCGGTGCCGGAAAAACTTCCATCGCCAAAGCCATTCTCGGCGTCCTTCCGGAATTCTCAACGAAGAGCTGCACGGGAGAGATCAACTTTGAGGGAGTGAATCTCTTGGCATTGAAAGAGCGCCGGATGGCGGAGATGCGGGGCCAGAAAATTGCCATGATTTTCCAGGACCCCATGACTGCCTTAAATCCGGTTATGACCGTGGGCAACCAGATCGCCGAAGGCATCCGGATCCATAATAAGGTGGGAAAGAAGAAGGCAAAGGAAATGGCGGAGGAAATGCTGGAGATGGTGGGAATTCCTGCCGGCCGGTATAAGGATTATCCGCACCAGTTCTCCGGCGGTATGAAACAACGTGTCGTGATCGCCATTGCCCTGTCCTGCCGTCCTACCCTCCTACTTGCTGATGAACCGACAACAGCACTGGATGTCACGATTCAGGCCCAGGTGCTTGAGATGATCGTCAAGCTGCGTGATGAGATGGGCATGTCCATGATTATGATCACACATGACCTGGGTGTTGTTGCCGAAGTCTGCGACTATGTTGCGGTTATCTATGCCGGTGAAGTTGTAGAATATGGAACACTCTCTGAGATCTATCATGATCCGACGCATCCGTATACCCAGGGCCTGTTCGGAGCACTGCCGGATATCAGCGTAGAGACCGAACGGCTGCATTCCATTCAGGGTATGCCCCCGGATCCTTCTCATCTGCCGGAAGGCTGTAAGTTTGCCCCTAGATGTCCTTATGCGACGGATGCCTGCCGGTCAGGAGAGGTTGAACTGATGAAAATTGGCGGAACGCATACCTGCCGGTGCTTAAGAGCAAAGGAGGAAGGATGATGACTCCCGTTATCGAAATTCGTGACCTGAAGAAATATTTTGAAACGCCGAAAGGTCTTCTTCATGCCGTCGACGGTGTTTCGTTTAAGATCGAAGCCGGTCAGACGATGGGTGTCGTTGGAGAATCCGGCTGTGGAAAATCCACCCTTGGGCGAACGATTATTCATCTTTTGGAGAGTACGGACGGACAGATCCTCTTTAATGGGGAAGACGTCACCCATGTGAAAGGCAAAGATCTGTGCCGGATTCGTGAGAATATGCAGATCATCTTTCAGGATCCGTATTCCTCTCTGAATCCCCGTATGACAGTTACGGAGACGATCCAGGAGCCGCTGTATCTTTCCGGACGCTTCAAAAAAAGTGAACTGGAGAAGGAGACCGCTCGCCTGATGGATCTGGTCGGCGTGGAGAAACGTCTGCGTAACGCCTATCCGCATGAACTCGACGGTGGCAGAAGACAGCGTGTCGGAATCGGACGGGCCATTGCCTTAAATCCGAAATTTGTTGTCTGCGATGAACCGGTGTCTGCCCTGGATGTGTCCATTCAGGCGCAGGTGTTAAACCTGCTGCAGGATCTGCAGCAGGAAAAGGGACTGACGTACATGTTCGTTACGCATGACCTGTCCGTTGTCAAGCATATCTCCAATAACATCTGCGTTATGTATCTTGGGCAGCTGGTGGAGACCTGCTCCTCAAAGGAGATGTTTGCGTCCCCGCTTCACCCGTATACCAAGGCGCTGCTTTCCGCTATTCCGTCGGTGGATATCGATCACAGAAAGAAACGCATTGTCCTGGAGGGAGAGATCGTATCCCCCATCAATCCCCAACCCGGCTGTCGTTTCGCGGCCCGTTGTCCCTACGCTACAGAGGCGTGCAGCAAGCTGCAGAAACTTGAGGAAGTTTCACCGAATCATTTTGTTGCCTGTAATCGGGTTCGCGAGATCAATCATATGTAATTGTATCCTGGCTGCCCGGGAAAACAGGATCCCGGGCAGCACATATTTTGACGGGTGGATTATTATGGGCAAAACATATCTTTACATCGGAGCCTGGAACAAGCCTTCCGAATTCGGCGAGTGTGGGATCACAGTAGCGGAATTTGACCCGAAGAAGGCGAAAATCACTCCGATCGCGACGCAATTTCCGCAGATCAGCTGCGGAGCAATGAAGGTGGATCCAGTGAAGAAGATTCTATATGCTGTGGACGAACGCCGGGAAATCGAAGGAAAAACGTTCGGCGGGATGCTCTATGCCTTTGCCATTCGGCAGGAGACAGGGCTGTTGATGCCTCTGTCGGCTGGTCCGGCATTCGGGATTCAGCCCTCGTTCATAGAATACGATGGGGCGTATCTCCTGGAGACCAACCATGCCACAGATCAGTACATCATTCGGACCGAGCGGGATGAAGAAGGAAAACTCCATGCCGTAAAGATAAAAGACGAATCGAGTGTGGTTCTGTTTGCGCGGAAAGCGGACGGCTCTGTCGGGGAGGCGCTGGATGTGCTGACCTTCGATCAAAAAGAATGGGATGTCCCTGAAGTTGGAAGCAGTTCCGCGCGGAATTCTCACATCCACGCGGTCGTAAAGCTTCCGGGAACCGATCGCTATGTCGTGACCGATAAGGGCTTGGATGCCGTATACACGCTGGCAATCGACGAGGGATCGAAGAAGCTGGTCTGGATCGGAACATGGAAAAGCGCAGCGGAAAGCTCACCGAGATATCTGGCGCTGCATCCGACAAAACCGCTTCTATACCTGAATTATGAAACGCGGTCAACCCTTTCGGTTCTGGAATATGACCTGAACGGATCCCTTCGGGAACGGGCAACGGTACCAGTAAGCGGACTGTATTCACAGGAGGAAAAAACAGCGCCCTCGGATATCATCGTGGATCCGGCGGGGGAGAATCTGTATCTTCTGCTCAGGGGGAAGCAAGAGGTCTCCTGGTTTGCTCTTGACGCGGACGGAATGCCGGGCTGGAGAGCCAATATTGCCATGAATAATACCTGGGGCGGGAGAAAAATGGAGTTTTCTCCTGACGGAAGATTCCTTCTGGCTGCGGGATTCCCGGACGATGAAGTTACAGTATTTGAAATTACAAAAAACGGGGAAATGATTTACGCCGGGAAACGGAACTGTGCGCATCCGGGCGCGCTGGCCTTTTTTGAAGCGTAAACCGGGATAATAAGCGATGGTAACAAAGACAGACTTTGGCCCAATTTCAAGTGGCCAAATGGTTCACAAATATACGATAAGCAACCGAAAAGGAGAGCGCGCGGAATTTTTGGATTACGGCGCGTCTCTTCACTGTTTATGGCTTTTGGATCGGAACGGAAGTATCTCCGACTGTGTTCTTGGTGTGACGACATCGAAAGAACTGGAGGAGATGAACAACGAAGGCAGTGTGATCGGACGCTGCGCAAATCGGATCGCTTATGGGCGATGTAAAATCGGCGGGAAAGAGATCCAGCTGGAGACGAACCAGCAGGGACATTTCCTGCACGGGGCCAGTGGAAACTATGCCAAAAAGCTGTTTACGGCAGAAGCGGGCCCGGAACCCAATCAGATTACCTTTTCCCTGGCGGACACCGGAGAGGGTGGGTTTCATAACAACGTTCAAGTCAAAGTGACCTACACCTTTGATGATGACAGCTGTCTGACCATTGACTATGAGATGACGCCTGAGGAGGAAACAATCCTTTGTCCGACCAACCATGCATATTTTAACCTGGATGGATATGGGGATGTTCGGGATGAAAAGCTGACGATCGAAAGCAGTGCTATCGCCAATATCGATGAAGAGGGACTGCCGGACGGGCGAACCTTTTCAGTCAGCGGAAATGTCTATGATTTTACGAATCCAAGAACCCTCCGGGAGGCGATCGTATCTGACCGGGAGGAATATCTGAAAAGGCGAAGCCGCGGGACGTTTGATACGGTTTATCTGATTGACGGGACAGGATATCGAAAGGCAGCAACACTGTTTTCCGAACAGAGCGGACGGGAGATGACTGTTTACACGGATTCAGATGCGCTGATCCTGTTTCTTCCGGATAAGTGCAGCAGGAAAAAGGGGAAAAGGGGAGTACAGCTTCCGGATCACGCCGCAGTGTGTCTGGAAACCCAATTTGTCCCCAATGCGGTAAACTGCCCCGGTTTTCGGTCTCCGGTGTTCAAAGCCGGAGAGGTGCTAAGAACCCGTACGCAATATGCATTCAGAGTAAAAAAGGATTCCTGCAGGGAAAACACTGGGGAAAGTAATAAAGAGAACTGGAGGTAAAAAATGGCAGAAGCGGCAACAGTAAAGAGAGTTGGAAGAGACCTTACCACCGGCTCGGTGACGAAGGGCGTCTTCCTGTTTGTCGGACCGGTCATTTTAACAAACCTGATTCAGCAGGTTTATTCCATGGTCGATCTGATGGTTATCGGTAAATTTGTCGGAAACATCGGAACCGTTGGTGTGTCTACGGGAGGAGAGATCGCAGATTTTCTGACCCCTGTCGCAACGGCTTTCGCATTAGCCGGGCAGATCTACATTGCCCAGCTTGCCGGAGCAAAGCGGTATGATGAATTAAAGGAATCGGTAGGAAGTTTCCTAAGCCTTATGTTAGGCATGGCAGCATTTTTTGCCATTGTATCCATTGTGTTCTGTAATCAGACCCTCGCCATGTTAAACTGTCCAACGGAGGCTATCCCATCTGCAAGAGCGTATATGATCATTACGTCCATCGGATATCCGTTTATTTTCGGATACAACGCCGTCTGCGGTGTCCTCCGGGGGATGGGCGAATCCAAACGGCCGCTTATTTTTATTATAGTGGCAGCTGTAGCCAATATATTTTTGGATCTTTTGCTGGTTGTGGTATTCAAATGGGATGCAGCGGGAACGGCTATTGCAACGGTTGCCAGCCAGATGGCTTCCTTTGTGGCCGCCTTCATCTACATGTATCGGATCCGGGACGCTATCAGTTTTCAACTGAAGCTGTCGTACTTTAAAATGAAAAAAGAACCGATCCTGATTATCTTAAAGTTGGGTGTACCACAGGCGGTACGTTCCATCCTGGTGCGTGTGTCTATTCTGTGGGTCAATGCCAGTGTCAATAGTTACGGTCTCGTTGCTTCCGGAACAAACAGTGTCGGCAACAAGCTGCAGAAGTTTTTGGAGATTTTCTCCTCTAGTATGTCTCAGGCAGGAGGAGCGGCGATTGGACAGAACCTCGGCGCGAAGAAATATGACCGGGCCAAAAAGGTGGTATATGTGGAGCTGGTATCCACGCTTATGATAGCCGCTATTATCAGTGTTATAGTATTCCTGTTCCCGAAGGCTCTCTTCGGTATCTTTACCAACGATGCTGATGTGCTTGAAATGGGTGTTTCTTACCTGAAAATCATGATTATCCACTTTTTTGTTTCTGCAGTGGTCAGTTCGTTCCAGAGCATGGTTGTCGGAAGCGGTAATGCGACATTAAATTTCCTCATCGGGATCCTGGATGGTGTTGTCTGCAAGATCGGCTTAAGTGTCCTGTTTGTCGCAATTTGGAATATGGGAGTGTATGGATACTTCTGGGGCACTGCCCTTTCGAGAATTCTGCCCGCCGTTATTTGCATGATTTACTTCTACAGTAATAAGTGGAAAAACGCAACGCTCCTTGAGAGAAAGAAAAAAGAGAAATAATGTAGGCAGCGGCTTAAAATGGTAAGCGTAATTTATGACAGCGAACAACAATCTCCAGTTTTGAGTTTTCTTCAGAACCGGAGTCGTCATGTTCACTTGGTGTTGCACTCTACCGGAGTTTTCCGGGCAAGCAGGGATTGTACTGTTCACGATCCATCGACTAAAGAATCAATAAGCTATTGCACCCCGTCAATGCCCGTAGTGTTGAAACAGCATAATCCGAATCTTCAGTTTGGAAATTCTGAACGCAAAGCTAGCAAAGAAGATTGTGCAGTAGCAGAAGTACCGGGCAACCCTTTGTCAGAAATACAGCCAAAACCCTAGCAATGGCCAAACCAAGGGGCGCTTTCGCAATGGTATATTTTGCCTCAGAGAAAATAATACTTTTTACCCAGGTTCTCCACACAATACCCGTTCCCTCTCGCGCTTTGGAGTGTTCATGAGACCAAACGGCAGTGATTCATCCCCCCTGATCATGTGAATATACTCCAAAATGGTCTTTTTCGTTCCATCCCCCCGCTGTTTAAAAGCGAGATGCGGCATGATAGAATAGAGAAAGCGAAAGAATGACCTTTATGCTGAACCGGATCCTCGCTGTCCTCAGCAGCGCGCTGGCGTCGTGCACCATTCAAGAAGTGAACCAATCTGCTGCTTGGCACCTTGATAATCCACATCCCAACAAAAACACCCCCAGCCGGGAGCTTGTTCTCCCTTGTTGGGGGGTGTGTAGCTGTTTCGCTTGGGAGAGCGCTTGAATGGCATTCAAGAGGTCAGCGGTTCGATCCCGCTTATCTC
>ERZ773235.2475-NODE-2475-length-15454-cov-4.919475_pt1 | contig 15454 bp, 16 predicted proteins | sample MGYA00580522_ERZ773235 | MGnify/ENA primary metagenome ERZ773235 (study PRJEB29015, sample SAMEA2737797) | human gut metagenome | biome: human gut; feature: human-associated habitat; material: faeces | place: China | collected 2012 ...
ACCCCTTGATTTTACTGGGTTTCATCTAACTTGGTCCTATTATAACTCAAACACCCGTTTCCCACTTGCTGACCGCCGCCGCGCTCACGCCGAGCCGGTTTCCAAGGGTTTCCTGCGTCATGCCGCATGCGCGGCGCAGTTTAGCGATTCGCGCGCCGAGTTGGTTGTCCATCCGCCCCGCCTCCTTGCATGCATTATACCAAAGCCCCGCGTCTTCCGCAATGGAGACGTTTTCAACCCGCGCGCCCGTTTGCTCAACCGCCGCTCATCATCCGTTTGAAATATCCTCGTGCGGCATGAATCCGCACATCCACCGGCCATCCGCCGTTTCGACCATCACATACGCCCATTCGTCGTTGAGGCTGCCCAGATAGAAGATATCCGTTTCGGCCTTGACCGTGCACAGCTTCGCGCGGCTGACCAGCGGATCATCCGTCAGGTAGGAATCCCGGTTGAACGCCACGGATTGATCCCCCGGCGCGACGCGGAAATTCAGCTCCGGCACGGTCGTTCCCTTCGGCAGGGCGCTTTGCTCGATCCAGCCAAAGCGGTAGTGGTCGCTGGAAATGCTGTATTGAATCAGAATCCAGCCGTCCTTCTGCCCATAGACCTCGATCCAGCCGTTCGTGCTGACCAGGCCCTTGCCGTTGCCGCTGCGCGCGTAGTTCGTCCCCGGGCCGGTGTAGACGGGGAATTTCTGCCCGCCGGTGAATTTGACCTTCTGGGACGTAAAATCGCCGGAGCGCAGATTCGGCGCGACCGTCAGCTTCTCTTTCGCGTCGTCGATCCACGTCGGCAGCGCGTTAAAGGACACATAGCGGATATCGCGCTGAACGGCGCCCTGCACCGCGCCGCAGTAAACGCAGTTCGACCAGTCGATAAAATCCAGCTTGTCATCCGAAACGCGAATCCCCCTGACTTCCGTTTTGCGGTATCTGCTCAGGCGGAACATGCCGTTCTCCCAGCGATACACCACCATTTTTTCATAGCTTTCGCCCGATTCATCCAGTCGGGTCACGGAGAAATACAGGCCGTCGTCGTAAACCTGTCTGCCCGTGAAATTCCCGACCCAATCCGTTTCTTCCTCCCAGCCCGCCGTGCCAACGTCAAACCACGCTTCTTCCTTTCCCTGCGGCACAGCGCCCGCGTTCTTGAGCCAGTATTTCATCTCGCCGTCCACTTTATGATAGCCGACGAGAATCCGCTCGTTTTTGCGATGCACCAGCGCAAAGCCGTAGTCGCCCTTCGGCGTGCCGCGCACCTCGCAGTAATCCTCGAATTCGTAATCCGGCCAGCGGCTTGCCACGTGCTCGCGCACCTCCCGCGGCGGCTCGGTCGTAAAATACGGCGAATACGTTCCCGCAACACAGACCGACGCAATCAGCGTCATCATCAGCGCGCAAACCCACAAAACGACTCTTTTCATGTTTTCCCTCCATCATCCATGCGACATGCAGTTGGTCGGGACAAAGCCCCAATAGCACTGCCCGTCGATCTCCACGGTGATCATTTCCCACTCCGCGCCCAGAAAAGCGTGGCTCCAAACCTTCTGCCCCGTCTTTAGATGCGCAATCGCCGCGCCGCTCCCCAGCGGGTCATCCGTCATCACGCAATCCTCCATAATCTCCTGCTGATACGGTTCGTTTTCCCATGAATCGCTGATTTTCAGCCGCTCGACCTTCGTTCCCGCAGGCAACGCGCTTTTTTCAATCCAGCCGATTCGGTAATGATTCCCGTCGATGTGGTATTGAATCAGCAGCCAGCCGTCGTATTGGCCGAACACCTGCACCCAGCCGTTCGTGCCGACCGCCGCCTTGCCGTTCCCCGCCCGCGGGTAATCCCTGCCGGGTCCCAGATAGACCTTGCGGCTGTGATTCGCCGAAAGCGGCACAACCTGCCCGAAAAGCGTGTCCCCGCGCGGGCTGAAAAAGCTGAACCCCGGCGGCACATCGCTGTTTTCCAGCGCTTCTTTTCGCGTTTTTGGCAGATTGCCGTAAGCCAGATAGCGCATATCGTTCAGCAGCTCGACCTTCGCATCGCCCTCGGCAAAATGGATCACGCCGTCCGTGTCCACCCACGCGCCGTCATACGCCGCCAGCCTGAAACCGCCGACAAACTGTTTCCGGTCCTCCACCGTGCCCTTCGGCTCGTTCGGCATCGCCGCGTCCCATGCGTAGGTGATCGTCCGCAGGCCGCCGTTCCCGTCCGCCGCCGAAATCGTGACGGATTCCCCATCCGTTTCCAGCCGCCCGCGTCCGCCCTGCGGCACGCCCTCCGCCGTCACAAACCAATCCGTCCAGCCGAATTCGCTGGCAAAGTAAACCTTCACCATTCGCCTTTGCTCCTGCTTAAACAGGATGAAGGCAAACGTCCGCCCCGCCGTCTCGACCTCGGCATAATCCTCAATCACCGCGCCCGAATATTCCCAATAGACGGCTTGCGCCCGCTCGTTGTCCAGCCCGAAGCCGCCGTCGTCGGCCAGCGCGCATCCCGCCGTCAGCAGAAGTGCCGCCAGGATGATTCCCCATCTTTTCATGTTCTTCCCCTTCCCGCGCGAAAAAACGCCGCGTTTCCTTCTGTCTATAAGACGAGAGAACCGCGGCGTTTGTTTCAGTTTTTTTCCAAAAGAATCGTTTTTTTCACCGCGCACAAGCCGCCCTCGCTGCGTATGCAAACGGAGCGCCCGCCACGAGGACGTCAGTTGCTCTCGTAGCCCAGCGTGCGCAGGTCATCCATGCGGTTGCGCCAATCCTCGCGAATCTTGACCCAGAGCTGGAGATTCACCTTCGTGCCCAGCAGATTCTCGATATCGCGCCGCGCCTCCGCGCCGATGGTACGCAGCATCGCGCCCTGTTTGCCGATGATGATGCCCTTGTGGCTCGCGCGCTCACAGTAGATCGTCGCGTGAATCTCGGTCAGGTTGTCGCTCAGCTTGTTGATCGCCATCATCTCCACGCCGATGCCGTGCGGCACCTCCTCGCGCAGATGCAGCAGCGCCTTTTCGCGGATGATCTCCGCGCAGATCTGGCGCTCGGGCTGATCGGTCATCATGTCGTCCGGGAAGTATTTCGGCCCCTCCGGCAGATAGGAGACGATCAGCTTTTTCAGCTCGTCCATGCCCTTGCCCGTGCGCGCGCTGATGGGCACAATCGCGTCGTAGCCCGCCTCGGCGAAGGACTGAATCGCCGCCATCAGCCGCGCTTCCTCGACGATGTCGGTCTTGTTGAGCACCAGAATCTTCTTGACCTTGCGGGCGCTCATCTCCTCGACAATCGCGCGATCCTGCGGGCCGATTTCGTTTGCATCCACCAGCACCAGCAGCACGTCGATGCCGTCCATCGCGTCCTGCACGCTCTTGACCATGTATTCGCCCAGGCGCGTGCGCGGCTTATGCAGACCCGGCGTATCGAGGAAGACGATCTGCCAGCCCTTGTCCGTCGCCACGCCCATGATGCGGTTGCGCGTCGTCTGCGGGCGGTTGGAGACGATGGCGACCTTTTCGCCGACCATCGCGTTCATCAGGGTGGATTTGCCGACGTTCGGGCGGCCGACAATCGCGGCGAAGCCCGAAAGAAATTTCGCGGTATTTTCGTTTTTCACTGTCTTAATTCCCTTTATCTTTTTTCTCCTTCCGTCTTTCTTCGCCAGCCAGCCTTCGTCATTTCATCCGCCTGTTTGGTCACAGACAGCAGGAAATGTTCCTCAAAGAGGGGGGACTTGCTCTATCCATCGAATGGGACAGAATCAAGGCTCCCTCCTCGAGGGAGCTGGCACGACGAAGTCGTGACTGAAGAAGTTTACTTTCCCAGAGACGACGGGCCGAAGCCGTGCGGCAGCAGCTCGCCAAGCGGCGCGCGCGCCACGTTGCCGTCCCACGTGACCAGAACCTCCAGCTCCGGCGCAAACTCATAGAGCGACTGACGGCATGCGCCGCACGGATACGGCGCGGAACCGGCGGACGCAATCGCGATTTTTGTAAACCGGCGGCAGCCCTCGCTCACGGCCTTCACCAGCGCGGTGCGCTCGGCGCAGAGCGTATTGCCGTAGGCCGCGTTTTCGACGTTGCAGCCGGTGAAAACCCTTCCGTCCTCCGCCAGCAGCGCCGCGCCGACGGCATAGCCGGAATACGGCACATAGGCGTTTTTCCGCGCGTCCAGCGCCAGCTCAAGCAGCTTTTCATCCGTCATGTTCGTTACTCCTCTCTGGTCAGCCCGATGGATGCGAGCGCCTTTTCCTCCATCGCGCGCATCACGGGCTTCTCGGCCTCGGTCATGTGGTCGTAGCCCATCAGGTGAAACAGCCCGTGCGTCAGCAGATAGCCGCACTCGCGCCGCTCACTGTGGCCGTATTCCGCCGCCTGCGCGCGCACGTGATCCATCGAAATCACGATATCGCCGATGGCGCAGGCGTCCGTGTCGGGGTCAAATTCCTCGCGCAGAAGCGCCTCGCACGCGCCCGCCGTCTTCCCCGCCGGGTAATTCACCGTCGGGAAGGAGAGCACGTCCGTCGCGGCGTCCTTGCCGCGCTGCTCGCGGTTGATCGTGCGGATTTCGTCGTCATCCGTCACGCGGATGAACACGGACAGCGGCAGCGTCACGCCCTCCGCCCGCTGCGCGGCCTGCGAGCAGGTCTGCATCAGCGCGCGGGTCTGCGCGTCCAGCAGCCCCTTTTCGTCTTCAAATTCGAGAATCATGGTTTTGCCTCCGTCTTCTGCTCCGCCTGCTTTTGTTCGCTGTGGTGCTGAGCGCGGCTCAAATCCACGCTGGGGTATTCGATGCGCTCGTGGAAAACGCCCTGCAGCACCGTTTCAAACGCCGAGCAGATTTTGCCGATGTCGCGGAAGGTCAGCGTACATTCGTCCAGCTGGCCGTCCTCCATTTTGCCGCGCACCAGCTTGCGAATCAGCGCGGAGATCTTCTCCTGCGTCGGGTCGGGCAGCGCGCGGACGGCGGCCTCCACCGTATCGCTGAGCATCAGGATCGCAGCTTCGGCGGTCTGCGGCTTCGGGCCGTCATAGCGGAAATCGCGGATATCGACGTTCTCCTCGCCCAGCATCTTCACCGCCTTGGCGTAGAAATACATGACGGGCGTATCGCCGTGGTGCTGGCGGATCATGTCGATGATCGGCTCGGGCAGGCGGTGCTTGCGCGCCAGCTCCACGCCGTCGCGGGTGTGTTCCGTCAAAATCGCGGTCGAAACGCGCGGGTCGGTCTTGTCATGCGGGTTTTCGCCCATCTGGTTTTCCTTAAAATACATCGGGCGGATCAGCTTGCCGATATCGTGGTAATACGCGCCGACGCGGGCGAGCAGCGCATTTGCGCCGACCGCCTCCGCCGCGGCCTCCGCCAGATTCGCGACCACCATCGAATGGTGATAGGTGCCCGGCGTCTCGATCATCAGCCGCCGCAGGAGCGGTTGATTCGGGTTGGAAAGCTCGATCAGCTTGGAGGGCGTGACGAGGTTGAACGCCGTTTCCAGAATCGGCTGCAAGCCGACGCAGAGCACGGCGGAAACCACCGCGCCGCCGATGGCGTAGGCCATATCCGACCACACGCCGCTCATGTCGCTGGACGTCAGCGCGTGGACGCAGACGAGGACGCCGAAATTCACCGCGCCGACCACAAGGCCGCTGACCACGACCATCACGCGGGTCGTATTCTTGCGCATCATCCAGATGGCGACCAGCCCGCCCAGCGAACAGGTCAGCAGGACGCTCATCGTCTGCGACGTGACCAGCCCCGTGCCCTTCGCCGTCAGCAGGGTGATAATCAGCGTCAGCGCCATGTTGGTCACATATGCCGGGCGCGCGCCCATCAGGTTGACCACCAGCATCGCGCCCAGCGCGACGGGCATGGCGTTGATGTTCAGATATTCGCCCATCAGCAGGCACAGCAGCACCGTCAGCACGCTCGCAATCAGCAGCACCAGCGCGCTCGGCCCCATGCTCAGCATCGGCTTTGCGAACAGATAGGCGTACAGATACGCGCTCGCCAGAATCAGCGCCAGCGTAATCGCCGTGCCGATGTAGAGCGGGTAATCGAAGCTGTTGCCCTCCAGCAGGCCGAGGGATTCCAGCACCGCAATCTGTTCAGCCGTCACCCGGTCGCCCTTGACCACGATGTTTTGATCCTGCTTGTAGACCGTCGGCTCCACCGCGTCGCAGGCCTTCTGCCGGTTTTCCTCCGTCGCCGCCTGGTCGATCAGCATGTTCGCCTTGAGGCAGGCGCGCAGCGTCGGAATCGCCACGTTATACCACAGATCCGTCCGCGTGTTGTAGGAGACGATCTGCTGAATGTTGTTGATCGCGTCGTTGATCTGCCCCTCGGTGATGGTGGAAACCAGCGTCGTGCGCGTGGCGGAGACCAGCGACTGATACAGGCTTTCAAAGTCGCTCTCGCCGGTGTTCATCAGCGTGCGGAGCTGATAATTGCTCAGCGACAGCCGCGTGACCAGCCCGGAGGCCTGCGCGTAGTCCGCCTCGGTGAACGCGCCGCCCTCGTCGCCCCATGCGTTTCGAATCTGCTCGCCCAGCTCTCGAACGGCGCGCAATTCGGAAAACACCGCGTCCATGTCGGAGAGCACGGTGTCGGAAACCGTGTCGTCTTTATAATAGACGGGGGAAACCGCGTCCGCCGCGGCCTGCCTGCGCCGCTCGGTCGTCAATTCATCGACGATATCCTTGCTGGCCGTGATCGTCTTGGGCGCGACGTCGCCCACGCTCAAATCGTATTGCTCCGGCGAAATCGCCAGCAGGCAGATCGCCAGCAGGATGAGGTAAGCCGCCGCCGCAAACAGCGCCTGCTGCACGCGAAGGCTCAGGCTGTCAATCCATTTGCGGGCGCTCTTGCGCGTAACGTCCATCGCTCCATTCCTCCTTTGCGCGGGCGGCGTGCTCGTCATACGCGCGCACGATGGCCTGCACCAGCTCGTGGCGAACCACGTCATGATGCGTCAGCCGCTGCACGCTGATGTCCTCCACGCCTTCAAGCACCTCGACCGCCTCGATCAGGCCGCTGCGCTTGCCGCGCGGCAGGTCGATCTGCGAGGGATCGCCCGTCACGACGATGCGCGAGCGGAAGCCCATGCGCGTCAAAAACATTTTCATCTGCTCGGTGGTGGTGTTCTGCGCCTCGTCGAGGATGATAAACGCATCGGAGAGCGTGCGGCCGCGCATGTACGCCAGCGGCGCAACCTCGATCACGCCGCGCTCCTGCATGCGCTGGCAGGTCTCCGCGCCGAGCATGTCAAACATCGCGTCGTACAGCGGCCTCAGGTAGGGATCGACCTTCTGGTTGAGGTCGCCGGGCAGGAAGCCCAGCTTTTCGCCCGCCTCCACCGCCGGACGGGTCAGCACGATGCGCTCGACCTCCTTGCTCTTGAGCGCGGCGACGGCCATCGCCATCGCCAGATAGGTCTTGCCCGTTCCCGCCGGGCCGACGCCGAAGGTCAGCGTGTTGCGGCGAATCGCGCGCACATATTCCCGCTGGCCGAGCGTCTTGCAGCGGATGGGGCGGCCGCGGAAGGTCGTCGCCACGATTTCGCCGTACAGGTTATCCAGTTGATCCAGCTCGCCCTTTTCCAGCAGGCTCACGGCGTACTGCACCACCGCCGTGTCCACACGCTCGCCCTTTTCGGCCAGCGCGCAGAGCTTTTTCAGGATTTCGCGGGTGTTGTCCACATCCCGCTCTTCCTCGCCCTCCACCACGATATCGCCGCCGCGCAGAGCCACGCGCACCCGCATCTGTTTTTCCAGCAGGCGGATGTTTTCGTCCCCCGTGCCGAACACATTCTGCAAAGCCCCGGAGCCCGAGGCCAATTTCTGTTCCTCTGCCAAAGAAGCAGTCCTCCCACGCCCCGAAGGGCTAATCTGTGTCGTGCCGCGCGCCGATGGGCGCTTCAAAAACGAGCACCACAGTCGCATACACGAACTCATCATCTATCATACTATAATCTACCCATTTGTCAAGGATTTCGACCCCGCTCGGGCAGTTTAATTTGGCAATTTTTTCCGCCGCGCCCTGCGCCTGACTGCGCGCGTCGCTGACGGTTCGGCTGCGCGGCACGCTGACCGTGCGCGCAAGCGTCTCCACGCGCCGCCAAACGGGCAGATACAGCCCGACAATCGGCTGAATCGCCGTGCTGACGTCCTGCCGGTCAAAATCCGGCGCATCCCGCACAAGGCGGCTGCCCTTCGGGCTTTCGATGCGCACGCGGCGGCGGATTTCCCCGGTTTCCACCGTGCCCGTCACGTTCAGCCGAACGCGCGCCTCTCCGCGCGCAAAGCACCGCGCGATGATTTCCCCCTGCGCCCTGCACGCGCGCGTTTCGCCGCCGCCCGTCCGCTCCTGCCCGCTGATGAGCGTCTGTCCCTTGCGGACGGCCTGACCGGGCTTCACCCTCGGCGTGCCGCTCTCCGCGCTGATGCGCACGACGACGCCCTCCCGCGCCGCGACGATCTCCGCGCCCTGTCCGGCCACGCCCGCCCGCTCGCCCTCGCGCGCCCGCTGACAATCCACGACCAGCGTGCTGCCCTCGTATCGCGCGGCGGCATGCGCCAGCCCCGGCACGGCCAAAGCCAGCGCGTCGGCCAGACGATCCGTCGAAACCCGCCGTTTCAGCCGCCCGACGCGCGCGTTTTCCGCTTCCAGACAGCGGCGCACCTCCGCGGCGTTTTCCCCCGCGCCGTCGATCTCCACCCGCCAGATCATTTCGGAGGACAGATAGACCCAAAAGATGCTGAGCAGCACGGAGAGCCCGAGCGTCCATCGCCTTTTTGCACCCCTTACGAGCCTCAGCAGCACGCCCGCCCGAATTTCCGCCATCTGCCAGCCGTATTTTTCGCAGAGCGCGGCCACCTTCTTTTTCTGCGCGGCCGGCACGACGACGCGCATGGTTCGCTCGTCCACCCGGCGGACGTTTTTCATCCGAACGCCGCAGGCTCCCGCCGCGCGGAGCAGGCGCTCCAGATTCAGCCCGGAAAGCTCCAAGGTCAGGTTCATGGCGTTCGCCCTCCCCCGGCGTAGGTCGCCGTCAGCACGTGCCCCTCGATGAGCGCCGCATCGACGGAGAGCGCCCGCAGCCGAAGCCCTTCGCCCTGCACGGTCAGCACCCCGCGCCCCGTCCGCAGGCGCACGCGGCTCTCCGTCAGCTCGATCACGCCGTGCTGCCCCTCCACGAGCGCCGCGCTCTGCCCGCTGAGCGTCACGCGCGCGCAGTCGCTCGTCGCGTCCTCCGGCAGCCCGAGCGAAAGCGCAAAGCCCCTTTTCCGCATGCCATCCCCTCCCGCTGGGGAAAGGTATGTCTTTTTCACAAAAAAAAGACGGGCTGCCACGCTTGACAGCCTCGTTCAAAAAGCAGGATTCAGTGCGCCGTCCTCGCCGCGTTCTCCCGGCTGAGGGCGTACAGGTTGTCATACGGCACGACGCGCTTGATGGTCAGCGTCAGCTCGAAATACTGTTCGAGATTGGCCTGACAGCTCGCCAGATGCGCCATCATCCTGTCGTATGCTTCCTCTTTGCTCATCTCCTCGCGCGGCGCGGCGAGCAGGCGCATGTGATGCGGGTTGATAATCAGCAGCACGAACGCCATCTTCGGATCGCCGTTTTCGAAGATATTTTTGAGCGCGTTTTCCAGCCGGTCGCGGCCGTAGCGCCAGACCTCGGAGAGGAAATAATCGCCCTGCGGCAGCCGGAAGGAAGAGGTGACCACCGGGCGCGCCGCATCCAGCGCGTCGAGCTTGAGCGACTGCATGCGCTCGTCGATCTTCGTGCCGTCGAAGGCCGCGCCGCGCAGCAGATCGCAGAAGAATTCCCCCTGCAGCACCTTCGTGTAATCGTCCACCTGCTTGCTCTGCCGGCTCGCGTCCCGCGTGGAGAGCGCGCGGCGGGCGGTGCTGATCTCCCGGCGCAGATGCTCCTCGTCCCGCGCGGTTTCCATGCCGAGCATCTCCGGGCGGCGGGAGAGATACGCAAAGAATTTCTTGCCCTCGCTCACGCTGAGCAGGGAGGAAATCGCATCATAGCGGCGATGGCTGAGCAAATCGATGCCCTGCTGCGCGTTTTCCGCGACGTCGGGCTGCTCAAAGCCGAGGGTATTCCACTCGGCATAACGGCGATACAGCGAACGGATTTCCTCTTTATCGGAAACCAGCAGCAATTTGTACATGACGCCTCCAAAGGCAAAGCCAAAAATCATTCTCAATTTGGGCACAACGTTCATATTATTATAGATTAAAAAATGAAATGTGACAAGGCCGCCGTTTCTTTTTCCCCAAAAAACAGGAGAATCACCCAAGAAAAGCGTTGTTTCTTGGGTGATTCTGTTTATGATTTCTGCGATATTCCGTTATTTTTCGAGGCCGAGGCGCTTAAAAACCTCGTCCACATGCTTGTAGTGGTAGGAAAGCTCGAAGCACGCGTCCAGCTCCGCGGGGCTGAGGTGGCTCGTGACCGTCTCATCCTGTTCGAGCATCTGGCGGAAGGGCTTCTGCTCCTGCCACGCGCGCATGGCGCAGCGCTGCACGCAGTCATAGGCCGTCTCGCGCAGCATGCCCTTGTCGATCAGCGTCAGCAGCACGTGCTGAGAATTGGGCAGGCCGTAGGACATGCTCATCGAGCGGAGCATATTCTCCGGGTAAACGAACAGGTCGCCCAGAATACGGGTCATCAGCGCGAGCATGTAATCCAGCAGCTCGGTCGCGTCCGGCAGGATGATGCGCTCGACGGAAGAATGGCTGATGTCGCGCTCATGCCAGAGCGCCACATCCTCCATCGCCGCCAGCGCGTAGCCGCGCAGCACGCGGGAGAGGCCGCAGACCTTTTCGCAGTTGATCGGGTTGCGCTTGTGCGGCATGGCGGAAGAACCCTTCTGCCCCGCGCGGAACGGCTCCTCCACCTCGCGCAGCTCGGTCTTTTGCAGACCGCGCACCTCGGTGGCGAACTTTTCCAGGCTGCTGCCGGTGATGGCGATGACGCTCAGCAGCTCGGCGTAGCGGTCGCGCTGGAGCACCTGCGTGCTGATCGGCGACGGCTCCAGCCCCATCTGCTCGCAGACGTATTTTTCCACAAACGGATCGACGTTGGCATAGGTGCCGACCGCGCCGGAGATCTTGCCCACGCGGGTGATCTTGTGCGCGTGCTCCATGCGCTCAAGGTTGCGCTGCATTTCGGCATACCAGAGCGCGAATTTCAGCCCCAGCGTCGTCGGCTCGGCGTGAACGCCGTGGGTGCGGCCCATGCACGGGGTCATCTTGTATTTGACCGCCTGAGCGGCCAGCACGTCGATGAACTTGCGCATATCGGCCTCGATGATATCCAGCGCCTGAGAGACGATGCTGGAAAGCGCGGTATCCACCACGTCCGTGCTGGTCAGGCCGAAGTGCAGGTACTTCGATTCCTCGCCCAGGCTCTCGGCCACGCAGCGGGTGAACGCCACAACGTCGTGGCGGGTGGACTGCTCGATTTCCTCCACGCGCTCAACGGTGAATTTCGCGTTTTTGCGCATCTCGGCGGCGGCCTCGGCGGGCACCTTGCCCAGCTTCACCCATGCGTCGGTCGCGTTCAGCTCCACCTCGAGCCACGTTTCAAATTTCTTCTGCTTGGTCCAAAGCGCCGTCATCTCCGGGCGGGTATAGCGGTCGATCATTCCTCGTGTCCTCCCATCAGGCGGCGCAGGATCTCCTGATACGCATCCTCCACATGACCCAGATCGCGGCGGAAGCGATCCTTATCCAGCTTTTCGCCGGTCTTGCTGTCCCAGAAGCGGCAGGTATCCGGGGAGATTTCGTCCGCCAGCAGGATTTCGCCGTTGAAGCGGCCGAACTCGAGCTTGAAATCAATCAGCTCGATGCCCAAATCCTTCAGGTAGGCGGTCAGCAGCTCGTTGACCTTGAGCGCCATGGCCGCAATCTGCGCCATTTCGTCCTTCGTCGCCAGATCCATCGCGGCGATGTGGTAATCGTTAATCATCGGATCGCCGAGATCGTCGTTCTTGTAGCAATACTCCAGCACGGTGGTCTTGAGCTTCGTGCCCTCCGGCAGGCCGAGGCGCTTGGAAAGGCTGCCCGCGGCGATGTTGCGCACGATGACCTCAATCGGCACGATGGACACGCGGCGCACCACGCTGTCGCGCTCGTTGAGCTGTTCGACCAGATGGGTCTTGACGCCGTTCGCCTCCAGCATCTTGAACAGATGGTTGCTGACGAGGTTGTTCACCACGCCCTTGCCCACGATCGTGCCCTTCTTGAGGCCGTTGAACGCGGTCGCGTCGTCTTTATAATGGATCACCGCGAGGGTGGGATCGTCGGTCGCAAAGACCTGCTTTGCCTTGCCTTCGTACATCATTTCGAGCTGCTTAGCCATGGTTGAAGTTCCCCTTTCTTTCGTCACAAGGACAACGCCTGAACATGTTGCGCCCCGTATTGTAACAAAAAAGCCCGAGGAAAGCAACCGATTTCCGATAGAAATTCATTTTCTTTTGAAAATCGTTCGGTTTTTTAATCGCCGTTTCATATTTATAGAAAGCCGCATGCGCCGCTTTACCAATTCACATTCGCCGCATCCGAATCAACGAACGCAAAGACCTCGCCATCCGTGTTTTTATCCGAGTATGATATCACATACCAGCCGTCGATTTCGTTGATGCAGGAGAACTTCTCTCCGCCTTTCATCGTTTTGATTTCGGGATAGCTGTCATCCGGGCCGGTGCGCAGCGGGGTATCGTATTGGATGGTTCCGGCTGCGTTCGGCGCCTGCCTATGCAGCAGCTCAAACGTGGAATCATAATGGCGGCAGCTCATCGGGATATACGCGCAGGCCGCGCCGCGGAAGGAGACGATGTAGTAATCATCGTAGAACCCAATCACGCGGTAGCGGGTCATTTTGCTCAGCGAGCCGACCTTCTTGGCGTTCCTGTCCGGCGCGACATAGGCCGGAACGTTGCTCTCCATCAGCACGATTTCCAGCTTGTTGCGCACGACATAGGATGCGTTGATCCAGCCGGTTTTGCCGTTGTAGTCCACTTTATAGAAGTTCTTTTCCATGATCGGCTGACCCGAATCATTCGTCGCGACGCGAAGCCCGTCGCCAAACGGTTCTCCGCCGAGCTGCTTGCTTCCCGTGCTCGGGCTGCTCCAAACGGTGGCCTTCTTGCTGATCACCGTCACCCACAGGCTGTCGTCCGCCTGACTGCCGCCGCAGCCATCCACATCGACATACCCGTTGTAGTCCCCCGCATAGGAGGCGAGCTGTAAGGAACCGCGGGTCGCGCTGTTCAGCCATCCGCTTCCGCCGTCCGCCAGTGCCGCCGCGCCAAGCAGCATCAGCCCTGCGAGCAGACACGCCGCCATCTTTTTCTTCATAACGACTCCTTCTTTCTACGCATGTTCCATGTGTTTTTTCCGTTCATACGCCGCCGTTTCAATCCTGCGCCCGCATGCAATCCGCCCATCTTCAATATCCGCTGTTCCACGTCACCGTCGCCGCATCCGAATCAATGAACGCAAAGACCTCGCCATCCGTGTTTTTATCCGAGTATGATATCACATACCAGCCGTCGATTTCGTTGATGCAGGAGAACTTCTCTCCGCCTTTCATCGTTTTGATTTCGGGATAGCTGTCATCCGGGCCGGTGCGCAGCGGGGTATCGTATTGGATGGTTCCGGCTGCGTTCGGCGCCTGCCTATGCAGCAGCTCAAACGTGGAATCATAATGGCGGCAGCTCATCGGGATATACGCGCAGGCCGCGCCGCGGAAGGAGACGATGTAGTAATCATCGTAGAACCCAATCACGCGGTAGCGGGTCATTTTGCTCAGCGAGCCGACCTTCTTGGCGTTCCTGTCCGGCGCGACATAGGCCGGAACGTTGCTCTCCATCAGCACGATTTCCAGCTTGTTGCGCACGACATAGGCCGCGTTGACCCAGCCGGTTTTGCCCTTGTAGTCCACCCGATAGAAGTTGTTCTGCATCACCGGCTCGTAGCCTCCGTCGTACAGGCACAGCGCCACATCCTGATGGTTCATCGAGGCGACTTTCTTGCTGCCCGTGCTCGGTTTGCTCCACAGGGTCGCGCTCTTGCTGATGACAGTCACATGTCCGTCGTCCGCGCCGGCCACGCCGCCGAGGCCGTCCGCCGAAACGTAACCATTGTAATCGCCGGTATAGCCGGTTAATCGCACAGAGCCGCCGATCCGGCTTTCGTGCCATTCCCCGCCGTCCGCCAGCGCCGCCGCGCCAAGCAGCATCAGTCCCGCAAGCAGACATGCAACAAACTTTTTCTTCATTTATTTTCCCCTCTTTCTGCGGTTTTTTCCGCTTTTCCATATTCTGTCTATTCGACGGACGAGTGCGCATTTTTCTTCCCGATTTTTTTTGAAAAAAAGAAAAACACCCGCCTTTTCAGACGAGTGTTGACATGGAGCGGTAGACGAGATTCGGACTCGCGACATCCACCTTGGCAAGGTGGCACTCTACCACTGAGCTACTACCGCATCGCTCACTTGCGAAGGTTATTTTAACACGAACCGCCGCCGCTGTCAACCCTTTTTGCAAAAAAGTGGTCATTTTTGTCCTTTCCATGGCAGGACAGGCGGTTATTGTCAGAATATCGCGATTTATCGCGCGCCACAATAGGGCTGAACCGATTGGAGGTGAAACAACGAATGGCGAACAACACGAGCGGCGGCAACCGCATCAACGTGCCGCAGGCCAAGGGCGCGCTGGACAACATGAAATATGAAATCGCGCGCGAGCTTGGCGTCAACCTCAAGCAGGGCTATAACGGCGACCTGACCTCCCGCGAGGCCGGTTACGTCGGCGGCTACATGGTGAAACGTCTCATCGAGCAGGCCGAACACCAGATGGCCGGCCAGAGCTGGTAACTCCTCCGGCTGTGCGCCCGCATCCGGCGCGCGGCTCCCTTTTGACGATTGAAAGGAGACTTGATTTCCATGTATCAGAATCAGAATAATCCGCAGAATCAGCAGAACGCGCAGCAGTCTTCCTCCAGCTCCCGCAGCGGCCGCACCGTCGTGCCGGAGGCCAAGGGCGCGCTGAACCAGATGAAATACGAAATCGCCAGCGAGCTGGGCATCAACCTCAAGCAGGGCTATAATGGCGATCTGCCGTCCCGTCAGGCGGGCTACATCGGCGGCTATATGACGAAGCGCCTCATCGAGCAGGCCGAACGCTCCATGAGCGGAAAGGCGTAAGCGCTTCGTTCAGACTACGCATGCCAAGCGCCATCCCTATTTTGCGGGGATGGCTCTTGTTCTATGTCAAATCGCAGGAACAATGCGCTCATCCTTAAACATCACCCACTCCGATTCAGGTTTGAAGACCATTTTCTTGGTAAACATGTCCTCCGTTCCAACTTTATCCCTTCATCTCCTCACGTCGGATTGCGGGTAGGTACTACACAGTGCAGAAGCGCATCTGATTCGTTGCAAAAAGGAGCTGA
>ERZ773235.2477-NODE-2477-length-15452-cov-3.748652_pt1 | contig 15452 bp, 8 predicted proteins | sample MGYA00580522_ERZ773235 | MGnify/ENA primary metagenome ERZ773235 (study PRJEB29015, sample SAMEA2737797) | human gut metagenome | biome: human gut; feature: human-associated habitat; material: faeces | place: China | collected 2012 ...
GGTATGAGTGGAATTGAGTTAATGAAGAGGATTAGCAAACGCTGGATCAACTGCAAGATTGTTTTTTTAACGGCACACAGCAAATTTGATTATATTTACAGCACGGGACAATATAAAAACACCTATTATCTTTTAAAAACTGAAAAAATAGAAAAGATCATCGGAACGATTCGCGATTTGACCGAGGAACTTCGGCGGGATTCGTACAATGCAGAAATGCTGTCGAGGATGAAGGAAGAACAGCAGCTGCAGGTGGAACGATATTTAAAGTATCTGATTGCTGATGTTTTGCAGGGAACCATTTCCGGTAATCAGCTCCAGAAGCAGTATATGACTTCATCCCTTTCCGGATTTCGTCTGGAAGAGCCGGTATATCTTTTTTTGGGGACGACAGTAAGCAGCGAAATGCAACAGACAGATTGCAGTATTGTGAAGCTGCACAGCATTATTCATGAAGTTGAGCAAACATTATCAACCGGCTGTGTTTGCATCGGCACGGTAGTAGAACGTGATTATCTGGTTTGGCTTGTTCAGCCTGATACTTCCAGTCTCTGTGTCAAACCGGAGGAAGCACAGACCTTATGTTTTTCGTTACTTAATGGCAATATGCCGGTGATACAGGAAATGATTCAAGCATTTCTCGGGTCTGCTGTCAGTATTGTTATTTCCCGTGAGCCGGTTGCTTGGGATGAGGTCAGCGAAGCTTATCAAAATTTAAAGCAGATGCTTTTTTACCATCAGGGAGTACTGGGCGGAGAAATCCTGCTTTGCCCTGAAGAGGCTGCGCTAGGTTCGAATGCCGAGCTTCCTTTGGCGGAAAAATCTCCTGTAGAGCATCTAAAGGAATTGGAGCATCTGATTTTAGATGGAAATCTCGGGGAAATCGAGCATTGTTTTCAGAATATTTCACATCAGCTTTCAACAGAAGGCAAATCAAACGCCTGCTATTATGAGGTGTATTACTCAATTGCGTTGGAATTGATATCGATTATGAACCGATATCATCTGACCGATCAGATTGTGCAGACATATTCACTGGAAAAGATGATGAACTATCATCTGCACCTTACCTGGGCGGCAGCTATGGAGTATCTGCTTGGCGTGGTTTCGGAAATTCTCCGGCTACGTGAATACTATCGGGAAACCTCAGCAAATAAGCTGGTCAGCGCAGTTAACGAGTACATTCATTCTCACTTGAATCAGGAACTGTCATTAAATAAGCTGGCAGATATTATGCATTACAATCCGGCATATTTTTCCAGAATTTATAAGGAGATTACCGGTGAAAATGTTAAAAAGTATATTTCCAAAGCGCGCATCCAGAAATCCAAGGAGTTGTTGCATGATTCCAATTTTAAAATTGCGGAGATATCCGAGATGGTCGGCTTTGATCACCCCGGCAGCTTCGGACGTTTCTTTAAAGAATTTGTAGGGATGACCCCACAGAAATATCGGGATTCCTTGTGAGAGAACGAAAGAGAGGAAAAGACATGATAAAAGGCAAAAAAACGATCGGCTTAGCCGCAGGGCTTTTGGCAATACTGATTACTCTGGGGTGCGCGGGTAGACCAGATCAATCGGAAAGTGGGATGGGTGCATCAGCACTTTCTTCAACGACGGATTCCACCGCGCTTCCTGCGGAGTCTTCCGACGAGACAACTCAAAGCGGGCAACAGTCTGCCAATTCATCTGTAATGCTGTCCTCGCAGCAAAAGCAACCGGAAAAGGAGACATCCTCTAAAATGATCAGCAGCAAGCAGACGCAGACACTAACACAAACGGTTGGCTACTATCTGGACGCGGTCAACGGTGATGACCGAAATGACGGTAAGAGTCAGGAAAAACCATGGAAATCCCTTGAAAAGCTCAACCAAGCCGAGCTGAATCCGGGGGATACCATTTACTTAAAATCGGGTTCCGTTTTTAACGGGCAGTTTAAGCCGGCATCTTCGGGGGTCAAAGGAAAGCCAATTGTGATGACCTCCTACGGAGGCAGCAAAAAGCCGGTCATTGCCGGAGGAGGCGTTCAGCCGGCAGCTGTTTATCTGTACAATGTGGAGTACTGGGAAATCAGTAACATCGAAATCACCAACTATCATAAAACAGTAAATCTGCGCAGCGGGATCATGGTGGAGAACGATATTGGAAAGTTAAGTCACATCTATCTGAGAAATCTTGAGGTTCATCAAGTGAACGGCGAAAATGTGGATAGCAACTGGGGCTATGACCGGACAAACGGCGGAATTATCTTTTATATGAAGGGATATGGTGAACCGGCCTATATGGATGATGTCCTTATTGAAGGCAACAATGTTTATGAAGTCGATCGCTCTGGTATTTTCTTTTATTCTTCATGGTGCAACCGGAACAGCATTTCTGAGGGCTATGGGAGATGGAAAGGTTCTACCAATGTAGTTGTACGCAATAATAAGCTCAATGATATCGGCGGGGACGGAATTGTATTGGCGGTAGTAGATGGCGGACTGATTGAACACAATGTTGCAACTTATTGCAACACACGTTCCGGCAAGAACAACGGTGCAATATGGTGCGGAAACAGCGACAACACCATTATACAGTACAATGAGGCGGCATACACTCAGCTCAAAGAGGGCGACGGCATGGGCTTTGATATTGACTTCGGCGGTGAAAATAATATCCTGCAATATAATTATAGCCATGATAATGAGGGCGGATTTTTGCTGGTTACCTCTGTCGGAAACATTATCAACAAAAATGCTATTGTGCGGTACAATATCAGCCAAAACGATAAGTCTCGTATTTTCCGTGTCGTAGGAAAGAAAACGACTAACTGCCAAATTTACAACAACGTGGTCTATCTTGGAAAGAGCATGACTTCCAGAATTGTAGAAACCACAAGCAGCTATGAGGGAGATCTCGGTGAGGCGTATTTTTACAATAATATCATTATCAATCACGGACAAGGCGGATACGCCTTTAATGAAGGAGCACATTTCAGCAACAACTGCTTTTATGCGACGCAGACACGCCGAGGGGAGCCGAATGATCCTTATAAGATCACGGCGGATCCAAAGCTTGCAAATCCCGGATCCGGAAAAAGCGGAATTGCATCCCTTTCAGGATATCAGTTGACTGCCGGGTCACCTTGTATTGGTGCAGGAAAATTAATTTCCGGTTTTTCAGGCATGGATTTCTTCGGAAATAAGCTGACTGCCGGACAAAATACGGATATCGGTGCGCATCAATTTCGGTAAAGGAATATTCCGGAGGGAGGAAAACACCATGAGAATGGGAGCCGATTATTATCCAGAGCATTGGGCGAGAGAACGCTGGGCTACCGATGCCAAGTTAATGCAGGAAATCGGATTTAATACTGTGCGAATAGGGGAATTTGCTTGGTCAAAATTAGAGCCTGTACGGGATCAGTTTGATTTTGAGTGGTTGGATGAAGCGATTGATATTCTTGGTCAAAAGGGAGTTGAGGTCGTGCTTTGTACTCCGACTGCTACGCCTCCTAAATGGTTGTGTGATGAAAAGGACGTTTTTCAGCGGGATGGCTATGGCAGAATCAGGGGATTCGGAAGTCGGCGGCATTATTGCTTCAACAATCCAGACTACCGGCAGGAAACGAAACGGATTGTAACGAAGATCGCACAACGGTATCATGATAATCCGGCAGTGATCGCATGGCAGATTGACAATGAATTCGGCTGTCATGATACCACTCTTTGCTATTGTGAGCATTGCCGGGCGGCGTTTCAAGAGTGGCTACAAAAAAAATATCATACCGTTGAACAGTTGAATCAGGCATGGGGGTTGATTTTTTGGAGTCAGGAGCTTTCGGATTTCAGTCAGGTGGAGCTCCCTAAGTATACTGTTTTAGAAGATCCGAACCGACGGGGATTTCCACATAATCCGGGACTGTTGCTGGATTTTGCACGGTTTTCTTCAGAATCGGCGGTTCAATATCAGCAGCTTCAGGTCGATCTTTTGCGGGAAAGCGGATGCACAGTGCCAATTACACACAATTTTATGGGACACGCCCCGGATATTGATTATTATGAGCTGGCAAAATCATTGGATTTTGTGTCGTGGGATAATTATCCGCTCTTTCCGTTTCGAAAGAACGATTACCGAGAGGACGCCATGGCACACGATTTGATGAGAAGTGTTCGCCATCAAAACTTTTGGGTTATGGAGCATCAGTCCGGTCCGGGAGGTACCTGCGCACTGGGTGATACGCCGAAGCCTGGACAGCTCAGACTCTGGAGCTATGCATCTTTGGCACATGGGGCAGAAGCATTAATTTATTTCCGGTGGAGAACTTGCTGTTTTGGTAACGAGGAATATTGGCATGGCGTTTTGGATCATGACGGAATCCCAAGAAGAAGGTATTTTGAAATTCAAAAGCTGAATCAGGAGCTGAATCGCGTAGGAAAAATATTCGAAAAAGGTAAGAATATTGCTGAGATTGGGCTGGTAAAATCTTATGATAATTTATGGAGCGATAATTATCAATGGCATAGTCCCGGATTTGGTTACAACAACCTGCTTCGCGCCTATTATAACGGTTTGATTAACTGCAATGTCAATTGTGATGTCATTAATTTGAATGAGAATTTTAAGCCCTATCGGCTGGTATTTCTGCCTGCAGTTTCATTGATGAATGAAGAAATTTATCAAAAAATCGAACGCTATGTCAGGGAAGGTGGGACGATCGTGCTCACTTTCCGAAGCGGAATCAAGGAATGGAACAATCAGATGATGCAAAAGCCGTTGCCGGGCTGGTTTAAAGAGCTTTCCGGAATTGAACTGACTGAGTATGATTCCATGAACGCCGGGCGGCAATGCAGCTTCGACGGTGCATTTGGCAAAGGGACGATCAACCTTTGGTGTGATGTAATTGATACGGAAAAAACCGAGGTGCTTGCCCGTTACACGGCGGAGTATTACGCAGGAAAGCCCTGTATCGTTCGTAATAGATACGGAGCCGGACAGGTGTTTTATGTAGGATGCGACATGGATGCGAAGGCGCAGGATGCCTTTACCCGGCTGTTGCTGGAGCGGGTTGGCATTGAACCGCTTAACTTTTATGCCGCGGATGGCGTGGAGATGGTAAAGAAAGTGATGAATGGGCAAACCTATATTATTTTGCTCAACCATAACGCAGAGTCGGTTTGCCTGCCGCTTTCGTTTGGTGGAGAAGAACTGCTCAGCCAAAAAACAGTCGCAAAGCAATATGAACTGGAGCCGTTTGGCGTTGCGATTATCAAGCAAAGCATAGAGGAAGGATGATGACCGATGTTAAAAAACAGCGAGATTCGGATTCGGGATCCGTTTGTTCTGTTGGACAATGACCGCTATTATCTGTATGGAACGACAGACGAAAATCCGTGGGAGGGCAAGGCACAGGGGTTTAATGCTTATGTCAGTGAGGATCTGGAGCATTGGGAGGGCCCTTATTGCATTTTTTCCGCCGGAAACGGCTTCTGGGCGGACGAAAACTTTTGGGGCCCCGAGGTGTATCGTTACCGAGGTGCATATTATATGATTGCATCTTTTATTGCACCGGGGGTTACCCGCGTTTGTCAAGTGCTCAAAAGCGAGCATCCGTTGGGACCGTTTATTCCTTTCCCAGAGCCGATTACGCCGCCTGAATGGCGGTGTTTGGACGGAACCTTGTATTTAGAGCAGGGAAAGCCATGGTTGGTTTTTTGCCGGGAATGGCTTGAGGTAAATGATGGAGAGGTTTATGCAATGCCGCTCAAGGAAGATCTTTCCGGGGCGGCAGGAGCGCCACATTTCCTGTTTTCTGCTTCACAGGCGCCCTGGGTAAACAGCATTTGTGAAGATGAACATACCCACAAAAAGAACTATGTTACGGATGCTCCGTTTTTGCATAAAATGAAAGACGGAAGCCTTTTGATGATATGGTCGAGCTTTTCCAACGGCGGTTATACCATTGGACAGGTGGTTTCGCATACCGGCATATTGGGTAGATGGACGCATTCCGAAAAACTACTGTTTGATCGGGATGGCGGGAGCGGGATGATCTTTACGGACAAGGAGGGAAAACTGAGATTGAGTTTTCACCAGCCGAATCAAAGCCCGTTGGAACGCCCGGTTTTTTTGGAGCTTGCTGAATCAGAAGAAGGTGGGCTGATCATTGTTTGAGTTGTTGAACATCAGACCGGTATTGTAATATGTATACGAAAGCTTTCAAACAAGCCCTAGTATGAGATTCTCTTTTAGAGGTCGATCTGTGAAAGTTTTTGAATAGCACGAAAGGATCCCACTGATTGAAATGGTGGGATCCTTTTAAATGATATGGGTGGTAGAAATATTGTATGGTGATCAATATTCGTGGGCACCGATGTCTATCGATGAGTTATGAAGAATCATGTTCCCCCAAAAATCCTTGCCGCAACTGCCCGAAACAGTCAGCCCGGCATTAATGCAAGGAGAGTCAGATGCCAGCTTATAGCCGCTTAGGGATTGCAAACCAAATGTACCTGTACCGGGATTGATAAGTTTAGGATTTGAAATGATCTTATGAGAATCAATTGGTTCGTTTATCCGGGTTTGGGTGCTGTAATAGCAGTTATGGCAGTATGTGACTTCTGATATGCCATTATGAATTACATAATCGAGGAGTGCGGTTTCGTTAACGGCGCATTGATATATCCTGACATCATCAATGGTCAAAGGGCATACAGTATCAGTCACGGTGTCGTTCCACAAAAACACGCCTAAGCCGACAGTGCTTTGAGTCGTACTTGCGTTTAAAGATGTCGCAGACACGGTTTTGTACATGACTAAATATCCATCCAGAAGCATCATGTATCTTCCTTTTGGTTGGTCAAATATAAAAGCAAGGTGATGCCATTGAGAATCAAAAAAGTCGGGAATGATTTGTCCTTGTGCAGCATTATAGTGCGATTCCCAGCTCCAGCTGTGAGCCGTGCCTGTAGAGCCAACACCTGTTCCAACAAAAATTCCGTTATTGACCGTTCTTGTTAATGCTGCAGCAAATCCGGGCGAGTGGTCTCCCCAAACGCCGTTTTGAAACAAACGAATAGTTGTGTTGTACGGTGTGTTAGATGGAATCTTCACCCAGCATAAAATAGAAAACGCATTGCTTCCGAACTGGAAAGCACTGCCAGATACCTTTAGATAGTCAGTTGGAGTAATGGAAATGTATTTGCAGGATGATTCGGGCTCTGTGCTGTTTTTTAGTGAATATGTTGGGGCTCCAACGGTGATGGCATTGTTTTGAGCTGACCCGGAATCGGTACCGTCGGCCTGATCAAAAAGGTAGGCCATTTCAGCTGTACAGTCGGTTAAATGTATGTTATTGTAGCCGGAGCCTTCATTATAAAATATATTGTTAGCTATTAGTGTTTCACCTACGGCACCTTCTCCGCCGATTGTGGAAATCGGGATGGTAGATAGCTCCGAGCTGATATAGATCGTATTGTTATATATCTTTGCTCCCGTTGTATTGGTTCCTACCAATCTGAACACTTGTTGCATATCATTTTGACTGATATTATATCGAACGATTGGGTCGATATTGACGGTGGATGAGTGTGAGCACACAAGCACAAATCCGCCTTCATTGTCATGACTATAGTTGTATTGCAAAATATTTCCCTCACTGGCAAAATCCAGGTCAAATCCTTGTGCATCTCCACTGGCAAGTTGAGTATAAGATGCTTCGTTATATTGTATTATCGTATCATCGCAGTTTCCGCACCAAATAGCAATATTGTAATTTTGACTGACATTATTACAGAGAGTTGCAGTATTATGTTCAATCAATCCACCACTGACAACAGCGAGTACAATTCCATCTCCGCCAATATCATATAAAATATTATTTCTGACAACAACGTTAGTCGATCCGTACCAACTGCCTATTCCTTCATTAATGGTATATCTTTGGCAAAAGACAGAATAGAAAAATATGCCGGAGCGGCCGGTTTGGTGAATATAATTGTTCTCGACTCGAACATCATTCATTTTTGATGGAACAGGTGTTCCGATTGATTCCGGAGCCGTTATATTAAAAATGATTCCGCCGTTTGTTCTGTCTCCACCCCAGTTTCCCGGAACATCTCCGTTACAATTATATATTTCATTATTAATAATATAAAAATGATTTAAAACACCGGCGTATTGATTTTCAACAAGGATTCCGCTTCGTTCATATATTGACGTATGATAATTGGTTATTTTCAGATTTGAGATTTCCCAATATTCGACATTAAATAAATATATTGTGGCAGGTTGAACGCCGTTTCCGTTAATGATTGGCTTTTCATTGCCGCCATAGCTTGTCAATGTGATTGCGTTATCTTCTTCGCCGGAGGAAAGCGGCTTGATTTGCCCGCTATATGAAGTGTTGGATTTTATATTGATACGGCTTCCGGGACTGAAATAAGTAGTATTGATTTTTGTTATGGATTTCCATGGCCTGGAAGTGGATTTCCCACTGTTGTTATCACATCCGTTTACAGAATCGATATAGTAAATATTAGATTCAGAAAGAATTTCATTATAATTGGATGAGATTTCAAAGCTACTTAGCGCTCTGTTGTAGATTGCCACATCATCGATGGCAAAAGGACAGACGGTATCGGTTACGGTATCGTTCCATAAAAATACGCCCAGTCCGACAGTGCTTTGAGTCGTACTGGCGGTTAATCCTGAAGCAGTAACCTGTTTGATCATGACCAGTACACTGTCTAGATACAGATAATACTTATCGCTTGGTTGGTCAAATATAAAGGCAAGATGATGCCATTGGGAATCAAAAAAGTCGGGGATAATCTGGCCTTGTAATGCATTATAGTGCGATTCCCAGCTCCAGCTGTGAGCTGTCCCGACAGAGCCAACACCGGTTCCGACAAAAATTCCGTTATTGACCGTTCTTGTTAATGCGGTAGCGAACCCGGGTGAGTGATCTCCCCAAACTCCGTTCTGAAACAGACGAATGGTGGTATTATACGGTGTATCAGCAGGAATCTTTACCCAGCAGGCAACAGAAAATGCATCGGTTCCAAACTGGAATGCACTGCCAGGCACTTTTAAATAATCAGTTGGAGTAACGCAAATATATTTACCGGATGGTCCGGGTTCTGCGCTGCTTTTCAGTGAATATGTCGGCGTTCCAACGGTGATGGCGTTGTTTTGAGATGACCCGGAATCGGTACCGGATCCATCTTCTGTCGTATAAAGCATAACAGGATCATTATTTTGCACAGTGAAAAAGCGATTGTAATATGTCGATATTTCGTTTTCAGTTAGCGCTTTTTTGTAGATTTCCAATTCATCCAGTGCATAAGGATAAGTTGTTACAGCGATCGAATTATACCATAAAAACACACCCAATCCGACAGTACTTTGAGTTGTATTTGCAGACAGATTGGTACACTGTGTTACTTTTGTAATCACCAACGAACCGTCTAAATAAATGTAATAAGTGTTGTTTGGTTGGTCAAATACGAAAGCAAGATGATGCCATTGAGAGTCGAAAAAATCTGTTACGCCCATGCTCCAGTCCCAGCTGCTTTCGCTTCCGGTTGAGCCCACGCCAGTTGCTATGTTGATTGTATTATATTCATTTTTGCTGAGGGCAATTGCAAATCCAGGTGTGTTGTAGCCATATAATCCGGTTTGAAATAATCGCAGAGTGGTGTCAGTTGGCGTATTTTTTGGAATATTGACCCAAAATGACAATGAAAATGCGCCGGTTCCAAATTGAAATGCGCTGCCGGGTGCTTTTAGATAATTAGCCTGATCGATCGACACATATTTGCCTGTGGGACCTACTTCATATTGGGATTTTATGCTATATTGTGGAGTCCCGACCGCAACTGCATGATTTCCTGCACTTCCTGTATCCGCTCCAGAAGAATCTTCGAAACGATATAAAAGCCAAGCGGTTTCTGACGCGGAAGTTGCTGCTGATACAGAGAAAGAAACTATTGTAATAAGAATACAAAACGCTATAATGAAGCATAAAGTCTTTTTCATTTGCTTTTTTCTCCTTTACATTTGCTGTTTATCATATAAGCGGCAGTAATGAATTTTGCGTTAAAAGTAGTTTCTTGCTAATGCGGTTCAGTGTTTCTATATGGTTTAACAACATTAAATCCGGTTATGTGTAAGCTTTCGTTTATTTCAGTGGTTTATGATATTCACCCCCCATTTTGGTTAGTCGAAGTTAATCTATACCTGGTTGAAATTTTCGTTGTGTTTTTATTGACCACCACCCTTATAATTGATTTTGTAGCTGTCATATAGACGGGTTGTCTTTACTTGTTGATCGTTCATTTGGTTTTGTAACAGTATTTCAAATTGTTTTTTGTAAAATTTTGCCTTCACAACATCTGCTACAGACTCGTAATTATAGTATCCGCCAGCTTTTTTGTTAAGGCAAAATAGGATGCAATAGTGATTTTTGATGGTAAATATATCGCTTAATTCGTGATGTTGGAGAGTAGACGCACGATCGATTATTACTGGATCTTGTATCGAATAATACCTGATAGAATTTTCGTCAAGTAAAATTGTTCGGCTGTTAATATTAAATTGCCTCAATTGATTATCAATTGGTTTGTTTTGCGAAATGAGCGATTGTATGCTGTAATAATATTCTTGAGTGATGTGATAAGATACTCCTTCTGGAATATCCATAATAAGTATTTCAATGGAATCTTCTCGCTTGAAATACTGATCTTTTATTTCTTCAAAATATTGCTTATATATATTGTCATTTTCGACACAGGACTGTTCTGCCATCTTTTTTTGAATTTCAAGACTAATGTTCAGAATATAGTGCTCGTAAAAATTTTTTTCAGTATATTGATTCGGTCCATATACAGGTTCATGCTGTAAAAGGTTTTGTCTTCTGGTTTGATTTTCTGCTGATAAGGTTTTTAAAAAAGTGTCATAGCTGCAATTGGTTAAAATTTCATATTTGCAGGCAAGCATTTGTATGCTTTTGCTTCGGATACAATCTTGTAAAGTTTTCTCACATAGAGATTCTGCGGGAGATTTTCCATTGACTGCAGTGTGCCAGAATGTTACGTCTTGCATTTTGACGTTGTCGCAATGAAATTCAGAAATAATTTTTGTTTTATTGTTTTCAAGTAGAATTTCAAATTCACGTTTGGAAATAGGAGTATGATTAATGTATGCGATATCATTAGATCTAGTTGAAAAACAAACAACGCTGGCAACACTGATTATGCTTATTAAGGCTATTGTGACGGCCAATATTTTTCTTCGATTTTTCAAAAGCATATAGTCCTCCTTTTTCTGTTGATTTTAATAAGGTGTTCATAAATGTTTACTGTTTATAAGGAGCGTATAACGAGCATCCTAAAAATTGATAACTAAATTTTTAATAAATTTTATAACAAAATTTGCTACTTGGTATTAGGCAAAATATTTAAAATTACGATATAATTATAATATACTTTGTGAATTTTATCTATCTTCATTTTTTTACTATTATTATCATTTTTTTACAATTATCTATAAATCGTATTTATACTGTAACAATCTCAATCATAAATGACTTTGACTTTCAAAAGCGAAAACACCTAAATAGATCATTTTCAGAAATTAGTTTCTTGACTCGATGAATTATATATTTTTTTGGAAATATTAGTTTAAAGCAGGAATGCAATAATCTCAGTGAACCGCACAATAATCGTTGTAACTATTCCAATGGTTCTCGCCCGGAATGGTTGGAAGAAATCAAGCAGGATTTAAAGTTGTAAAACAATAAAAACCCCCGCTTATCTTCAAGAAAAAGCGGGTTGACAAAGTTGTATTACGTTGTTATAATAAAAATAGAAAAGGTGCTACCGATAAAGACGGTCAGCCCCTGAAGATTTTAGTTAAAGAGTAACCGCTATCTTTTGCAGGGATGGGCGGTTACTTCTTTTTATTGCCTGTATGTAAAATTCTTTCTATCAGAATCAAAATAATGATCAAATAGATAAAACTCTCCATCAGCGTCACCCCCTTACAGGGGCAAGAGTTGACCGCCTATACCGTTTTTATGTAGCACCTTGTTAAACATTATACAGGCTATTTTAACGGCTGTCAAGGCTTCGGAAAGGGTAATTTCTATACCTAAAACAAACGTGCCGTATACAGGTGTACAGAAGCGGTGAAAAGGGTCGGAACTTTAGTTACAATTTTCGCGGCTCAATTTTGAGCTGTCAAAACATAAGGTTTAATTCTTTCAGCTTGTTGTATCTGTATACCAAATCATCAATGTCTAATCCCCATGCTTTATACGCGGTTTCAGTATTGACATTAAGCGCATTCCAATTTGGAACATTTTCTTCAAGCATTTTTTCTTTTGCTAAATTTTTGAGTTTGCACACTCTTGCACTACCGATAGGACCAAACAACACTTTGATTTCTTGGTTGCCTATTTCTATGTTTTCATAGTACAATTTAATTGCTGTCTCAAGGCTTGTAATTTGTGGTATTCGTACCATGTAAATCCCTCCTTAAACATATAAAATCCGAAATGTTTCTCTGCCTTTTGGAGTGATCAGCGTTTGGGCTCCGATACATTCCGTTCTTAAAGTTTATCACAATTTTGTGAAAAACGGAAACAAGTGATCACTATTTTCCAAAAATGGAATAAAGTCAAAATGTTCATCCCGACATTTCAGAGTCCCTAAAAAGGAAAATATTAATTGTACCCCGTACCAAATGGTACACCACGAAGATATCAAACGTTATATTTTACAGTCCATAAAAAGACAGCATCAAGACATTTTGGACACCATAAAAAGAGTATATCTCAAATTTGAGAAATAGGTTTTACAAACATAAATATACTTACATTTCTGACACCATAAAAAAGAATATGCTGCAACGTCAGCCCGCTTGCAATTAACAGCAATTTGCTGACAGATGACCGCAATTAAAAACATTTGTTCGTAACGGCAAAACATAGACACAAATACAACACAAAAAAAGCGGGTTTCAAAATCCATATTGGGAATATTTTATGCTCTGAGGGGTGCCGTCGGTGTGGAGAAGTCTATTTTTTACCGGATTTGATGGTAGGGGGGAGTGTTTTTGCTCCAAAAATCCCCCATTAAATAATTGATAAACTGCGCAAATAAGACCGATTGCCCCAGTATAATTTTCGGAGTAAGTCACATTATACGAAAGGGGATATTTTGCACTCTGTCACGCCTTAAAAAACGCTGTTTATTGCAACGTTTATTTTTTATAATAATCAATAGGCTGAATGATTACAGCCCGCTTACAACGTCACGAAATAGGCATACAAATGATTATGTATCCGTTGTTAATCTGTGGCGTGTCCAGATTTTAGCATATCCGCTGTTAACTGATAGATTAACGCCTGTTGCTTACCATAGCTGATATATTCCCGCTTTTGTCGCTCTCTGATATCACGAATCAAATCAAAGTATTGCGGATTAAATTCTATGAAGATGATAAAGCGGGTTTGAAGGTGATTGCAAAATTCTACGTGTAATGCTCGGAGTCGTTTACTGTTTCTTAGCTTTTGCAGTCCTGCGCTTGCGATCTGCCGCACGCGCTCTCTTGATATTCCGTATTTGTTAGCTATGGTTTGATATGACTGCTCATGCAGATAGTGGTCTGTTATAAATTCCTGCTGTTTGGCATCTTTAAGCTGTGCCATATTTTTCACCACCCTTTGCAATTTCGTTTTTGAATACTCTGATAGCTATGTACCCGATTTTTCTATATCTTCATTGTCTGATATTTTTCCAACCGGTAAAGCATAAAACTTATCATTGATACCGGTCGCAATGACCGCGATCGCACATTTTATATAATTGTATTCTCTGGATGTCATTTGCTTTACAGTAACAGCAAAGGCGCATCCGTCTTTGGCATTGCATCTTCCACCTTTAAGCGGACACATTGCATTGTAATCTATAAATTTCCCCATCAGGCAAAATCCTTCCTTTCAATATTTTTACTACGCTTACTACGGACTACACTTTTTTTCAAGTCCACATACTTTTTATATATACTGTATGTCCTATATATATTTAATATATATAATATATAATATAAGTGTAGTAAGTGTAGAATATGTAGTTTTGCAGATCCAAGCGGCGTAAATACGCGGTTTGTTTTACTACGCTTTTTTAAAATTTACTACGCTTTAGTGTAGTGTTTAATAAAATGCAAAGTAGCTTATATATTGCATAATATTTATAAAGTAAAAATATAAGCGTAGTTAGTGTTGTAAGTGTAGTAAGTGCGACACTTAAAAATTGACAAAGCACCTTGCCGTTCCGGTATCTGTCTTTCGTGGCTCACTTTTTAATCCGGCAACGTCACAAACTCGCCTTGTGAACTTAGAACGACTGTAGTATTGATATCCGCAATCGTTGCACCAGTCTTGGAAATCTTCATATACATTTTGAATCGGCTGTCCATGAATATCTTGGTATTCTTCTAAAAATCCTTTAATCGGGTCGTTTTCACGTTCGTAATCTTCCAGCGCTTCAACAACGCATTTCGGTTTGGTGAATCCGTTGTTTCTGATGATCCGTTTTAATCCGTCAACGGCAAGTTTAGTTAAATATTCCATTTCTGCCTGTGTCCAGTTTCGATTTTTTAAATCCACGTTTTGGGATTTTGACTTTGAAAAATCTTGATTCAACGGTATCAATAATAATCTACTGAAAAATGCTTTTGATTTGTCGCTTGAATTTGGTAACTCATTCATTGCAAAGAACATTTTTGCGAACGACTTAAACGCAAATGGATCTTGCCCTTTCTTTTCCGCAATCACTGTCTCTCCGGTGACTAATTTCTTGAATGTGGAGCTGTCAGAAAGATATGCGCTGGAAATATCATCGCCTATATTTGCAGCTTTTCCGTAAATTTCAGCCAGCCGGAAACGTTCGGCGGTATCTTGCAATGATAGCGAGCTGGTGTTTTTAGAGCCTAACGCCTTAATGATCATATTTAACAACGTTGATTTACCGTTGTTCCCACTTTTTCCGTAAAGTAGGACAGAGCCGCGATAAGAATTTAAAAGATAGAAACAATTTCCGATTGACTCATACAGCAGATCGATAACATCTTGATCTCCGCTTGCAATTTGGCTGATCGTATCGGTCACCATACTTTGCGGCGGTGCATCCGGCTTGTAGTCATAAGGGAAACGATTTAAAAACACATATTCGGGTGTATAGTCTAAAAAGCTATCAGTGTTTAAATTGTATATTTTGGTTGCAAGCGGTATTAAATACGGCGGCGATACTTCCTTTGTCGGCGTTGATAAGCTGACCTTGATATATTTATATACTTCCCGGCGCCGTGCATCTGTGATATCCGGCATCAGCTTGATCATATATCCATGTAGGATATCTTCTCCGCGCTCATAAACACCGTTGTTATAAATATGTATGGTATCATTG
>ERZ773235.2484-NODE-2484-length-15418-cov-3.742368_pt1 | contig 15418 bp, 11 predicted proteins | sample MGYA00580522_ERZ773235 | MGnify/ENA primary metagenome ERZ773235 (study PRJEB29015, sample SAMEA2737797) | human gut metagenome | biome: human gut; feature: human-associated habitat; material: faeces | place: China | collected 2012 ...
AGCGCATCTTCCAGGTATGTGTGCAGCTTTATTCCCAATGCCAGTTATCGGTATTCCGATGAAGACTTCCGACCTTGGTGGTGTTGATTCTTTATATTCTATCGTACAGATGCCATCTGGAATACCAGTAGCGACTGTAGCGATCAATGGAGGACTTAATGCAGGAATCCTTGCAGCGAAGATCCTTGCAACATCAGACGAGAAATTACTTGAGAAATTAGAAGCTTACAGCGAAGAGATGAAACAGTCAGTTGTAGAGAAAGCAGAGAAACTTGACAAAGTTGGATACAAAAATTATGAATAAGAAGATTCTTGCAGCGTTTTTATGCGTATGTATGGTTGTAGTTACAGGAAGTTTTCCAGTAAGTGCAGCAAAAACAAAGAAGACATACAAGATTGCAATTGATGCAGGACACCAGGGAAAGGGAAACAGTAAGACAGAACCTATCGGACCGGGCGCGAAGATGCGTAAACCCAAAGTAGCATACGGAACGCAGGGAGTCAAAACGAAAGTACCAGAATCCAAATTAACTCTGCAGATTGCATTAAAGCTTGAGAAAGAGTTAAAGAAACGCGGTTATGATGTGTATATGATAAGAAGAAAACAGAATGTAAACATTAGCAATAAGCAAAGAGCGATCCGTGCAAATAAAAGTGGTGCTGATATCTGTATCAGACTACATGCGGATGCAGCATCAGCGAATGTTCGTGGTGTTTCTGTGCTATACCCATCACAGCAGAATCCTTATGTAGCAAAATTAAGCAAGAAGAGTAAAAAACTCTCAAAGAATATACTGGACAGTTATTGTAAGTCAACCAAATTCAAGAAACGTGGTTTATCAAAACGTGACGATCTTACAGGAACAAACTGGAGTAAGATTCCAGTGGCACTGATAGAGATGGGATTTATGACAAATAAGACCGAAGATAAACAGATGCAGAAGAAGCAGACACAGAAGAAGATGGTAGACGGCATTGCAAATGGTATTGATCAATATTTTAAATAATCAGGAGGAGAAGTAACAATGGATTACAAGAAAGCAGGCGTGGATATTGAAGCAGGATACAAATCTGTAGAACTGATGAAAGAACACGTAAAGAGAACCATGAGAGAAGAGGTACTTGGTGGATTAGGAGGATTTTCCGGAGCATTTTCTTTAAAGAAGATCAAAGATATGGATGATCCAGTCTTACTTTCAGGAACTGATGGATGTGGAACAAAAGTAAAACTTGCAATGATCCTTGATAAACATGATACGATCGGTATCGATGCAGTTGCTATGTGTGTAAATGATATTGCATGCGCAGGAGGAGAACCTCTGTTCTTCTTAGATTATATTGCCTGTGGTAAAAACTATCCTGAAAAAATTGCTTCCATTGTAAGTGGTGTTGCAGAAGGGTGTTTACAATCTGAATGTGCTTTAGTTGGTGGTGAAACTGCTGAACATCCTGGTTTAATGCCTGAAGATGATTATGATTTAGCAGGTTTTGCTGTGGGAGTTGTTGATAAAAAAGATATTATTGATGGTTCAACAATTAAAGCAGGAGATACACTTATTGGTATTGCTTCAAGTGGTGTTCATTCAAATGGTTTTTCACTTGTTAGAAAAGTGTTTGAAATGACAAAAGAATCATTAGATACATACTATGATGAATTAGGAAAAACTTTAGGAGAAGCTTTAATTGAACCAACACGTATTTATGTTAAAGCTTTAAAAAATGTAAAAAATGCGGGTGTTAGAATTAAAGGATGCTCTCATATTACAGGTGGAGGTTTCTTTGAAAATGTTCCAAGAATGCTTCCTGAAAATGTAAGAGCAGTTATTAAAAAAGATAGTTATCCAGTACCAGCTTTATTTGATTTAATTCAAAAAAATGGAAATATTGAAGAACATATGATGTATAACACATTCAATATGGGTCTTGGTATGGTAATTGCAGTTAATCCAGAAGATGTTGATGCAACAATGAAAGCTATTGAAGATGCAGGAGACAAATGCTATGTTGTTGGAAATATCGTTGAAGGAGATAAGGGCGTGGATCTATGCTAAAATTTGCAGTCTTTGTCTCTGGTGGGGGAACAGATTTACAATCAATCATTGATGCTAAACAAGCGGGAAAAATCAATGGTGAGATTGCGCTTGTGATTTCAAATCGTCAAAAGGCTTATGGCTTACAAAGAGCGAAAGATGCTGGTATTGAAACAGCAGTAGTAAAAAAAGATGATGCTTTGATTGTAAAGATGTTAAAAGAAAGAAATATTGATTTTATTGTATTGGCTGGTTATCTAGCAATTTTAACGGATGAGTTAATCGATGCATATCCAAATAAAATTATGAACATTCATCCTTCTCTTATTCCTTCTTTTTGTGGGCCGGGAATGTATGGAATGCATGTTCATGAAGCTGTATTACAACGTGGTGCAAAGGTTTCGGGGGCAACCGTGCACTTTGTTTCAAATATTGTCGATGGGGGACCGATTATTAAACAAGTTGCTTGTGATATATCGGATTTAGACACAGCTGAGGATATTCAAAAAAGGGTGTTAGAGATTGAACATAAATTACTACCAGAAGTTGTAGGGCTATATTGTGATAATAAGATAAAAATAATTGATGGAAAGGCAAAGGTAATTTAAATGAAAAGAGCTTTAATTTCAGTTACAAATAAAGATGGGGTTGTTGATTTTGCTAAAGGATTAGTAGAATTAGGATTTGAAATTGTATCGACAGGAGGTACAATGAAAGTTTTACAAGAAAATGGGGTTTCTTGTATTGCAATTGATGATGTGACAGGATTTCCTGAAATGTTAGATGGACGTGTTAAAACACTTCATCCAATGGTTCATGGAGGACTTTTATATCGTCGTGATTTACCTAGTCATGTTGAAACAATTAAAAAACATGGTATTCATCCAATTGATTTAGTATGTGTCAACTTATATGAATTTGAAAAAGCTTTAAAAGCTGGTAAAGATTTACCAGATATGATTGAAAATATTGATATTGGTGGACCATCAATGATTCGTTCAGCAGCTAAAAACTTTAAAGATGTTTTAATTGTTACAGATCCAAAAGATTATAATAATGTACTTGAAGCTATTAAAAATGATACAACTGATTTTGATTTCAGAATGAATCTTGCTTATAAAGCATTCTCTATGACAGGCGCTTATGATGCAATGATTTCAAGATACTTTGCAGATCAAGTTGGAGATCAATTCCCAGATACATTAAATCTTTCATTAAAGAAAGTAGAACATTTACGTTATGGCGAAAACTCTCAACAAGCAGCAAATAAATATGAAGATAGTTATGTTCAAAAATCTTTATTAGATTATGAACAACTTCATGGTAAAGAAATTTCATTTAACAATGTAAACGATTTATATGGAGCGGTTGCACTTGTTAGAGAATTTGGTAATCAAATCGTTACAGCAGCCATCAAACATTCAACTCCTTGTGGTGTTGCTATTGGAAATACAGGTTATGATTCTTATATGAAGGCCTATGAAGCAGATCCTCAATCAATTTTTGGTGGAATCGTTGCTGTTAACTATAAAATCGATAAAGCAACAGCTGAACAAATGCATAAGATTTTCTTAGAAATCGTGGCTGCACCAGATTTTGATGATGATGCTTTAGAAATCTTAAAGAAAAAGAAAAACTTACGTATTTTAAAACTTAAAAACTTAGATGCACGTGGTGCTAAATATGATATTAAATATCTTGAAGGAAAAGTATTAGTTCAAGAATTAAATACAAAAATGATTGACGAAATGAAAGTTGTGACAAACGTTCAACCTACAAAAGAACAACTTACAGATATGGAATTTGGTATGAAAGTTGTTAAATATGTAAAATCAAATGCGATTTGTATTGTTAAAAATGGTGTAACACTTGCTATTGGTGGAGGACAAACATCAAGAGTATGGGCTTTAGAAAATGCAATTCATAACAATCCTGATAAAGATTTCAATGGTTCAGTTCTTGCTTCAGATGCTTTCTTCCCATTCAATGACTGTGTTCAAGTCGCTGCAGATGCAGGCATTCAAGCAATTATTCAACCAGGTGGTTCGATTAGAGATCAAGATTCAATTGATTTATGTAATGAAAAAAATATCCCTATGGTATTTAGCGGATATAGACACTTTAGACACTAGGAGGCTTATATGAAAGTTCTTGTAATCGGTAGTGGTGGTCGTGAACATGCGATTGCTTATAAATTAAAACAAAGTCCAAAAGTAACTGAACTTTATGCAATACCAGGAAATCCTGGTATTGCAAGTTTAGGTACATGTGTACCTGGTTCAGTAGAAGATAATGAATTTATTGTTGATTTTATTCAAAAGAATCAAATCGATTTAACAGTTATTGGTCCAGAAGTTCCTTTATGTAATGGTCTTGCTGATGATATTGAAAAAACAGGTTATAAAGCTTTTGGTCCTCAAAAAAAGGCGGCAACTTTAGAAGGAAGCAAAGCTTTCTCTAAAGATTTTATGATTAGACATCATATTCCTACAGCAAAATATATTGAAGTCACAGACTTTGAAAAAGCTTGTAAAGAAGTTGATCAATTTGATTTTCCGTTAGTAATCAAAGCAGATGGTTTAGCTGCTGGAAAAGGTGTTGTCATTGTTGAAAATAAAGAAGATGCCATTTCTACTTTAAAAGACATGATGGTTGATGGTGCTTTAGATGGTGCCGGAAGTAAAGTTGTATTAGAAGAATTCTTAACAGGATTTGAATGTTCTTTACTTTGTTTTACAGACGGTAAAACAATTGTGCCAATGGTTTCAGCAAAAGATCATAAACAAATCTTTGATGGAAATAAAGGACCTAATACGGGTGGTATGGGAACTGTTTCCCCAAATCCATTTTTACCAGAAGGTATGGATGAAGTCTTGAAAAAAGATATTCTTGATCCATTTATGCAAGGACTTAAAGATGATCAAATGGATTATCGTGGTGTTGTTTTCATTGGTTTAATGATTGAAAATAATCAAGCAAAAGTTCTTGAATTCAATGTCCGTTTTGGTGATCCTGAAACACAATCAATCCTTCTTCGTTTAGAAAGTGATCTTTATGAAATCATGGAAGCTTGTGCGACTTATACTTTAGATCAAGTAGATGTCAAATGGTCAGATGACCATGTGGCTTGTCTTGTACTTGCAAGTGGAGGTTATCCAGGAAAATACGATAAAGGAATTGAAATTAAAAACATTGACAAAGTAAGTGATGATATTGTTGTTTTCCATGCGGGAACAGCTTTAAAAGATGGTAAACTTGTCACAAATGGTGGACGTGTTTTAAATGTGTGTGCAAGAGGAGCAAATTTACAAGAAGCACTTGCGAAAGTCTATGAAACTGCTACAATTATTACATTTGATGGTATGTACTATCGTCATGATATTGGACTTAGATAGGAGAGAACTCTATGACAAATGTAAGAAGAATTTATGTAGAAAAAAGAAAAGAATATGCAACAGAAGCGCATGAAATTCAAACAAACCTTGTTGAACAATTAGGTTTAACCATTCATTCGCTTCGTATTGTTCATCGTTATGATGTACAAGGAATTAGTGAAGAAATCTTACAACAAGGAATTACTACAATTCTTGCTGAACCAATGGTGGATCATGTTTATGATGAAACATTTCCAATGAGTGAAAAAGAATCTGTTTTCGCAATTGAATTTTTACCAGGTCAATATGATCAACGTGCTGATTCATGCGAACAATGTTTCCAAATTCTAACAGGAACATCTTCAACAAAAGTAAGATGTGCCAAACTTATTGTAGTAGATATTGATAAAAATGAAGAAGTTTTAAATCAAATTAAACATTATTTAATCAACCCAGTTGATCAAAGAATTGCTTCTTTAGAAAAACCAGAACATTTAAATGATGAAACACCTGATATTAAACCTGTGCCAACTTTAATAGGATTTAATGATTTAGATGAAATAGGATTAAATCAATTCTTAAAAGATAATGGAATGGCTATGAATCTTGATGATTTAAAAGTAACTCAAGATTACTTTAAAAATGAAGAACATAGAGATCCTACTGAAACAGAAATCAAAGTGTTAGATACATATTGGTCTGATCATTGTCGTCATACAACATTTGCGACAGTTATTACAGATATTGATATTCAAAATGGTGCTTTTAAAGAAATCTTAGAAAAAGATATTGAAAGCTATAAAACAAGTAGACATGCCGTTTATGGAGTGAATACGACACGACCTCTTACTTTAATGGATCTTGCAACGATTTCAATGAAAGAACTTCGTAAAAAAGGATATCTTGATGATATGGAAGTTTCTGAAGAAATTAATGCATGTTCTATTGAAATTACTGTTCATACAAATCAAGGAGATGAACAATGGTTATTAATGTTCAAAAATGAAACACATAACCATCCTACAGAAATTGAACCATTTGGGGGAGCTGCAACATGTTTAGGTGGAGCTATTCGTGACCCACTTTCAGGACGTGCTTATGTTTACCAATCAATGCGTATTACTGGAGCAGGTGATCCAAGAAAAACATTGGCAGAAACAACGCCAGGTAAATTACCACAAAGAAAAATTTGTCAAGAAGCTGCTCATGGTTTTTCAAGTTATGGTAACCAAATCGGGTTAACAACAGGTTATGTTCATGAAATTTACGATGAAGGTTATATCGCTAAACGTATGGAAGTAGGAGCTGTTGTGGCTGCTGCACCAAAAGAACAAGTAAAACGTTTAGAACCACAAAATGGACAAATCGTCTTATTAATTGGTGGACGTACAGGACGTGATGGTATCGGTGGTGCTACCGGTTCTTCAAAATCACATGACGTAAAATCTATTGAAACAGCAGGTGCTGAAGTTCAAAAAGGAAATCCTGTAGAAGAAAGAAAAATTCAAAGATTATTTAGAAATAAAGCAGTCTCAGAAAAAGTTGTTAGATGTAATGACTTTGGAGCTGGTGGGGTTTGTGTTGCCGTTGGTGAACTTGCTCCAGGGCTTGATATTGATTTAGATGCTGTTTTGAAAAAATATGATGGTTTAACAGGGACAGAACTTGCTATTAGTGAATCACAAGAACGTATGGCTATTGTTGTCAATGACTATGATGTTGATTTCATTAAAGAAGAATGTGCAAAAGAAAACTTAGAAGTTGTTCAAGTGGCAACTGTTACAGATACAAATCGTTTAGTAATGAAGCACATGGGTAAAGATATTGTTAATATTTCTCGTGATTTCTTAGATGCTGCAGGGGCAAAACGTTATCAAAATATTGAAGTTGAATTACCAAACTTTGAAAGTACACCTTTTGATGAAGAAGAAAGAAATGATTTTGTTGGTACAACAAAAGAAGTATTATCAAGATTATCTGTTGCTTCACAAAAAGGTCTTGTTGAAAGATTTGACTCATCTATTGGAAATGGTACAGTTTTATCTCCTTATGGTGGACGTACATATCACACAGAAACAGAAGGGATGGCTGCTTTAATTCCTGTTTTAGGAAAAGAAACAACAACTGCTTCATTAATGGCTTATGGGTATAATCCTAAGATTTCTAAATGGTCACCATATCATGGAGCTATGTATGCTGTTGTTGAAAGTGTTGCTAAGATCGTTGCCATGGGTGGAAACTATCATACAATTCGTTTTTCATTCCAAGAATATTTTGAAAAATTATTAGATGATCCAAAACGTTGGGGTAAACCATTAGCTGCTTTACTTGGAGCTAATCGTGTTCAACAAGAATTAAAACTTCCATCAATTGGTGGTAAAGATTCAATGTCAGGAACATTTGAAAATATTTCAGTTCCACCAACACTTGTTTCTTTTGCTATTACAGCAAGTGATGTTCATGATGTTATGACACCAGAAGCAAAAGAAGCGGGACATATTTTAGCAGAAGTTCAAATTAAAAAAGATCAATTTAGAGTCTTTGATTTTGATCATTTACAAAAACAATATAATGCTATCCAAGATTTAATGAAACAAAAGAAGATTTATTCAGCTTATACAGTTAAAGATGGTGGTGTGATTGAAGCTGTTTGTAAAATGGCCTTTGGTAATGGTTTAGGAGCTGCTTTCAATACAGATCATACTCTTGCTTCTTATGTTGAAAAGAATTATGGAAACATCATTGTTGAAGTAAAATCTGAAAAAGATCTAGTAGGTTTAGATTATAGAGTAGTGGCTACTTTAAATGATAGTGAAAAATTCTCTTATGGAATGGATACAATTTCTATTCAAGAAGCTTATGCAATCAATAAAGCACCATTAGAAAGTGTTTATCCAACAAGAGAAAAAGCACCTACACAAGATATTAAAGTTGCGGAATGTAAAACAAGATCAACTTTAAAAGCAAAACAATATATTGAAACACCATTAGTTGTTATTCCAGTGTTCCCAGGAACAAACTGCGAATATGATTCAAAACGTGCTTTTGAAAAAGCAGGGGCTAAGGTTGAACTTGTCTTAATTAGAAATAAAACAGAAGAAATGTTAAAAACATCGATTGATGAATTGGAAAATGCCATCAAACGTGCTAATATTGTGATGCTACCAGGAGGATTCTCTGCTGGTGATGAACCTGAAGGTTCAGGTAAATTTATTGCAACAGTTTTAAGAAATCCAAGATTAAAAGCGGCAATTAGTGATTTATTAGATAATAGAGATGGTTTAATGATTGGTATTTGTAATGGATTCCAAGCACTTATTAAATTAGGATTACTTCCATATGGTGAAATTAGAGATATGTCTGAAAATGACGCTACTCTTACATTCAATACGATTGGTCGTCACTTATCTCAATTTGTAGATACACGTATTGGTTCTGTTAAATCACCATGGCTTGCTCATGTCAATGTGGGAGATGTTCATGTCATTCCTATTTCTCATGGAGAAGGACGTTTTGTTGCTCCTAAAGAAGTTATTGATGAATTATTTGCTAATGGACAAGTATTCTCTCAATACGTTGATCCTAATCGTAAAGTTACAATGCAAACACCATACAATCCTAATGGTTCAATGTATGCTATTGAAGGTATTGTTTCTCGTGATGGTCGTGTTCTTGGTAAGATGGGACATAGTGAACGTCAAGGAGAAAACCGTTTTAAAAATGTTTATGGTGAAATGGATCAAAAATTATTTGAAGCTGGTGTAAATTATTTTAGAGGTGGTAAATAGAATGGATAAACAACAATTTGAATGTTTTACATTAAGTCCCTTAGATGGACGTTATGCAAGTATTAAAGATGCTTTAGGTGAATATTTTTCTGAATATGCTTTAGTAAAATATCGTGTTTTTGTTGAAATTCAATGGTTAAAATTTTTAATTGAAAATGTAGAAAGTGATGTTCTTTCTAAATTCAATAAAGATAATTTAGGACAAATTGAAGCTATTTCAAAAAATTTCAATTATGATTCTTTTAAAGCAATCAAAGATATTGAAGCTATTACAAGACATGATGTTAAAGCAGTAGAATATTTCATTGGAAATCAATTAAAAGATATGGGTTATGATTATTTAATCAGTTTTGTTCATATTGGATGTACTTCAGAAGATATTAATAATACATCTTATGCTTGTATGATCAAACATGGTTTAAATGATGTTTGGTTAAAGAAAGCAAAAGAATTTACTGCTGTTATTAATAAATGGGCAGTTGAACATAAAAATGATGCAATGTTAGCTCATACTCATGGTCAACCTGCCACACCAACAACAATTGGTAAAGAATTTAAAGTTTATGCTTATCGTTTTACTTCAAGCATTGAAAATATTGAAAATATTAAAATTAAAGCTAAATTTAATGGAGCAACAGGTAACTATAGTGCTATTTTAACAGCGTTCCCTCAATTAGATTGGCAAACTCTTAATAAAAAATTTGTAGAAGAATATTTAGGATTAACTTACAATCCTTTAACAACACAAATTGAAAGTCATGATTATACTTGTCATATTTTAGATGGTATTCGTCATTTCAATAATGTGTTAGTGGATTTTGATGTTGATATGTGGTTATACATTTCAATGGAATATTTCAAACAAATTCCTGTAAAAGGAGAAGTAGGAAGTAGTACAATGCCTCATAAAGTCAATCCAATTCGTTTTGAAAACTCAGAAGCAAATGTAGATATGTCTAATAATATTTGTGTTGGTTTATCAAACAAATTGCCTAGATCACGTATGCAAAGAGATTTATCAGATAGTTCAAGTCAAAGAAATATCGGTTTAGCTTTTGGTTATTCTTTACAAGCAATTAGTGAAACAACAAATGGTTTAGCTAAATGTGTTGTTAATAAAGATAAACTTGCAGCTGACTTAAATGAAAAATGGGAAGTTCTTGCTGAGCCAATTCAAACAATGCTTAGAAAATATGGTATTTCTGATGCCTATGATCAATTAAAAGAACTTACAAGAGGTAAAAATATTTCACAAGAAGCAATTATGAAATTTGCGAAAGGATTAGATGTTTTATCAGATGAAGATCGTCAAACTTTATTAGATATGACACCTGCAAGTTATATTGGATATGCTTCTAACTTATGTGATATTGATTTATAATGATTGATCGTCGTGCAATAAATATTTTATATAATGATCAAGTTGGCAAAAAGCTGGTAGAAGATTTCTATCAGCTTCTTGTTGTTTATAGTCAAAATGAAAAAATAAAACCTGTTGAAAGTTATCTTTTAAAATTGAATGATATTGCTAGAAAGAAGAAAACACGTCTTGTTTATTATGATAACCATAGTTTAAAAGAAGATCTGTCACAATTTATTGTAGAAGAGTATCATCTTTCAAAAATGGAACAAAAATGAGACAAATTTGAGACATAAATGATTAAAAAACGTGGTATACTATAGATGCTAGAAATAGGAATTGATTTTTTAGTCATTATTTTATATAATCTTTGTAATCCATTGAGCAAGATTAAATAGTGGAAATAGTTAGAGAGAAGATGGTTGGTGAAAATCTTTGTATGGAAGCTATGGGACACTTGTGAGGAATTACTTGAAAAGAGTAATCGTTAATCGCGTTAAGATGAAAGTGCGTATGAAAATACGAATTAAGGTGGTACCGCGTTGAAACGTCCTTAGAGGGGCGTTTTTATATTTTTAAGGAGGAAAAATAATGGGATATAGTGCACCAAGAGGTACGGTAGATATTTTACCTGGACAAAGTGAAAAATGGATTAAATTAGAACAATTGTTAAGAACAATTGCTGCTAATTATAATGTTAAAGAAATGAGAACACCAATTTTTGAACACGCTGAATTATTTAACAGAGCTGTGGGGGATACAAGTGATGTCGTTTCTAAAGAAATGTATACTTTCCAAGATAAAAAAGGAAGATATATTTCCCTTAGACCAGAAGGAACGGCAGGTATTGCAAGAGCTTATGTAGAAAATAAAATGTATGGTTTACCAGAAAAACTACAAAAAGTTTATTATATGGGACCAATGTTTAGATATGAAAGACCACAAAATGGTCGACAAAGACAATTCCACCAATTTGGTGTAGAAATGTTAGGTGTTGAATCACCTTATGTAGATGTTGAATGTATGCTTATGGCAGTGACAGTTGTAGAAGCATTAGGACTTCAAAATATCACACTTCATATCAACTCTTTAGGTGATAATGAATCAAGAGATGCTTATCGTGAAGCTTTAAAAGATCATTTTAGGGATCATTTAGATGAATTATGTGGAGATTGTAAAGCACGTTTTGAAAAGAATCCGTTACGTATTTTAGATTGTAAAGTGGATGCGAAACATCCAGCTATGAAAACAGCACCGAAAACAATTGATTATTTAAGCGAAAGTGCTAAAAATCATTTTGATAAAGTATGTTCTTTATTAGATGATTTAGAAATTGATTATGTCATCGATACAAACTTAGTAAGAGGATTAGATTATTATTCTCATACTGTTTTTGAAATTATTTCTGATGATCCAAAATTAGGTGCGGGAGCTACTGTTGGTGGTGGTGGACGCTACAATGGTTTAATTGAAGAAATTGGTGGACCAGCAACACCAGGTGTTGGTTTTGCCTTTGGTATGGAAAGACTTCTTCTTGCTTTAGATGATGAAGAAGATGAAGACGAAGATGGTTTAGATTGTTATATTATGCCTTTAGGCGAAGAAGCAAAAGATCTTGCTATGCAAATTATTGCGATGTTAAGAGCAAATGGCTTTACATGTGAAATGGATCATGTATCTCGTGGCTTAAAAGGACAATTTAAATCAGCAGATCGTTTTAATGCACACTTCTCTATTATTTTAGGGGAAGAAGAAGTAAAAAATGAAGTGGTTAATATTAAATGTAATCATGATAAAGAACAAGAAGTTGTGCCATTAGAAAATATTTTGGCACATATTGAAAATCATTTAAGTGGAGGACATGAACATGAATAGAACGCATAATAACGGAGAACTTCGTTTAGAAAATGTTGGACAAACAGTTGAACTAAAAGGATGGGTTGCTAAAAAGAGAAATTTAGGAGCTCTTGTATTTATTGATTTAAGAGACCGTTATGGAATTACACAAATTATTATCAATGAAGAAATGGAAAACATTTCAAAAGATATTAAAAATGAATATATTTTATATGTTAAAGGAACTGTTGTAGAACGTTCTAGCAAAAATCCAAATATGCCTACAGGGGATATTGAAGTCGATGCATCAGAAATCAAAATCATCAATACAGCCAATACGACACCAATTATTGTTGCAGATGATACAGATGCTTTAGAAGAAACAAGAATGCAATATCGTTATCTTGATTTAAGAAGACCTGTTATGCAAAATAAAATTCTAATAAGACATAAAATTACAAGAAGTATTAGAGAATACTTAGATAGTCATGATTTTGTGGATATTGAAACACCTTATTTAAACAGATCAACTCCTGAAGGAGCAAGAGATTTCTTAGTACCTTCACGTGTACATCATGGTGATTTCTATGCTTTACCACAATCACCACAATTATTTAAACAATTATTAATGGTTGCTGGTTTTGAAAAATATTACCAAATTGCTCGTTGTTTCAGAGATGAAGATTTAAGAGCGGATCGTCAACCAGAATTTACTCAAGTCGATGTTGAAATGTCATTTATGACTACAGATGAAATCATCGAAGTTGGTGAAAATATGGTAGCTAAAGTCATTAAAGATGTAAAAGGTGTTGATGTTAAGTTACCGCTTCCACGTATGACGTGGCATGAAGCGATGGAAACATATGGTATTGATAAACCAGATATCCGTTTTGATATGAAACTTGTTAACTTAAATGAAGTTGTTAAAGATGTTGATTTTATGGTATTTAAATCAGCTTTAGAAAATAATGGATATATTAAAGGGATTAATGTTAAAAATCATGCAAGTGATTATTCAAGAAAGAAAATTGATCAATTAACAGAACTTGCAAAAACTTATAAAGCAAAAGGTCTTGCTTGGTTAAAAGTAAATAATGGTGTTGGTGAAGGGCCAATTGCTAAATTCTTTAGTGAAGAACAAATGCAAAGATTAATTGAATCAATGAACGGAGAAGATAACGATTTATTATTATTTGTATCGGATACCAAATATATGGTTGTTTGTGATGCTTTAGCTGCTTTACGTAATCATTTAGGAAAAGAATTAAAATTATATGATCCAAAAGAATTAGGATTATTATGGGTTGTTGATTTCCCAATGTTTGAATATGATGATGAAACTCAAAGATATTATGCAATGCATCATCCATTTACAAGACCTAAAGAATCAGATTTAGATAAAATAGATACAGATCCAGCAAATTGTCTTGCTGATGCCTATGATATTGTCTTAAATGGTTTTGAGCTTGGTGGAGGTTCTCAACGTATTTACGAACAAGACTTACAACAAAGAGCTTTCAAAGCTTTAAGTTTAACAGATGAACAAGTAAGAAATAAATTTGGTTGGTTTGTTGATGCATTAAAATATGGGACACCACCACATGGAGGATTTGCTTTAGGATTAGATCGTCTTGCCATGTTACTTACTGAAAGTGATTCTATTAGAGACGTTATTGCTTTCCCTAAAAATGCCAGTGCAACATGTCCAATGTCTAAAGCACCAAACAGTGTAGAAGAAGATCAATTAAAAGAATTAGGTATTGGAGTTTTAAAAGATGAATAACGATCGTATACAAGAAATACTTGATTTAATGGAAGAAGCAAGATTGGATTATTTTTTAATAAGTGATCCTCAATCAATTGCTTATTGTACAGGATACTATAATGATCCGCATGAAAGAATGTTTGTATTCATGATTTCAAAACATGGAAATCATACCTTATTCATGAATGATTTATTTTATTTGGATCATGATTTAGATGTTAACATTGTTTGGCATAAAGATGGACAAGATGCTATTCAAACAATTGTTGATGAAATGCATTTTCCAGGAAGAATTGGAATTGATAAAAATTGGGCCTCACATTTCTTGTTAGATCTTATGAAAAAACTCCCAGATGCAAAGTATATCAATGCTTCACCATGTGTTGATCTCGTACGCATGAAAAAAGATTTACAAGAACAAGTTTTAATGATTGAATCAAGTAAAATCAATGATGCTGTTATGGAAGAAATCATTCCATTCATTCAAGAAGGCGTGACAGAAAAACAACTTGCTAAAAAATTAGATGAATTATTTTTCAATCATCATTCTACTTGTTATGGTGCGATTGTTGCATTTGGTAAAAATGCTGCTGATCCACATCATGAAAATGATGATACACCACTTAGAAAAGGTGATTGTGTACTGATTGACATGGGATGTGTTTATAAAGGGTATTGTTCTGATATGACACGTACATTCTTTTATGAAGGTATTTTGGAAGAAGAAATTAAAGTTTATGAAATTGTAAAAAAAGCAAATGAAGCTGCAGAAGCAATGATCAAACCAGGAGTTAAATTATCAGATATTGATAAGTGTGCAAGAAAAGTCATCAGTGATGAAGGCTATGGAAAATATTTTACACATCGTTTAGGACATTTTATTGGTCGAGATGTTCATGAATATGGAGATGTCTCTTCGGTAAATGAAATGGAAGTTGAGGAAGGAATGATTTTTTCAATTGAACCAGGTATTTATTTAGAAGGAAATTTCGGAGTACGTGTAGAAGATCTAGTTATGGTGACAAAAGATGGATGTCAGGTTTTAAATTCATTTACAAAAGATATTTATATTATTTAAAAACGAGCTTGTGCTCGTTTTTTTTGTATAAAAAAGAAAAAAATGAGTAAACTTTTAAAGTGAAAAAATATTTTTAAAGCCTCTTTAAATAGACAAATTTTGTCAACAAGAAATTATATAATAATATCAAAAGAAAGGATGAATTATATGGAAGTAAAAAGAGGAGATTTGTTTTATGCTGATTTGA
>ERZ773235.2490-NODE-2490-length-15374-cov-25.689079_pt1 | contig 15374 bp, 17 predicted proteins | sample MGYA00580522_ERZ773235 | MGnify/ENA primary metagenome ERZ773235 (study PRJEB29015, sample SAMEA2737797) | human gut metagenome | biome: human gut; feature: human-associated habitat; material: faeces | place: China | collected 2012 ...
GAACACAGAAGTTAAGCTCACAAGCGCCGACAATACTTGGCGGGTGACTGCCCGGAAAGATAGGTAATGCCAACATTAGGAAAGCTCCATCCGATTGGATGGAGCTTTTTTGTATGTTCTGACAGGAATGGCGCATTTTCTGACGCCTGCGCATATCTCTTGACACTACCGTAAAAAATTGTAACTATTCAGTCGTGGGCATCAGGCAGAACAAATATTCCCCATAACCTCATATATTTTCAACAGTATGTGCCAATTCAGGAACGTTTCAAACGGCTAAAATAGGGGCGACTGAATAGTTACAAAAAATTATTTGCTTTAATCATTTGCGACAAGTTGTACGTTATTATATATAGAAGCCAATGATAGGAGTTGATAATGTGTGAAGGATGAGGAACTACTAAAGGGAATACATCTTGGAGATGAAAATGCTGCCGTAGAATTAATAAATCGTTAAATGCTTATCGACTTAACTCAGCACGCTACAAGATGCCGTAGAATCAGGAGCAAATGGGAATGAACGGAAATGAAGTGCTGACCCGGAATATTGACAAGATCCACACGACCGAGATGGGTATTGACAGGATAAAGCGTAATCTGGGACTGGCGGATTTTGACGTCGTGGAATACTGCAAAGCGCTGATTGCGTACAGGATGTGCCGCGCTTACCAGCGGGGTAAAAACTGGTACTGTGAAATCGGGAATGTGCGGCTGACGATCCATTCCCGCAGTTACACGATCATCACGGCGCACATGATAAAGTGAATTTCGGGACGACGGAGGAAATGCAGATGAATGAAAGACCGGAACTGAATCGGGAACTGAATGGAATGACCTTTCGGAATTTCTACTATCTGAAACAGGAACTTGTTGAGTTTTGCAGAGAGAACGCCCTGCCTGTTTCGGGCGGCAAGATCGAACTGACAGACAGGATCGCCTGCTTTCTGGATACGGGAAAGGTGCTGCTAGGAAAGTGATTTTAACAGACAATAAGGAGTGTTTACAATGAAAGATACAAACAAGACAATGGACAATTTACTGGACACCTGCAAGCTGTTTGCCGCTACCATTCTTGTGGCGGTGCTGCTGCTCACCTTTGCGGGCTGCGAAAAAGGGCGGGTCAACGATGCACCCACCCAGACGATTCCCACCACACAGCAGACAACCCAGCCGGAAACGACCCAGGCACCCACGATAAAGGAAACCACCCCGGCAGTCGAGACCGTACCGACGGCAGAGACGACGGCCAGCACGGAGGAAGCGTGGAAAATCGAGTTTGAGAAGAGCCTGCTGGAAAACTACGGCGTCACGCCGGAATACTATGAAGACCTGGGCAATGGAATCTATCAGGTCTACGTGAATATCGACGGAAAAGTCGTTCCCTACGTTGTGGTGGATTCCGCGACCGGTGATTATCACGGATAAGCCCTTGCCTTTGCCGATGAATGCAAAAAGCCCGGAATATGTTGAGAACCAACATGTTCCGGGCTTTGTCCATATCAGGAAATCTCCCTGCTGCACTTATTTTTTCCGGACGAAAAGGACGCCCAGAGTGCCGGGGCCGCAGTGGCAGGAGACAGTGCATCCGGCCAGCGTTTCGTAAACCTTGTGGAAGTGACCGTAGGTGGACACGGCCTCCATAACGGCTTCATGGCACTCGTCGCTGACACCGGTGTGGGTGATGAAGAGAATGCCGTCGTCCAGATCGTCCCGGCCGTCAAGACGGTCTTTGACGTAGTTTGCCAGACACTTGGCGTATTTTCCGCGATACTTTTTCGCAACGCCCATCTTGCCGTCCTTCACCTCGATGCAGGGCTTCAGGTTCAGAAGGTTCGCGCCAAGTGCGGCGGCGGAGGAGCAGCGGCCGCCCCTGACCAGATAGTCCAGCCTGTCCACGAGGAAGCTGGCTTCCACACGGGAGGTGAAGTCGTCCAGCTCCCGCTTCAGCTCGTCCAGAGATGCGGCGGTTTTCGCCAGCTCGCAGGCTTTCAGCACCACCAGACCCTGACCGGTGGACAGGTTCCGGGAGTCAACCACCCGGACGTTTTCAAAATCCTCCGCGGCAATGCAGGCATGGCGGTACGTAGAGGAAAAGTCCGAGCTGATGCAGATATGCACCACGCCGTCATATTCGCCCGCATATTTCGTGAAATGCTCCTGATACTCGCCGACGCTGACGGCGGAGGTGGAGCAGAGATCGCCGCCTGCGGCGACGTGGGCGAAAATTTCGGCGGGGGTGATGGTCACGCCGTCAATATATCCCGTCCCGGCCTTGATGACCGTCAGGGGGGTGATGGCGATGTTGTATTCTTTCAGAATGTCAGCGGAAAGGTCGCAGGTGCTGTCAGCCGTGATTTTGATGTTCATAACAGTTCTCCTATCGGTTTGTTGGTTTGACGATGGGGTTTGTCCCCATCATGAAGCAGCAGGGTTCCGTGTCCTTCCGGCGCAGATAGTCCGCACCCCAGTCCCGCATGGCTACGAGAACGGGCATCAGACTGCGGCCGGTTTCCGTCAGGGAGTATTCCACCTTAGGCGGGATGACGGGATACACCTCCCGGTGAACCAGACCATTGGCTTCCAGTTCCCGCAGCTGCTGGGTCAGCATTTTTGGCGTCGCGCCCTTGATGACCTGACGCAGTTCCGAAAAACGGAGGATGCCCTGAGAAAGGTGCCATAAAATCAAAGCCTTGTATTTTCCGCCGATCAGCTCCAGCGTGGCTTCCACCGGGCAGTTGTCTTCGTTTGCCATTCCGTCACCTCCTTACGGTATCCAAAAGGGAAGTATGGCACATAATAGTGCATACTTGTTTTTTTGGATTATCATGGTAGAATGGTATCATAAATGAAGGGAATAGTCAATGAATTTATCCGAAATACGGGTTCGTTTGATGAATTCCACTGAAATGGAGGGAGAATCATGAAACTCAAATTCAATGTCACCGGCATGACCTGTGCGGCCTGTTCCGCGCGGGTGGAGAAGGTGACGAACGCCGTGCCGGGCGTGGAAAAAGCGGAAGTGAATCTTCTTGCGGGAACCATGCAGGTGGAGGCGGAAAACGGAAACGTTGTTCCTGCCATCATCAAGGCGGTGCAGGACGCGGGCTATAATGCCGCCCTGCCCGGTGAAAAGAAAATGGACAAGGCAGAGGCCGCCCCGGCGGAAGCCGCTTTGAAGGAAATGAAAAAGAGGATCATCGGCAGCGCAATTTGTCTGGTGGTGCTCATGTATTTTACCATGGGACACATGATCGGACTGCCCGCACCCCACTGGTACCACGGCGTGAAGAACGCGCTGGTTGCGGCGCTGCTGCAATTTTTTCTGACCCTTCCTGTGGTGTACCTGAACCGGGTGTACTACAGCAGAGGACTGAAAGCCCTGTGGCACCGTGCGCCCAACATGGATTCCCTGATCGCCGTTGGCTCTTTGGCCGCGCTGGGCTATGGCGTGGCGGCGCTGTTCCGCATGGCCTACGGCATGGGACATGAGGACTGGGAGTTGGTGCAGTCCTACAGCGAGAACCTGTATTTTGAATCCGCGGCCATGATCCTGACGCTGATCACCTTGGGTAAATTTCTGGAGACCCGTGCCAAGGGCAAGACCGGCGACGCCATCCGTTCGCTGATGGACCTAAGCCCCAAGACCGCCTCTGTGCGGAGAAACGGGGAGATCGTGGAGATCCCCGTGGAGCAGGTGGCTGTGGGCGATGTGGTCATCGTCCGCTCTGGCAGCAGCATTCCCGTGGACGGCACCGTGCTGGAAGGCCGGGCGTCCGTTGACCAGAGCGCCCTCACGGGCGAAAGCGTCCCCGTGGAGAAGGGCGCGGGGGACAAGGTCGCCGCCGCGACGGTCAACACCGAAGGGTATCTGGAATTCCGGGCGGACAAGGTGGGCGAGGATACCACTCTGGCGCAGGTCATCCGCATGGTGGAGGACGCGGGCGGCTCCAAAGCGCCCATCGCCCGGCTGGCGGACAAGATCGCGGGCGTGTTCGTCCCGGTGGTCATGAGCATTGCGGCGGTGACGTTCATCGTCTGGATGATCGCGGGATACGGACTGGAATTCTCACTGAATCGCGCCATTTCCGTGCTGGTGATCTCCTGCCCCTGCGCGCTGGGACTGGCCACGCCTGTGGCCATCATGGTCGGCACCGGCCGGGGCGCCAAGATGGGCGTGCTGTTCAAGAACGCCGAAGCGCTGGAAAACCTGCACCGGGTGGACACCGTGGTGCTGGACAAGACCGGCACCCTCACCACCGGCAAGCCGGAGGTGACGGACGTTCTCCCCGGTGCGGTCAGCGGGGAAGCGCTGATGCAGATCGCCGCCGCGCTGGAAAGCAAGTCCGAGCATCCCTTTGCCAAGGCTATTCTGAATAAGATGGGCAGTGAAACTTACCCTGTCGCGGAGGACTTTGAAACCCTTCCCGGCCGGGGCGTATCCGGCATCGTGGACGGCGTGCGGTGCTACGGCGGCAACGGCCGGCTGATGGAGGAGCTGGGCGTTAAAGTCCCGGCCATGCCGGAGCTTGCCAATCAGGGAAAGACGCCCCTGCATTTTGCCAATGAAAAGGGCGATTATCTCGGAACTGTTGCCGCCGCCGACGTGCTGAAAGCCGATTCTCAGGCCGCCGTGCAGGCTATGACAAAAATGGGACTTGACGTAGTGATGCTTACAGGCGATAATGAAGCTACGGCCAAGGCCATTGCCCGGAAGGCGGGCATTGCCCATGTGATCTCCGACGTGCTGCCCACGGACAAGGCCGGGGCGGTCGGAAAATTGCAGGCGGAGGGGCACCGGGTGCTCATGGTGGGCGACGGCATCAACGACGCGCCCGCACTGGTCAGTGCCGATGTGGGCATGGCCATCGGCGCAGGAACGGACATTGCCATCGAGTCGGCAGACGTGGTGCTGATGACAGGTTCCCTTGCCGCCGTCAGCGGCGCGGTGGAGCTGAGCAAGGCCACCATCCGCAATATCCGGCAGAATCTGTTCTGGGCATTTTTCTACAACACTCTGGGAATTCCCCTCGCCGCCGGTGTGCTGTTCCTGCCCCTGGGGCTGAAGCTCAGCCCGATGTTCGGCGCGGCGGCCATGAGCTTGAGCAGCGTGTTCGTGGTGACGAATGCTCTGCGTCTGCGCCTGTTCAAACCGAAGACTTCCCACTCTGTGGTGGAAGCCCCGAAACACGAAGAAATCAAAACCAAGGAGGATACAATTATGAAAACGGTTATCAAGGTCAATGGAATGATGTGCGGTCACTGCAAGGCGCACGTGGAAACTGCCTGCAAGGGTGTTCCCGGCGTGACGGACGCCGTTGTGGACTTGGATGCGAAGAATGTCACCGTCACCGGCGACGCCGATGTGGCGGCGCTGAAGAAGGCCATCACCGACGCAGGCTACGAGGTGGTGGAGTAAGTCATGAGAGAGGACTTCTGGTTTGATTCCTGCGGTGCAGGGAGGATTCACGTCTGCCGCTGGATGCCGGAGGGAGAGCCGAAGGCGGTGTTCCAGATCGTCCACGGCATTGCGGAGGTGGCGGAGCGCTACGACGCATTCGCTCAGGTGCTGGCACAGCGGGGCTTCGTCGTGGTGGCTGACGACCACATGGGTCACGGCCAGTCCGTAGGCGAAGGGGATACCAAGGGCTACTTCACCGGCGGCTGGTTCAGTGCCGTAGCGGACAGCTACCATCTGCTGGAATTGACCAAGGCGGAATATCCGAACCTTCCTTACATCCTGTTCGGTCATTCCATGGGTTCCTTCATGGCGAGAACCATTCTGTGCAAGTACCCGGACAGCGGTATTGACGCCGCCATCATCTGTGGCACCGGCTGGCAGCCTGCTTTTGCGCTGCCCGTCGTCATCAAGGTGGTGGAGAGCGTGTGCAAAAAGGTGGGGGAGACCAACCCCGACGAGACCCTCCACAAGCTGGTGTTCGGCGGCTACAACCGAAAGGTGGAGCATCCCCGCACGGAATTCGACTGGCTGACCCGGGACGCCAGGATCGTGGATGCCTACATCGCCCATCCCATGTGCGGCTTCACCGAAACGACGGGGCTGCTGCGGGATCTGATGACGGGCATCCGCTACATCGAGAAGCCGGAGAGCCTTGCCGCCATGCGCAAGGAACTGCCTGTGTTCTTCATTGCGGGCGGGGACGACCCTGTGGGCAACTACGGCAAGGGCGTCCGTCAGTCGGCTGACGCTTTCCGCAAGGCGGGGATGGCGGATGTCTCGGTGCACATTTACCCGCTGTGCAGGCATGAAATTCTCAACGAGATCAACCGGGAAGAGGTCTACGGGGACATTCTCCAGTGGCTGTCCTCCCATATGAAAAAAAGTTCGCCGTCAACCTAATTAGTCCGATTTATTGGACAGATAGCGTGTTATACTATGGCCAGAAACCAAAAGGAAAGGTTGATGGCTATGTTTCAGATGCGTTATGTAGGCGGACACGTTCAGGTGTATGACAAAAGCGGCAAGTTCCTGTTCTCGGCGGATACCGAACGGGAGGCCAGAGAAGAGATGGAGGATTATGCGGAATCTGCGGCTTGATATTTGCTACGACGGCACCCGCTACCGGGGCTGGCAGCGTCTGCCCGGAAGGGACGACACCATTCAGGGCAAGCTGGAAACAGCCCTTTCCCGGATTCTGGAGGAACCGATCGAGGTCAGCGGCAGCGGCCGCACCGACGCCGGGGTACATGCGCTGCATCAGGCGGCGAATTTCCACTGCGAAAGCGCCATGCCAGCAGGGGAGATTTTGTCCAAACTGCGGCAGTATCTTCCCGAGGATATCGGCATATATTCCTGTGTGGACGTGCCGCCCCGGTTCCATGCCCGCCTGAACGCCCGCGCCAAGACCTACCGCTACCGTATCTGGAATTCCCGGGGGCCGTGCGTTTTTCAGCGGCGGTACGTTGCGGTCATGCCGGAACGCCTTGACTTAAACGCCATGCGCCGCGGGGCGGCACTGCTGACGGGGAAGCATGATTTCTCCGCGTTCTGCGGCAATGCGAGAATGAAAAAGTCCACCGTCCGCCGAATCGATTCCATCGACATTCAGCGGCAGGGGGAGGAAATCCAAATTCTGTTCACCGGTAACGGCTTTCTTTACAACATGGTGCGGATTCTGGTCGGCACGCTGGTGGAGGTCGGCAGGGGAGAGCGGGAAACGGAGAGCATTCCGTCGCTGTTCGGCGGCAAGCGGGAGGACGCGGGCTTCCTGGCGCCTGCCCAGGGACTGTGCCTGATGGAGGTAGTGTATTGAACATTCAGATTTTCGGCAAAAGCAAATGCTTTGACACCAAGAAGGCGGAACGCTACTTCAAGGAGCGGCGCATTCCATTCCAATCCATAGACCTGAAAACATATGGCATGTCCGGCAGGGAATTTGACAGTGTTCTCCGGGCGGTGGGCGGCATTGACAACCTCATCGACTGGGACGGTAAATCCCCGGACATCACCCTCATGAAGTACATGGACGACCAGCGTGCGAAGGAAGACAAGGTTTTCGACAACCCCGCCCTGATGAAAACGCCCGTAGTGCGCAACGGCAAACAGGCCACGGTTGGCTATTGCCCGGAAGTCTGGGCGGCGTGGGAATAACATAATCGATCACGAAAGCGGTTCTCTAAAAATGGAGAGCCGCTTTTTTTATCATTTTTCCGATTTTTCTCTTGCAGTTTCAACAAAAAAGTGGTATGCTAGGAGGACAAAATGACCAAATACATCGACGGCCTGAATCGAATCGTCTGGGGGGCGCCCGCGTTGGTGCTGATCGTTGGCGTGGGGCTTTATCTGAGCCTGCGGCTTCGGTTCGCCCAGCTGACGCTGTTCCCCAGAGCATGGAGGCGCTTTCTTTCCATGCTTCGCCCGGGGCAGAAAAGCGGGAACGGGGTGACGCCCTTTCAGGCGCTGTGTACGGCGCTGGCGGCGACCGTAGGGACGGGAAATATCGTCGGCGTTGCCGGTGCCATCTGTCTCGGCGGGCCGGGGGCCATTTTCTGGATGTGGATTTGTGGCGTTCTCGGGATGGTCACGAAATACGCGGAGGTCACGCTGGCGCTTCGCTACCGGGTGAAAACCCCGGCAGGGTGGATCGGCGGCCCCATGTATGTGATCACTCAGGGCTTGGGGACGAAATTTACACCTATGGCCGTCGCTTACTGTGTGTTCGGCGTGGTTGCGGCCTTTGGCGTGGGAAACGCCACTCAGATCAACGCTGTGATCTCCGGCGTAAACGATGTGGTGACCCGCTTCGGTGGGGAACAGACCAGACTTGGAAACCTTGTGATGGGACTGATTCTGGCCGCACTGGTGGGCGCGATGCTCCTTGGGGGCGCGAGACGCATCGGTATCGTTGCCGAGCGGCTGGTGCCGTTCATCTCCATTGCATATATCCTGCTCTGCGCAGTGATGCTGGTGTTGCGCTGGCGGGAGGTTCCGGCGGCGTTCGCGTCGATCGCGGCGGGGGCGTTTTCTCCCCGGGCGGTGACGGGCGGGGCTTTGGGTTCTGCCTATCAGGCGCTTCGCATCGGATGCAGCCGCGGGGTGTTTACCAATGAGGCTGGCATGGGTACCGCGTCCATCGCCCACGCTTCGGCGGAGGTTTCCCACCCGGCGGAACAGGGCCTGATGGGCATTATGGAGGTTTTTCTCGATACCATCCTCATGTGCACACTGACAGCGCTGGTCATCCTCGTCAGCGGCGTGCCGGTTCCCTACGGCAGAGACGTGGGCGTGGAGCTGACGACGAAGGCGTTTGCTGCTGTCTATGGCGATTTTGCGCCGGTTTTCATTGCCGTGTCCCTTGTCTGCTTTGCCTTTGCCACGGTGCTTGGCTGGGGGCTGTACGGTGCGCGGTGCGCCCAGTTCCTCTTTGGCGCCCGGGCGTGGAAGTTTTTTGTTGCGGCGCAGATGGCGGCCGTGGTCGCCGGTGCGTGCCTGCAAACCGGCGTCGTCTGGTCGGCGGCGGAGGCCGTCAACGGCCTGATGGTGATTCCCAATTTGACAGCTTTGGCGATACTCACCCCGGAGGTGGTTCGCCTTACGAAAGAATATCAGAAATCCGGCGGAAGTACCGCCGGTGGAGGTAGTTATGCAGATATCCATCAACGCAAACCGGTGTGAACCCTCTCCCATGCGGAAGTTCCATCCCTACGCCGTGGAGGCCGAGAAGAAGGGCAAGAAGATCTATCACCTGAACATCGGACAGCCCGACCTGCCCACGCCCACGGCTTACTATGACGCCGTGCGGAACTTTGACCGCAAGACTCTGGCCTATGCCGAGTCTCCCGGTATGCCTGTGCTCATTGACGCTGTGCGGGGCTATTATCACAAACTGGGGGTTGACTTGGCGCCCAACGACGTCCTCATCACCACCGGCGGCAGTGAGGCGCTGCTGATGACCTGCCTGAGCATCCTCGACCCCTATACCGAGGTCATCATCCCCGAGCCGTATTACCCCAACTACACCACCTTCGTACATGCGGCCGGCGGCGTTATCCGTGCCCTGCCCACCAACCCGTGGGAGGGCTACCGCTACGCCAAGCGGGAGCGCATCGAGAGCCTGATCACCAAGAACACCCGCGCCATCCTGATCACCAACCCCGGCAACCCCACAGGCGTTGTCCTCGACCAGAAGGAAATGCGGATGATCGCCGACATTGCCAAGGAGCACGATCTGTTCCTGATCTGCGACGAGGTTTACCGGGAATTCTGCTACGACGACAAATTCGGCGTGCCGACCATGGCGCACTTCCGGGATATCGACGAGAACCTCGTCATCATCGACTCCGCCTCCAAGCGCTTCTCTGCCTGCGGCGCGCGGGTGGGCTGTGTTGTGACCCGGAACAAGGAGCTGCAGGCGGCGCTGCTGAAATTCTGCCAGTCCCGTCTGTCCGTTGCTACCATCGATCAGATCGGCGCGGCGGCGCTGTATACGGTGGATCCTGCGTTCTTCCGTCAGAGCAAGGAGGAATACCGCCGCCGCCGGGATACGGTGATCTCCAAGCTTCGCAAGATCCCCGGCGTGGTGGTGGAGGAACCCATGGGTGCGTTCTACGTCATGGCGAGCCTGCCGGTGGACGACGCGGACAAGTTCCAGTACTGGCTGCTGGAAAACTTCGACCATCAGGGGGACACCGTCATGTTCGCCCCCGGCGCACCCTTCTACGAGACCCCCGGCAAGGGCATCAACGAAGTGCGTATCGCTTACGTTCTCAAGCAGGAAGATCTGGAGCGGGCAATGGATGTGCTGGCGATCGGCATTTCCGAATACCAGCGCAAGGTCATGAAAATCACCCCCGCCCCTGTGGGTTAATTGGATATTCCGATGCCGGACAAGCACAAAGTGCCTGCCCGGCATTTTTTCGTCCCAAAACCCTACGGCATCACATCCGCGCTTCGACTGCTTGTTCTCCCGGGAAACGGTATACTGTAGCCAAACCGGGAAAGGGGAGAAGCGAAATGCTAAAACGGCTTGTATTTGCATTATTGGCGGTCGGACTGCTGCTGGGAGGTGCCGTCCCGGCTTATGCCGCCCAGACGGGTTCTATCCGGGTTATTCCGGAGACGAAGCCGCCCGTCGAAAGCGCCGTGACGCTGTACCATGCGGGCGTCGAGGCGGACGGCGGCTACTGGCTGGATGATGTTTACGGCGGGGGACTGGTAAGGTGGGGAGACCTGCCGTCTCTGACGCTGGCGTCGTGGCTGGCGGAGCATGAGGCAGCGGAGGGGACAACGGTTCCCTTTGACGCGGAGGGCAGTGCCACGTTTTCCAACCTGTCGCCGGGGCTGTATCTCATCAAACAGACCGGGATTTCAGCCGGGAATGACGCGATACCGCCCTTCGTGATCGAACTGCCCTACGAGGATATCTGGGAGATCACCGTTCGACCACAGTCGATGACTGGTGCTCAGGAGCCGCCCCCCACGGGACAGGAGCCGACGCCAATCATTGCCGCGCTGGTGCTGGTGGTTTCAGGAATGGGCCTGCTGGGAGTGGCTGCCCACACGAAGCGGAAGCGCGTTGCGGGCTGACAAGTGCTTCCACCCTCTCGCAGCTGCGCATCTTTTGGGAATTTTTTCTTGTATGGAGGGCACAAATGTGGTACACTTATGCCATCCGATAGAGAGGTGGAATGCGTGTGAAAAAGGTTTTTCTCGGTCTCACGGCGGCCACGATTTTGTACGCCATCTACAACGTCATTATTGACATAAGAGATGGCGTGTTTGACGGCCTCACCATTGTGGGGCTGCTGTTCCTGCTGCTGGTTGCGGGGGTGTTTGGCTTCCTCGCTTGGCTGTTTGACGGCAAATCCCCGGTGAAACGGACGGCAGAACAGGCAAAAAACGTCGTGAAGCAGGAGCAGGAAAAGTTTGACGCTTATGTGAGCTATTCGCCTGCCATCAAGCGGCGGATATGGAAGTTCCGGATCATTGGTCTGAGTCTGGTCGCGCTGGCAGTGTGGCTAAGTATTGCCGGGAACTGGGATACCATCCCGGTGTCCATTGCAACCGTAATTCTGATTATCGGCATTGCGGTGTTCAACATGGGTTCTCCGGCGGACTACAACGCCATGACGGACGGCGGAGCCATGATCGCCATGGATGTCCCCCGGAAGATCGAGGAGTTTTACCGCGCGTTTCAGAACGAGAAAACGCCCCTCGGTTCTGCGTATCTGGGAAAATTCTCCACAAGTCCTTATACCAGCCTGATTTTCGGGCCGAATGTCCGGGGAGAGTTTCTGTACTTTTACCTGAATCGCGACGGGATGATCGGCTACGTTGGCTATTCCATGCTGGACTCTACCATTTCGGAGCGACTGACGGAACCTCGTTTTCCGGCGGAAGCGGACGCGGGGGAAGACCTTGCGGGGCATCTGGTCTATCATTCGGATGTTTTCCTGATGCGGGAATGGCTTCAGAAGAGCCTTGAACATTTCGTGAAAACCGGCACGATTCTGCCCTTCCGGGAGATCTCTCCCTCTCAGATTTACACCTTCAGCGAGGATTTCAAGCTGACGGGGCAGCATTTCACCGTTCAGGATACGGACGGAAACACCCTCTACACCGTGGACGGCACAGCGCCGCTGGTGAAGCTGCGGGTGCTGGATAACTATGACCGTGAGGTTTTCACCATGACCAAGCAGTTGGGGCACGCGCTGGCTACATACAAGTTCTATCAGGACGGTGAACTTTACGGCACGCTGGAAAAGCAGTTTGATCTGGTGCGGGACCGTTTCACCATGGAGGTGACGGAAGGGAAACTGGAGCTGCGGGAGTACAGCGGCACCGTCGGTCACAACTACAAGGTCACGCTCAACGGCGAGATTCTGGGCGCCATCATGGACGACATGGACCTGACCGTCGAAAACGCGGTGTTCGACAACGCCTATCTGATCGTCTACCGGCCTGACAAGCTGCCGCTGCTGGTGTGCATGGCCGTGATGGCCGCCCGGGAGCTGGCGAGAGACAAAGAGGGCGCTGTCACAAACCATACTATTTCTCGATAAAATGGTTAACACCATTTTATCCTGCGAATTCTTCGCAGGCCGCCGGTGGCGGCGAGAAATGTATGGACTTACGTTTTTTGCGGCTACGCCGCTGGCTGCTGAAACAGCAGCCGAATAAAACGGTTTTTAACCGTTTTATTAAAAACGAGTATCAGATGTAGGAGGAAAAGAGAGATGAAAAAGGGAATTGCACTGATCGCGGCGCTTGTCCTCAGCGTTTTGCTGCTGGGATGTGAGGAAGCGGTGACCTATGCCACCGCCGACGATGCCAAGGCGGCGCTGAATGGACAGGGCGTTATCACCATCAATGGTGATTTTTCGGAACCCAATCAGGCCAGCGACATCCGCGTGAACAACGGTTTTGCCGGATTTATGCGGGAGACGGGGCTTATCAACGGTAAATGGACGATTTCTGCGAACTACGAGGAGTGGTTTTACGCCAAGTACGTCACGGACGAGCCGGTGAACCACCAGGAGGGCGTCAATTCCGGCTCCACCCTGGGCTTTTATGACATGGACGGCAACTGCCTTGGCTATGCCCAGGAGCGGGTGGACGCGAACTGGGACAACGCCTATATCGTCTATTTCCTCGACCCGGATTTTACACCCACCGGGCTGTACGCTTCGGAGGACTGCAAGACGCTGTGGGACGACAGCGAAACCGTGCTGGCCGAGGGCGATATCGATTGGAGCTATTCCAGCGATATGTGTACCATCACCATCACGCCAACCGGCGGCAAGGATGTTCCCATCTTTGCGAAAATTGCCATGTATGTCAAATTGTACTATGAAGCGAACATGCTGAAAATGTGATTCCATGACAAATGCCCCCAATATGCACAGTAAGCGTGCATATTGGGGGCATTGTGATATTTTCCTAGACGCGGGTGAACTCGTAATTTTCGAATTTCAGCTGATCGCCTACATCCACGCCGAAGGGCAGCAACGCGATGGCGACCTCGGAGACAACGCCGGTATCATCGTACCTGACGTAAGCGTAATCGCCGCGAATGTCCGTGACGGTACAGAGCATAGTGACCGACCTCCTTAGCGGATGAAGTGGGTGGGGGTAACCGGGTCAAGCTCCGGCAGGCCGAATTGCGCCTTGCCGAGGGCGATGGACTTCATCAGAAAAGTCATGTTCTTAGCCAGATTCCGGACGGTGGCGATGCCCTCCAAGTCCTGCGCCGCCTCGCCGGGGGCGCGGCCGTGGACACTGTTCCAGTAATGGCTGGACGCGACGGGCATTTCGCTGATGGTGAAATACTTGTTCAGCTCGTCAAATGTAGCGGAGCAGCCGCCCCGGCGGGCGACCACCACGGACGCGCCGACCTTCATCCGCTTGTCAAAGCCGGTGCTGTAGAACAGCCGATCCAGAAACGCCACCAGCGTAGCATTTGCGGAAGCATAATAGACCGGGCTGGCGGCCACCAGACCATCGGCCTGACGAAACGCTTCCGCCGCCTGGTTGACCGCGTCGTCAAAAACGCACTTGCCGGTCTTCCGGCAGCTTCCGCAGGCGATGCAGCCACGGATGGGCTGATTGCCCACGTGGAGAATTTCGGTTCCGACTCCCTCGGCGGTGAAGACTTCCGCCATCTGGGAAAGGGCATAGGCCGTATTTCCGTTTGCTTTGGGGCTTCCGTTGAGCAGCAGTACCTTCATTTGATTCCTCCTGTGGTAAGTTTGAAAAACCCGTCCCCGTTACCGGGGACGGGCAGTTTTCATTAGAGCAGAATCGGAGATATTGGACGATTAGTCCTTGTACATCTCGACCAGCTTGTTCAGGTGCTCCCAGCGCTCCTTGGCGGCAGCCTCGTTCTTGGCGAACAGATCGGTTGCACGCTCGGGGAACTCGCGGGTCAGACGGCTGTAACGAGCCTCGTTCATCAGGAACTCCTGATAGCCGTCCTTCGGAGCCTTGCTGTCCAGCTGGAACTTGCCGGTCTCCTTGGAAGGATCGAAGCGGAACAGGTTCCAGTAGCCGCACTCAACGGCCTTCTTCATCTCGGCCTGGCAGTTGGTCATGCCGCCCTTGATGGAGTGCATCTCACAGGGAGCGTAGCCGATGATGAGGGACGGGCCATGGTAAGCCTCGGCTTCGGTGATGGCCTTGATGGTCTGAGCGGGGTTGGCGCCCATAGCGACCTGAGCGACGTAAACGTAGCCGTAGCTCATCGCGATCTCAGACAGGGACTTCTTCTTGGTCTCCTTACCGGCAGCCGCGAACTGAGCGACCTGACCGATGTTGGAAGCCTTGGAGGCCTGTCCGCCGGTGTTGGAGTAAACCTCGGTATCGAAGACGAAGACGTTGACGTCCTTGTTCTGTGCCAGCACATGGTCAACACCGCCGAAGCCGATGTCGTATGCCCAGCCGTCGCCGCCGAAGATCCACACGGACTTCTTGGACAGATATTCCTTCTTGGACAGGATGTCCTTCACGGTGTCGCAGCAGACCTTGGCTTCCAGATTCTCGATCAGAGCCTTGGTAGCAGCCTTGTTGGCCTCGCCGTCGTTGTAGGTGTCCAGCCAAGCCTGGCAGGCGGCCTTGCGCTCGTCGCAGGTGGTCTTCTCCATGACTTCCTTGACCTTGTTAGCCAGAGACTCACGGATGACGGCCTGTGCGGTGTACATACCCAGACCATGCTCGGCGTTGTCCTCGAACAGGGAGTTCGCCCATGCGGGACCACGGCCTTCAGCGGTCACGGTGTAGGGAGAGGTAGCGGCGGGACCGCCCCAGATGGAGGAGCAGCCAGTGGCGTTGGAAATGTACATCCGATCGCCGAACAGCTGGGTCACCAGACGGGCGTAGCTGGTCTCGGCGCAGCCGGCGCAGGAGCCGGAGAACTCCAGCA
>ERZ773235.2492-NODE-2492-length-15362-cov-4.059907_pt1 | contig 15362 bp, 19 predicted proteins | sample MGYA00580522_ERZ773235 | MGnify/ENA primary metagenome ERZ773235 (study PRJEB29015, sample SAMEA2737797) | human gut metagenome | biome: human gut; feature: human-associated habitat; material: faeces | place: China | collected 2012 ...
ACTTGTCGCCTATGCCATTGCAGGCTCTTTCTTCTTAATAACTGCTTCCACAGCAGCCACGCTTGTTTCTGCAATATCTGCGATCTGATCTAATGTATAACCTTTCTTATACATATTCAGAATAAATTTTTCGCTTGTTTTCTCTGTAGCTTTTTCTTCAATGCCTGTACTCAGATTACACATAATTCTCACATCCTCTCTTAATTCATTGCTGATTGGGATATTATACTCATGTTCTATGATATCCAGTTTTTCCTGCTCCCTCAATTCGGTCGAAAGAAGTGCCCCAATCAGACGGTGCATCTCATAGTTTTCGTCATGTTCTGGAATATCATTCGTAATCCCAACTAACACGATATTCAACAGATCCATATTGCCCTTCCAGTCATATGGACTCAGCATCTCATCCTTCGCAAGATGTATATGGCTTAAACTATTATAATCCATATTCATACAAATCCAAATGCTGAATACCTGTTTTATGTCATCATAATTCGTGTTTACAAAATCTCTCTCTTTTTGTGATGATACAAGCCTGCTCACATAAAAGATTGCCCGATTTAATATCTTATATTCAGTAGGTTCATCCTTTTGAGCCTCAACATTCACAATAATCTGGGAAAGCCCATTTTTCATGCGAACATAAAAAATAATATCGAATCTGACCAGTCCCTCATTGATTTCGGTGTTCTCTGTGTTAAGTCCGACGATTCTCTGTCCTGTGGCATCTGTTTTTTCTATATTAGACAATCCCGGTTCAACTGGTACAATCCCAACTTTTGGCTCACCCTCAATGTATGTTACTACATCCTCCGGCTTCATTCCCTTGAACTCATCAACCGTTTTTACCAGAATGTGAGCTAAAATATTCTTTTGTGCTAATATCCTTTTAACACGGGCATCATACTGTGCTTTGTCTCCCGCTGCATTCACAGCATTTGTTATTTCGGTATTCAAGTCGGCATTCCTCCTTTTGTACTGTGCATAGCACCTTTCAGTTTCCTCAAAAGGCTCTCTGCCTCAATATCATTATAAGTGAGAGTCTGCACGGAATCAACTGAATTTTCCATAAACTTTTTGCAAGCTTTCCATCAATTTTATTCCAATCCTATTCTACCATCGAAAGATATTTATATATCGTCACTCTCGAACATTTCAACAGCCTCGCGAACTCAGCCACATTGATTTCCCCATTTTTATATTTCTGGTAGTATTTCCAAAACTTGTCAGGCAAACCGTCAACCGTAGTCGGAGGTCTCCCGATCTGTTTTCCCTTAGCTCTGGCATTCTTTATACCCGATTTCACTCTTTGAGAAATGATATTGCGCTCCATCTCAGAGAATACGCCCCACATCTTGATCATCCCTTCCGTCATAGGGTCGAGTTCTCCTTTTGAGCAATCGACCACGAACGAGCCACCGATGTTGAGGATCAGCTTCTTATCCCTCACCGTCTGTAATATCTCGCATAAGTGCTTCGTTGACCTGGTAAGACGGGACACCTCTGTTGTGGCAACGGTATCTCCCTCAGTCACAATATCCAGCAACTTGTTAAATTCAGTTCGGTCATCCTTCATTCCGCTCTCATATTCCCAGTAAATACACTTTTCATCTGTGACGCCCAATGTATGCAGTTCCCTTTTCTGACGATTGATATCTTGCCGTTCCTCATTTGTGCTGCAACGTGCATATCCGTAAATCATGCAATCCTCCTAAGTGTTAACAAAAAGGTATCCTGAATATCTTTTACAGAAATCGGTATCTTTTCCTATTTATATAGTGCTTCTCCCGGTGTAAAGGAAACCAACTGTTTTTGTTTACAGCCAGTTTTTATAATCAGAGCACCCAACCGATTGTGATAGTCAGATGCCCTGATCAGTGTTCCTTCTATATTAATTATTCTTGAAGCAGATTCCGAGACCGAAGTTTGGCGTGTTCACTAAAATAAACAACAGAGTCTGTACCGTGCACTCAGCAACCATCTCTTTATATGCGTGCATCAGACGATCCAGCTTAACCTGTTCTTTAAATAAATAGTAATTCCAAACGCGATCAACCAGCATCTCACTAAATCTCGAATATACTTCTGTCATCTGTTCAACGTAGGCATCACTCGCGGATAAATATTTCTGGATATCCTCGTACACCATATCTTCATGCTCGTCTAACTTATCAAGTCTTGTAACTTCCAGATATGCGTTGTAGATGCTGTCGTCCGGAACTGAATATATCGTTTTCCCGATCAGTTTACCAAAGTCAGTGTCTGTAATCCCGCATGCTCTTAAGTCGTATAACAACCGTTCCCGATTAGTCTCTTCCTTATACAAAAGCGACGGTGAATTAAGCCACTCTTCTGTGATCGTGATTGGAACCGGAAGCTGAATATATCCGGCTTTGACGAGTTCGTGGTTGTCTGCTGTGATGTTTAATGCGTTTCTCATTGTTTTCATACTGTTTCTCTCTCCTTCGTTTAAAAAATGTTGCGTTTTTATTTTACATACATGATAAGGCTCACATTTCTGAAAACTCGTCAGGTATTTCATATTTATTTTAAAAAGTTTATGTTCCATACCATTTTAATCAGATTGTTAATTTCAAAAAGCTTATTTGTCTGTCAGTTACTCGTCCATATTCTAGTACGAACGCGAGGAGGGGATTCAAAAGTTCCTAACCCTCGTTATCGTACGAGCATTCGTACCATTTTTAGTTTCGAACACAAAAAGAAAGGACTCACTGTAATCAGTGAGAGGGTACTTAATATGGAAAACACAAAGACATTACAGACATTGCAGAACGACAGCATCGATAACCAGAAATCGGTAACCACAGAAGGAACAGGTACAGTTCTTAAAGAATTGAATCTGGAAGCGATTACAAGCATTATATCCCCAGCAGTTAAAACATCAGGTTGGAAACAGTTCAATACCGGAGAGTCTTCAGAAATTGATTTTAACAAAAGATTTGATCTCTATATTAGAAGACGAAATCTTTCAAAACTGATGATGCAGAATGACGATATTTTAAAAAAATCGTCAAATGAGGTTGATACAGCAAACCGTTCTGAAGCCAGTAAAATCAAGGGTTTCGAGACTTTTCCGGACACGGTGTCAAATCCCCCTATGGGAAACCCAAAGAAAGATTTGACACCATTGAAAACAAAAACGAAAGAACAGGATCGGTCAGTTATCAAATCTGGTAATAATCTTCCGGTTCTATCTTCGTTTTCGAATTATCAGTCACTGTCGGCTATACGACCTGATAGTCCCGCTTTGGTAATCGGTTTCGATAGCGAATGGTGCTATCTAGACCCTGAAAATAAATCTGATCGTATCCTCTTATCGTGGCAGTTTTCTGTAATCGATGGAAACGATCTTGTGGAATACATCTTTATTCGAAAACATGAGAAATACCGTTTGAACCTGGAACTCGCAATCGGTCGTATCTTAGACGATCTCAGTTATCACTGTACCGATAATCGAAAGGTCCGCAAGTATGAATCCCAAACTGGAAAGAATCTTGGTACCGGTGATTATATTACTACCTTGTTCGATACCGATAAGGAGGCTCTCGAAAATAGCAGATATCCATATCCTGATGGTAAGAAAACTCATATCCGATATGACTGGTCTAAGACTCCTCATATTCCGGTCGTTCTGCTCTGCCACACAGGTAAGGTAGACATTTCCGGATTCGACCAAAGTGGTAAACGAAATAAAGATATCCTGAAATACTGTACCGAAGTTCAGGGCGGGCTTATTACCATGCAACCAACCAGGCTGTATGCTCCTAGCGTGAATCCTAAGTATGCTTATGGTCGGAATCCGCATACCTACCCGATTGAATTCAATATAGCGGATACCATGTGTCACGCGCCTGCAAAAATGAAATCCTTAAAAGATCTCGGTGAGGCTGTTGGTTGGCATAAAATCGCGCTTGAAAAAGGTGTTATCAATCATATGGATCAGCTTCTTATGGACGACCCTTGTAAATATTTTGAATATGCCGCGAACGATAGCACGGTCGCTCTTTTATATGAATCCGCACTTTATGGATACAACAATAAACCACCTGTAACGATCACATCTGCAGCGGCTCACGTTATGAAGGATTCCATGATATCGTATTTGGGTTGTGATAATACTGCCGAATTTGACCGTAAATACCGTGGTCTCGAAAAGATTGGACACGGATTGGTGAAAAGACCTAATAAACCTGGTTATGTTGAGAGTTCCAGTCTTGAACCTATTTCAGACAAGGCGAACACGATTCAATATTATGCTTCACAGGCTTATCATGGCGGGTACAACGGTAGTTCTGATATCGGATACTTTTTTCAGACGACATTCGACTATGACTTAAAAAATGCGTATCCAACCTGCATGTGTTTAGTGCCAGATGTTGACTGGGAGAATCCTGTCAAATCTGAAATCGTGAACCGGGAACTTACTTTACAGGATTTTGTGAACCCGGATTCTGGTGGATACGCATCGCTCACTATGATGTTCTGTTATGTTCGATTTGAATTCCCGGAAACCGTTAAATATCCATGTATTCCGGTCAACGTTGAAGGGGTACCGATTTATCCGTCCACATCAGAGGGGCTTGATGGAGTTTACGCCTGCGGTCCCGAACTGTTTCTGGCATTGAAACTCGGTGCTAAGGTCTTCGTTGAACAGGGGTATGTTTTGAATGCGATCATTAATCCTGAAAACGGTAAAATGTCATACTCACTCCGATCTGCAGTAAAACAGCTTGTGGCTGACCGTGATAAGGCAAAAGCTGAGCACGGAAAGAAATCTCTTGAGGAACTCATCTTAAAAACCATGGTGAACAGCGGGTACGGAAAAACTGCTCAGAACGTTGTTGAGAAATCCACTTGGAGCGCTTATAAAGACGAGATGGAGAATCTGGGTTGCTCGTCAATCACTAACCCGGTTGCCGCATGCATGATCACATCGATCGTGCGCGCTGTGCTTTTGGCAACCCAGAATCAATGCCACGCTCTCGGATTCATGACCTGTTCCGTCACAACAGACGGTTTTATATCAGACGTTCCAGAAGATACTCTGAAATCGCTCGATTTATTCGGATTCAGGCACTCCATGGAGCAGGCAAGATTATTCTTAACTGATAATAAGAATCCTGAAATCTGGGAGATTAAGCATTGCCAGGACGACCTCATTAATTTTACGACGCGTGGTAACGTGTCACTGTATTGCAAGACGAATCCTATGCTTTTTAACAGTAAGGAATACGAAGGCGTGTGTGCTCATAACAGCACGAAATCTGGTTACGATTCTGACACTTATAAGGACAGGCTCTGGTTGATGACACAAGTCTTAAGTCGTACCAAAGCTGTTGAGTATAAGAATGAGGAGTGGACAACCTTTAAGGAGTTAGCTCAGGGAAAAGAATTCGTTGTCAAAAATACTGTGAAACATATCCGTATGGATTTTGACATGAAACGGAAACCCGACAGAAAAAGCTTTTCTTCAAGCACTGTTACCGTGGAAAACAGTACATATGAAATCGCTAACTTTACAACCGTTCCTTTCCGTTCTGTCGCCGAATTTAAAGAATACCGTGAACGCAAGGCTACCGTTCCATGCCTGCGTACAATGGACGACTGGAATGCGTTCTGGCTCAAATCTGATACCAAAACCTCAAAGACCAAAGTTCGTGACATGGCTTGGGCTGTATTAAATTCCTGCATTATCGGACATCGGGCTGGCTTCTGGACGATTCCGAAACTTAATGAGTTATCCGGTTCTGAGAGAGATGCTTGGATTAATTCTCATAATGCTTCTTCTAAAGTGTGGAAATCTAGTGACTGGAAAAACGCTGGTCGAAACGCTCGTCAGGTAAACATGCTCCAGCGTGAACTGATTACAGATAAGCTTCAGGAGCTTATGAATGATAAATAATTTCGTTACTACACAAGGAATGCACTAAAAATGCATTCCTTTGTAATTCACTCGCACATATTTAATTATAACAAGCCTATGTTATCTTGTATCATCTAGTATAACAGACTGATACCGGATGTCAATAGGTTTGTAATCAAAAACTTTATAGACGCAACATATTCGTCAGAAAGGACAGCTTATGAACATTTATTCTACATCACAAACTCTGAATCAGCTTATCAACACCTTGAAGGCATTCCCGCGAATCGGACAAGAAGATTTCGCACACATGATGTCGGAAGCCTTTAGTGACTTCGACTGCCCGGTCAAATACGAATGTGACCTCACTATGGGACGCCACTCAGTGTGGGTACCAGATTGTCCTCCAATCGCTGACGACATCACATGGGTCAACGCAGCCGAGACCGCACGAGAGCTCACCTGGTTTCTGAATAAGTTCAATGAGAACTGCACCATTCTGGAAACCGCAATCAATTAACTATTAACCAATACTTATAACATTTAACAAAAATTGGAGGAACTTATTATGTATGGATACACTTACCGCCCATCTGCAGCACAGAAGAAAGAATTTCACGAGAAGATGCTTGAAATCGAAGCATTCTGTAAAAAGCATGGTATTTCCGCAAGTCACAATAACGATAGCTATTATTTCAGCATTAAAGGTCAGCGATATCGAGTGAGCAACCATTCCATCGAGGCAAGTAACCGAGCCGCTTTCGATGAATATACCGGCGAACAATTGAGAGAACTTTATCATGACCCGGAACTGGAGGAGGATGTTATCGATATCCTGGCTGGCAAAACTAGAATTATCGATATCTATAATGACCTTGTCGCAGGATATGATCTCGATTATCGTGGCCGTAGAGTCGAATAAATAGTTTTCATGTAAAAACAGAACTTGGGAGACCTTTTATTTGGTCTCCTAGTCCAAAAACAATATATTACAATCATAATATAAGTTAAATTGGAGGTTATCCTTATGGAAAAATGGCAAAAAGACGAAGTATTAACCGCTCTTGGTAAGGCAACTATTGATTATGCAAAGATTAAATTCTGTGATGTTGCTCGATCATTAGGATATAAACATATAAAAACCGAAGATATCAAATCGATTATAAGAAGTTTCTTGAAAAAACATCCCACATACAGCGTAGTCCGATACGTTGAAGATATCAATCACATTCGACCGTGGGAGAGTCTTTTCACAACACTCGGATTTATTGAATATCTGGATGGTGACAGCGATGAGGACGAATATGACGACGATGACGAGTTATAAGTTTTTTCTGAATCCTATAATCACAGACTTGAAAGACAGCATATGGAGACCTGATGATAGGTCTCCAATGTCTGCCTTCCATATGTTTATTCTATAATCCCAGCTGGATACAGATCCCCATTCGGCAGACTCGGTGTCTCAGATTCTGCATTCTCTTTTGTGACCTCTTTCCGCTCACCCGGATTCAGTTTGATTGTACCAACGGACGATTTCGCATACAAAGTGACATCCCCTACATTTTCAAGAAACAGCGGCATCCCTTGTGTATGCTCGGAGTAAAACTCAATATTCTGAAAATGTGGGAAATACCGTAAATCAATCCGTCCGTGATCTGTTTCAACTAAATAACTATCCTGAAACATTCCTACATGCGCATCCCCACTGTATTCACATGGTTTGTCAGAACCTTCTGGAATACAATATAGTGAATGAAAATAATAATGACAAAAGTTTGAAAGCACCAGCAGTACCTTACCCGGTTCGATTGCCGGTCTCAAAGCCTTATCTTTATATTCCGCCTTTATCTTCTTATAATCAGGAATCATATCGGCGTACTGATCCTGCCTTTCCCAGTCACACGAATTCAAAGGACAATGGTATTCCGTGTTCATCGTCAACACTACCAGCTCGCCCTCTCCATTTACATAAGTTTCTCGGATTTTAGACGTGTAAATAAAAATAGAATCCGGCAACCGGGTATGCCCTGTCACGATTCCGTGTGCGAGTGCGTATCTGCCACTTCTCTGTGACAAGTGGTCTTCAATATACCAGTTGTGCAGCATAACTTTTCGATCCTTTGAACTCAGATTCTCAATATAGGATTCCATAATCTGTTGTCCCATCTGCGCATAATCCGTATTCATGAGCGGATTGTTATGAATTCCGACTTCTAAATCTTTTCCATTGTAATTAAACACCAGCTTCGTGACTACGCCATAGTCTAAAACTTTTCCGTGAACACCATACTTTTCGGAATATACTGGTATCTCTTTTTTTAATGCATTCTTATTATCTATCATTTCCTGTTGTTTTTCATCCATAGCAGTATGTCTCCTTTTTTCTGCAGATTACTTTGTCCGTATCTTTTAAGAAATCATTTTTATCCTATCTCAAAATAGGTTTCTCCGTTGCAGAGAAAGCCTCATATTTCATGGCTTTCCGGCACCTATACCCCCCTCTTATCTGGTTTACAATTCGACAACCATTCGATGATCTGACTAAAATAGGTTTTACCGCTGTGGTAAAATCCTTATTTTTCAAGGCTTTCGGCACCAAAAAGCTTCATTCTTACCAACGATTTCACTTTGTTTAGATTCTATGACTATTCTCTAATCCAACCTCAAATGGCTTTTGCCGCTACAGCAAAAGCCTTATATTTCAAGGCTTTCAGGCACCAAAGACACCTTTTCTACCTGTGTTTTCACTTTTTTCGAGTCTGTGAGCATCGACAATCCAACTACAAATAACTTTTAGTGCTACACTAAAAGCCTTATTTTTCAAGGCTTTGCGGCGCCCAAATCGCTGTAATCCTTACCATTTACTCCCCACGCGCAAGTGCCTCTTCACGGAGTTTTAACATCTCGTTTTTAAACTCTACTGCTTCTTTGTGCATTTGCGTCCTATCCGGCATCGGAGCCGAGTCAAACATATCATTGATTCGTTTTGCTGTTTTTCTCGACATCCATTTTCCATGCCAAGGTCTCACTCTTTTCATACTGCCATCCTCTTTCACAATCTATCCGTCCACAAGCGGCACCGAAAAAAGTACCGCCAAGCTATTCCTGCTGTGTCTATGCCCGAATTAATGCTTCCATCCGTTCTTCAAAACTCATTTTCTGAACCGTTTTCTCTTTATGAATGCTTCCCGGTTGGAATGCCTCTTCAAGTTCAATCTCTTCTTCTGTATAGTCTCGAAATTCAAACGTATAAGAATTGAGCGTGTCTATTTTAAGATCCATAACATCCCAAGTACTGTCTTTTTGCATGGCCTCACTGTATGCCTTTAAGACCACTTCCCGAATTTTGCTTTCAATCAAACGGCATCCAAACTTCGAGTTAGCACTCTCAAATAATTCAGCCATTGCCTCATCTTCCAAATTAATATCGCAGTGGAACTGATCAGCGATGTCTTCGCATGCCTTCTTAATAATATTTAAGATTGTCTCCTGATCTAATGGATGATAATTTTCAATATACGAAACCCGCCCGATTAACTCATAACAACCGCCTGCCGATATCATATCTTCTCTGGTTATCGGAGCCGCATGTTCAGCTTCCATAATTTCATCACTACCCTTGGCTCCGAATCCAATCGGCTCCTTGCTCTCGTTTTCTCTCTTTTTTCGGAACTGATCAAAAGACCCCATCCCAATAAACAGCAGCTTATTCGTGTTAACGTAGCCCTGTTTCGTTTCAACACGTGATCCCTCAACCAGCGTAAGCAGATTGTGCTGCACTTCGAGGTGAACGTCTCCGTGATTAGCGTTGTAGGATGGTGTGCAGATCTTATCGAACTCGTCCATGAATACGATTCCAATAGGCTCCAGTCCGCATCCTAAAAACGGCTCCACAATGCTCGACGGCTCGGCTCCTCGATATCCGGTCGCAGTCAGATTGCTGACGTCCGAAATGCTGAGCCGAAGTGCCGGGATGCGATTTTTAAAGTAATCCTTAAAAGCTCTGTAAGTTTCTGTTTTCCCGCTTCCGGACGGTGCTGCTAGAATCATATTATTACAATTACCATGTGTTGGCATTTCCATACCTGTATCCGGAATACTGACATTTTTCAGGTAATTATATACGTTTGCGACCACGATAGCTATGTTTTCCTGCCCCATGACTCTGGATTTCATGTAGTTTAACAACTCCTGATACGGATTGCCTTCGAGCCATTCCTGAATCTGCCTCTTGGTCTGCTGATCAATTAGAACAGCATTTCGTTGTCGGATTTCGTTTTTGATGTTATTATTCTGGTTATTCATTTCTTCTGGTTTCTGCACATTCTGATTTACTGTTTCTGTCATACTCTTTACCTCTCTTCATATGTGTTTGAACTCCTTAATTTTTACATATATAACAAGGCTCAAAATTTCATTTGCTCGTCAGAAACCAGAACATTTTTTTACATATTTTTTCATATTTTTATACTGTTTGTTGCAAATAATGCTTTTACACTACCATTTCTCTCCGCGCGCAAGTGTCTCCTCTCTCTTTTTCAACATATATTGTTCAAATTCATCTGCTTCCTGTTCGAGAGCCGTTCTGTCTGGAACGACTGCAGAATCGAGCATCTCTCTCAGTATTTTTGCTTGTTTGCCGAAAACCAAAACAATATTGTGCTTGCGTCTTGCGATTCTCCAAATCATTCTGTTAATCCTCCCTTGTAATCTATCTGTCTTTCGAAAACCATTTTCATCATGACGATTCAGATTACTTATAGATACATCTTCATCAGTGCCGTTCTCTCAAGGCACTCCTGCGCCAGATACTTCTCTTTGTAATCCTCGTATTTCCTCACGCCATCTTCGGCGCCGTTCTCCAGAAACCGTTCTTTAACGGATATTACATAGATCTCTTCAAAGGTTTCCAGACAAAAGGCGCCCAACATAACTGGATACTCAGGATATGCCTCCTTATAGACGCAGCCGCAATCCACGTTAACATCATTTTGGTGATAGCTTATAAGACCGGGACGAATATTATAGGTTAACGAATCTTCGGCTGCCAATGCGATAGTAGGCGTGTGTCCGTGCACGACGATCTCCTCACTCTTATAATTTCCATACTTTCTTGCATATAGATTTGTATAGTACTGCTCTAACTTCGGTACTCCCTCATCGTATTCATAAAAAGCGTGCACGATTCTGTAATCCACTGTCTTCCCGGATGCTGTTTCAACTGTCATTTTCCGGTTGTATGGCAGATGCGAGAAGAAATCAATATATGGTTTCAATCCTGCCGGTGAAAGTTTTCCCATCGCGTCCATCCACCTTGAAAAATCATAATAGGTTTCAGGCATTGGTTCTCTGGCGGAATAATTACCGGCATTGTCATACCAGTCCATAAACTCTTTATACCATTCAAGTACCATCTGCTCGTGATTTCCTCGGACCGCCCTGTATTTGCCGTCTAATGTAATATTCTCTAAGCTCCAGTCCAACACCTTATCGACGTCCGGTCCGCGGTCAATGAAATCGCCGACGAAGATGATCTGTGCATCCTGATCCTGTGACTCGATTTTATTTAATAATGCGATCATATCCTGATAGCAGCCATGTATATCCCCGATTACATAATGCATCCGTTCTCACCCGCTTTCCATAAAAATGCTGTTATAGCCGTCTCTTCTTATTTTGTATACGGTCTGAACACCCTGTCAAATATCCTGTAATTTATGTCATCCTTCGGACTACAGTATACTGCGAACTCAATATTCTTAAACGCATACAAATATTCGTTCAAAACATTTTTGGATGCCTGTGCGACTACATTTGGATTATTCATGAAAGCCCCGCATCCAAACGCACCGAGAACAATCGTTTCAACTTTATTGTTCAAAGCCACATCCAGAATCCTCCGAAGCCGTTTTTTATGAATCGCCAGCAGCTCTTTATCTGTAATCTTGATCGCATCTTTTCCGTCACCAGTATTAAACGCATTGCTCGGTTTTTCTCTCAGATTTGGAGCCGCACAGGTGATAACATCAACCTCATACCAATCCGCTTCATCCATCAGCTCCGGCTTTACGGTATCACTTTTAAAAACTAAAACATCTGGCGTGTAAATGATATCATCATTGTGGATTGGATTATGTTCTGCCCGGTGTGCCATGTAGAATCCACTCCACGCATCCGGAGCATTCAAGCACTTAAACAACCCGGAACATCTGCATAAGCACTCTTCCTGAGCATTTGCACCACGCTCCACTCCGCCACCCGGATTCGAAGCCGATGCAAAGTTGTGTACTGCTGTTTTCGTTCCTCGGTATCCCGATGCTGCTTCAAAGGTTCTCTTTTTTGATACCGTGATCCGTGCTTTCTCTTTGTATCGCTTCTTATCTGGTTCCGCAATCGCAGCCCCTTCCAAAATCAATTTCTGACCTTCTGCAGAGTTATGAACAGATTCCCAGATTCTGTCATTATCTTTGCACAGGTTCATTGTGTCCTGAAAGACATTTATATTCTCTGTTCTTCCCATTGTAAATCCCTCTTTCTACGATCTTATGAATCCTTTTCCTGAAATGCTTTATTGTTCCGTATTAATTCATTAAACGATGCCGGAGTGTAATTGTTAATGCAGGCACCGGCATTTAAGGCACGCTCTCTCGTTTTCATAAACTCATACACCTCATCCCGTGCCCCATGGATGTGCCCATAAATAAGCCATGATCCATGACGGCTTTTATACCATTCTGCCAATGGATAATGACACAGGCAGATCTGTTTGTCTCCGTCTGTGACATGCTGCATTTTTTCAACGCTCTCAAGATACTTTGCAGCGTTTTCGCAGTCCAGTGTGGCCTTGTCATGGTTTCCGATAATCAAATGCTTATGACCTTTGAGTTGTCTTAAATACCAGTCCGGTGTCCGTCCTGACCGGTAACAGAAGTCGCCCACGATATAAACATCATCATCTGCGGACACTCTTGAATTCCACAGCTGAATCAGGCAGTGATCCATTGTGTCGACATCTGAAAACGGTCTGTGCTCAAACAGTATTACATTTTTATGTCCGAAATGCAGATCACTAATATACAAATTCATGGTGCACCTCCCTCGATTTATTCATTCTTATCTACCAGTCTAAATTGTTTTATTATCTCTTCCTCAAATGCCAGCGATTCCGGTGTCTCCTGCATCGCTCTCTCATACTCAGGCTCACCAGGTTCATAAGGTCTCCCGCTTTCGTCCATGACAAATCTCAGATTCTCACTCTTCGTCATCGTCGTTGCCTTCATACTCAATCAGTTCTTCATAGTCGTCTTTGCTTCCGATCCTGCGCAGATAATCTTTCCCGCCGTCGACAGCGACCGCACCGCATTTACAGAATTTAAAGTCATGCCTGCTCATGCTCTCGATAATCTCACCACATTTTTTACACTTAATCCTGTTTCTGATAATCTTTTTCATGATGTTACCCCTCGCTTTCTATCTTTATTATTAATTATAATTGGATTTACTGTCTGCTGCTACATGAAATTTTGACACCGTTTTTTTCGATATTCTTCAAAATGGTGTATGTTTTCTTCGATATTTTAAATTTTGGTGTATGTTTTCTTCGATATTTCTCAAAATGGTGCCGTTTTTTTCGATATTTTAAATTTTGGCACCCTCTCAGTCGATATTTGCAATTTTGGTGCCGTCTCAGTCGATAAACGCACATCTGTTTCGATAATTGCGGATCTGTTTCGATAATTGCGGATCTGTTTCGATAATTGCGGATTCCATTTTGATCACCAAAACATAATTTATCCTATTCAGCATCCATTGTGTATTAATGCTCTGATACTGCTTTGTGCATATACCAAGAGCATCCGCAACATCATCCTGAGACAGTGCATTCTCTTTTCGTATCTTTCTCAGACGTTTACCCATATTCTTTTGATATTCCTGGTCTTTATCGTTATCGTTCGACATATTACTCCTTCCATTTCATCCATAATAGAATACTATTTTCTTCTATAGATCAGAACCGAGTAATATGTGGAAGATTTTGGACATATTAGCGTGATTTTTCCCAGATAATACCAGACACCCAACACATATCAGTATTTTTTTATTATTTGTACCAAGGACAGATTATGGGGATATTTTCCTATATTCTGTACCTGTTCTGTATGTTATTACTACCATTCAACGGATAAGGGAAATGAAAACCATTGATGATTATATTCTCTGGATAAATGAGTTCCGATGTGCCGAAGTCCGCACCATTCATCCTGTGACCTTCTTGCTGATCTTTTCGACTGGTATAACACCATTAAAAAAACTATCTCTCCTCCATAAACCACATATTGTTGTCCTCATAGAAAAGATGGCTCTCTTTTCCGTCAACAATACAGGTATAACGTATTCCGGCTCCGCCTGCTTTCAGGCTTGCCGCTCTTCTTACATCTGTTACTTTCTGAATCTCATATACATGGCCATACTTCCAGATAAAGCTCCTTGGAAGAAGCCTTCCATTGCATCAATCATTTCCTGCTGTTCCTTTTTATTAAGATAAGAAAGCTGCACAGCCGGAGTAAATCCCATTGAACCATCATCAACCTTATCTAATAGTGCTGGTATCAGTTCTGTCATTTTTATATATCGTTGAACCTGTTTTGCACTATCTCCACATAATTCTCCAATCACATCAATACTTCTTTTTCCAGTATTGTGGTCAATTTGGCTACAACTCCTTCTACCTGCTTTTCGCTTGATGGCATCATATTTCATCTTATACGCATAAGCCTTTTCACTTGGAGAAATCTATTCTCTCTGTAGATTAGAATCAACCATCGTAACAACTGCCTCATCATCCTTCATTGTTCGTATGATTACTGGTATCTTTTTATATCCAAGACGTTCAGCAGCATATTTTCTTCTGTGACCTGAAATAATTTCATAATATCCTTCCTGTCTAGGTCTCACTATCAGAGGATTCAATACTCCATACTTTTTAATACTGTCTTGCAATTCAATCATCTGACTGTCTCCTGTTACCTTGAATGGATGATTGGTAAATGGACGAAGTCTTTCCATTTCAATCTCAACTACTTTTTCATCCGGATCTCTTAAATCTTTCTTTTCTTCCATAGGCATTCTCTCCTTTTCCCTGAACGCAAAAAAATCGCCCAGATTAGAATTCTGAATCTAATCTGAGCGATACTTCCGTCAGGCTTGATATTCAAGCAAGATAACCATATTTTCATTCATTGACAACCTTAACCCTATCTTACACTGTAGTTAACACTCTTTGGTGCCGGGCTATGATTGGCCTCGGGTGCTCGAAGTGATTTTTCGGTGCTCGGAACTTACATTTTTTATTTGATTTCGGTGCTCAACAGCACCATAAAATAAAAAAAAGCAACAATGAATTCTCCTGATCATTGTTGCAAAAATCGATGTTCCCGGCGGGAATTGAACCCACAACTAGCGCTTAGGAGTTCAA
>ERZ773235.2493-NODE-2493-length-15361-cov-7.137985_pt1 | contig 15361 bp, 17 predicted proteins | sample MGYA00580522_ERZ773235 | MGnify/ENA primary metagenome ERZ773235 (study PRJEB29015, sample SAMEA2737797) | human gut metagenome | biome: human gut; feature: human-associated habitat; material: faeces | place: China | collected 2012 ...
TACCGCTTTGGTTTATTCTCTAAAGGATTTTACTGTTTACTTTTCAATGTACTTTCTCGTTCTTTTCTGTGTAGAACGAAACTTATTATACTATAAATTTTTTTACTTTGTCAAGTGTTTTTTGAAAGTTTTTTTATTTTTTGTCAAAATAAAAATTAGTAATTATTTGTGTCGTTTTTTTAAGTTTATTTTATTACTAACTCTTTCGTTTTATTTATTATTTTTTCTCTCGCAAAGTACTTATTTATATTAGCACAAATTGTCGATAATTGTCAATAGTTTTTTTAAAATTTTTTAATTATTTTTTTTAAAACTTTTTTGTTGTTTTTTTCTCTTCGCTTTGTGCCTATTTATAATAACATCTTTGATATAAAATGTCAATGATTTTTTATTATTTTTTTATATTTTTTTATTTTAATTTAAATTTCAACCAATATTAAATCATTTCCTATACATTTTACATTTTGCCAAGGTATTACAATATCATTATTCCCAGCAAATATATTAATAATTTTATTGCTTCCAGGTACAATAATAGAAGTTATAACTCCAGTCTCTAAATCAGCACATACATCTTGAACATATCCTAGTCTTTTTCCATCTTTTATATTTATTACTTCTTTATGTTTAAAATCTAATCCTTTATCTTGCATATGTTTTCCTCCTAAATAAAAGTAGACGACTATATTTTGCCGTCTATTCTTTATTTCATTTTATGTTTTTTATATAAAAAACATTCCTTATTATTTGTATAATCTTTTTATATGTTCTAATGCATTTTTTTCTAATCTAGATACTTGAGCTTGTGATATTCCAATTTCATTTGCTACTTCCATTTGTGTTCTTCCGTCAAAAAACCTTTTTTGTATAATCATTTTTTCTTTTTCATTTAGTTTTTTCATAATCTGCATAATTGTCATTTTTTCCGCCCAGTTTTCATCTGTGTTTTTATTATCTTTTACTTGGTCTACTATATATATACTTTCTGAACCATCATTATATATTGGTTCTTGTAATGATACTGGGTCTTGAATCGCGTCAAAACTAAATGCTATTTCTTCTTTTTCTACATTTAGTTCTTTTGCAATTTCTTCTACTGTAGGTTCTTTTCCATGTTCTTTTGTGTACCTTTCTTTGAATTGCATTGCTTTATAAGCTAAATCTCTAACAGATCTGCTTACTCTTATACTATTATTATCTCTTAGATATCTTTTTACTTCTCCTATTATCATCGGTACTGCATATGTTGAAAATTGTACATTTTGTGTTAAATCAAAATTATCTATTGCTTTTATTAAGCCAACACATCCAACTTGAAATAAATCATCTGCATTTTCTCCTCTTCCGTAAAATCTTTGAATAACGCTCAATACCAATCTTAGATTTCCATTAATAAATTTATTTCTAGCCTCTTCATCTCCATTTTTTATTTTAATAAATAGTTCTTCTTTTTCTTCTTTACTAAGTAAAGGTAGTTTTGATGTGTTTACTCCACATATTTCTACTTTATTTAACAAGAAAAAACCTCCTTTTAAAATAATTATTTATATTATTTCCAAAAGAAGTTTTTTTATTCTTTTAACCAGTTTTACTCATTATGTCTTTTTTCATTTTATTTATAATTTTCTTTTCTAATCTTGATATATAACTTTGTGATATTCCGAAGCTCATCAGCTACTTCTTTTTGAGTTTTTTCTTTTCCTGTTTTAAACCCAAATCTCATTTCCATTATATCTTTTTCTCTTTGATTTAATTTTAATATAGAAGCTTTTAATAATTTTTTATCAACTTCATCTTCTAATTTTCTTGATGTTATATCTGGATCTGTTCCTAAAATATCTGAAAGCAGTAATTCATTTCCATCGCAATCTTTATTTAATGGTTCATCTATTGATATTTCTCCTTTTATTTTATTGTTTTTTCTCAGATACATAAGTATTTCATTTTCTATACATCTTGAAGCATATGTTGCAAGCTTTATATTTTTCTCTGCATTAAATGTATTTACCCCTTTCATAAGACCTATGGTTCCTATTGAAATTAGGTCTTCAATTCCTATACCTGTATTTTCAAATTTTTTTGCTATGTATACTACTAATCTCAAATTTCTCTCAACTAATATTTGTCTTGTTTTTAAATTATCTTTTTCTGATAATTTTTTTATAAGTTCCTCCTCTTCTTTACTTTCTAGTGGTGGTGGTAGTGTTTGACTTCCTGCTATATAAAATATTGGTAGATATTCTATTTCATTATTTTCATTTATGTATTTTGCACAAATTGTTGTCAAATTGTCTAAACCTTTTTTTAGCCAATCGCTTATATTCATTTTTACACCTCCTGATTTAATATAGTTCTATTCCTATCAAAGCATTATACTCTCCTCTTTTTGTTAAAGATTTATTATAAATTCCTATGATTACATCTTTTTTATCGTTTTCATAATTTTCATCTAACACTTCAATTTTTTCAGCTTTTATTCCTAATAGCATACCATTTTGTTTTCCTAAGGATGAAAATGGTATTATTTTGAATTTTGATATGTATTTGTTTTTTATTTCTTCTGGTATTTTTTCAAAATCACCTCCTAATATTTCTTCTGTATGTTCTAATATTTCTTTCGGCATTAGTTCATACAAGGATGTTTTTTCTACTATTATTACAGGAGTACCAGATATGGGTTCTTTTAGCATATTTCCTGTGTCAAGCATTGTATTTAATGTTATTTCTTTTCCTTCTAATTTTATTTTTGTTTGGCATAGTATATCTTTTTTAGTCATTTTATTTTTTGAGATTTTAAATGCTATTATTATTATTACTGTTCCTAGTATTGCTCCTAAAAAAATTGTTTTTAATACATATGTTCCTACAAACATTCCATTTTTTATTATTATATCTTGTGGTTTTATTACATATATTAAATATGTTGCTACTCCTCCAAAAGTAAATGTCGTTAAATAAAATAATATTAATTGTTTTCCTAATTGTTTTATTTTCTGTGGATTAAATGCTATGAATATCATTAATATTGATAAAATAGTTTTCACTATTATATTGGAATATATTTTTAAATTAGTTACATATTGTATTGCTACAAATATTGCTCCTATTAAACTTGATATTAACACTCTTATTTTTTTCATTTTTACTTTTGTTACTATTCCTGTGGCATATAAAATTATATAGTTCATTATTAGGTTTTCAATTATTACAATATCTATATACATTGTCATTCTGCTCACCTGCTTTTATATTCTACTATATTGTTTTTACAAAGTCTGTCTTTTTTTATTGTAGAAAAAAAGAAATAATCGAATATTTTCGATTATTTCTTTTCTTTTATTTTATAGTATGTCATTTTACATATTTTTATTTCTATTTTTTCTTAAAAATGATGGAATGTCTAAATCATTTTGTGATGAACTTACATCAGAACTTGATGGGATTGAATTTATTTTCTTTTCCCATGTTTTTGAAACTATGTTGTCTACTCCTATGCTTGATATATCATTTTCATTTTTTTCAAATCCAGTTGCTATAACTGTTATTTGGATTTCATCTTGCATGCTTGGGTCTGTAACTGTACCAAATATAATATTAGCTTCTGGGTCTACACTGCGTTGAACTAATTCAGCAGCTGTATTTACTTCATGTAATCCTAAATCTTCTCCACCAGTAATATTAATTATTACTCCTTTAGCTCCTTCTATAGATGTTTCTAGTAATGGACTTTGGATTGCTTCTTTTGCAGCATCTTCTGCTCTATTTTCTCCTGAAGCTCTACCAACTCCCATATGAGCCATTCCTTGATTTAACATTATTGTTTTTACATCAGCAAAGTCTAGGTTAACTAGTCCTGGTACAGCTATTAAGTCTGATATACCTTGTACACCTTGTCTTAATACATCATCAGCCATTTTGAATGCTTCTATAATTGATGTTTTTCTATCAATTATTTGTAGTAATTTATCATTTGGTATTACTACTAATGTATCTACTTTTCCTTTTAAGCTTTCTATACCACGTTCTGCTTGTGATAATCTTTTTTTACCTTCAAATGTAAATGGTTTTGTAACAACACCTATTGTTAATATTCCCATTTCTTTTGCTATTGAAGCAACTATTGGCGCAGCACCTGTACCTGTTCCTCCACCCATTCCGGCAGTAACAAATACCATATCTGCTCCTCTTAAAATTTCAGCAACTTCTGATTTGTTTTCTTCTGCTGATTGAGCTCCAATATCTGGGTTTGCTCCAGCACCTAATCCTCTTGTTATTTTTTCTCCAATTTGAATTTTTGTATTTGCTTTTGATTGTTGTAATGCTTGTCTATCTGTGTTTACTGCTATGAAGTCTACTCCTTTTATTCCAGATTCAATCATTCTGTTTACAGCGTTATTTCCTGCTCCTCCAACACCAATTACTTTTATTGTTGCTGTTCCATCCATCATTGTTATATTGTTATCTTCGTATTCCATCATTTGGTTTTTTCCTCCCTTAAAACTTTGTTTATATATTTTTAAAAATAATAACTAATTATTAACTATAAAAGAATTCTTTTATTCTTTCTATTATATTTTTGAAAAAGCTTTCATCTGATTGTGTATCTATACTACTTGATACTGTTTTTGTAAATGGTCTTGATGCTATATATCTAACTAATGCAAAGCTTGTTCTATATATTGGGCGTGTTGTTGTCATTAATCTTCCTGTTGATATTTTTACTGGAATATTTAAGTTTATTTTTCCAGCTACATCACTTTTGCTTATATTTACTATTCCTTGACCTGTTAAAATAATATTATTTATTCTAGGTTTTACTCCTTGATTTGTCAAGTCTTTATTTATAATAGAAAACATTTCTTCAATTCTTGCCTCTATTATTTCAATTAATTCAGAGCTTTTTATTATTTTATTTTTGTTATTATCTTTGCAAGTATTAAGTATTATATCATTATCATTATCTATAAAAGATTTTAGAGCTAGTCCATATTGTCTTTTTAATTTATCTGCTTCTTCTTCAGTTATATTTAATACTACTGCTATATCATTTGTTATATTCTCTCCTCCAAGTGGTATAGAGTTTGTATAAATAAAACTTGAATTTTCAAATACACCTATATCTGTATTTTCTGCTCCCACGTCTATAATTGCAATATTGTCATGTAATTCATTACTATCTAATACTAAATTTCTTTCAGCTAATGCAATTGGAACTATTCCATCTATTTCTAAGCCAGCTTTTTTAAATATGCTATTTAATTGTCTTACATAATCTTTATCTGCTAAAATAACTTGTGCACTCATTGTAAAACTTGAACTTAAGCTTCCTACTGGATCTGCTACAACTGTACCATTTTCTAAAACTATTTTGTCTGGTACTATGTCTATTAGTGTCTTCCCTTCTGGTATCTCTATATCTTTAACTTGCATAATTGCACTTTGAACGTCTCTTATTGATATTCCAGAATATTTATCTTTTACTTCTTTGGTTATGCTATTTTGTACAATTGTTACATATTTTCCTGGAATTGTTACATATGCAGAATTTATTTTTAAGTTTGTTTCATCCTCGGCATCTTTTATAGTTTTTGCTAAACTTAAACTTATTTCATCCTCATTTATTATTTTTCCTTTTTTTAATCCACTACACTTGTATGATGTATTACATATAGTTTCTATTTGTTCAAAATTATTTACTTCCCCTATGACTGTTGCTACTTTTGTTGTTCCTATATCTACACCAACTATAATATCACCTATTGCCAAGTTAATTCCCCCATTTTTTAGTACTAAATTTCTAGTTGTATTTATATTACATTTTTAAAAAATTGTCAATAGAAATTGTTATATTTTTGTAATATTTTTGTAATATTTTTGTAACAAACTAGATAAGTGTTGAAATCTTGCTATTTTTCTTTTATTTCATTTTCTTTATTATTTTTTTCTTGTTTTTTGCTTTTGATTTTATCTGTCCATTTTTCTACATAATATCTTCTTATTATTCCTAAGTTCATAAACATTCTCCATACAAATACAACGATTGCTGCTAAATATATGTCAACATTTAATTTTTGTCCTAGTACTGTTAGTAAAATTGCTAAAATTGCATTTCCAAAAAATCCTGATATGAATATTTTTATATCAAATTTTTTATTTATAACTGAAGCGATTCCACCAAACACCGAATCTAATGCTGCGACTATTGCTATTGCTAAATAGCTTGAATATGTATAAGATATGATTGGAGCATTTAATCCTACTATTGCTCCTAATAAACATGCAATTATTATTACTAATAAAACCATTTTTTCCAGTCCTTTCTTTTTTATATACCTAATTATTGTATATATTTATGTGCTAATTCTTTTTGATATTTTGGTATGCTAATTTTATTACTTCTTTCTATACTAACTTCAAATCCTAATTTTTTTAAATCATCCACATAACCGCCATTTCCTAATAATACGCTCTCTAAATATGTTTGATTTCCTATGGCTTTTATTGTATATGGAGATAATATTCTTTGTTGATTTATATATACTATGGAATTGCCAACATAAACTATTTCTGAAGTATTAACAATTCTTTGTTCATTTATTGATATTGCTTCTGCTCCTGCTGACTTTAAATAGTCTACTATTACTAATAAGTCTTCTGCTGTTATTGATTGTATATTTCCTTCTTCATCTGTAAAATCTTTAAGTTTTATTGTTATTCCTTCTCCTGTTACATCTGTTTTTCCTAAATACATATTTGTTTGTTCTAATTCTTTTTGAACTAATTGGGATGTTTCTGTATTTGATTCCTCTTTATCTTTATATTCTTGAAGTTTGGCTGTTTTTTCTTGATATTGCTCATCCGCTTCTTTATATTTTTCTTTCCAATTTGCAAGTTCTGTTCTAAGTTCTTCTTCTCTCATTGTTTCTATTGAAGTTATATCAGTTTCGTTTACTACTTTAAATTGCATAAACATTACTGTAACTAAAGCAAAACAAGCTATTGCAATTGTTATAACAACTGTTATTTTTCCTTTTTTCAATTCAACTTTTTTCATTATATAATGACCTCCTACTAATTACTGCTTTTTGCATATTTGAAATTAAACACCCCTGTATATTTTGGAATTGTTATGTCATTATTTTTTTGTAATTCTACTTTTATTTTACGTTCTTTTAATCTTGCTAATGTTCCATCTGGTCTACTTAGGTTTGCTAATGTCTCTGGTAATCCTATTGCTTTTATAACAAATGGTGAACCTATTTTTTCTTCATTTATGTTTATAACATTTCCACCACATATTATAAACGTTGTTGGAACTATTCTTTCATTATTTATTGATATTGCTTCTGCACCCGCATTTTTCAGTTCATTTACAATGTCTAATATATCTTTATCATGTACTAGATACTTACTTGAGTCCACTAAATTAGTTGCTTCTACATCACTATCTTTTACAGTAATTGTAACTCCTGGTCCTTTAACTTCAGATAATCCTAAAATCTTATTTCCAACTTTTATTTGTTCTTGTGCATCTGATAATTCTGAATTGTTTTCTGTCGCTTTTTGAATTTCTTCTTCTAATTCTTTATCGATTTTTTCTATGTCTTTTATTTTGTTGTCATATCTTTCTTTATATTTTAAAACTTCTGCTCTCAAGTTATTTTCTGTATAGCTTTGACTTACTGTTGAATTCGAATTTTTTACTGTTTTTATTTGTATACAAATTCCAGCAGTTAGTGCAAAGCACATAATTCCTAGAACAATACTTATTTTTATTTTGTTTTTCATAACTATCATCCTTTACAATAATTATACTTTTTCTTTAAATCTTGGTTTGAAATTGTTATTTAAATCTCCATTAACAAAGATTGCTCCTTCTTTTCCACGATTTTCTTCTATTATTACTTGCACATAAAGCATTTTGTTGCTTAAATTGCTTTTGTCTCCTAAATATATTGTCTTTTTTTCTTCTTCTAGATATAGTGTATATTCATCTTTTGTTGATATATCTATATTTGTTATTTTACTGTCTAATTCATAATTTTTGCATATATTCATTATTTGAATAATAACTTCTAGTTTTTCCAAATCTTCTGAATTTAGTCTATTTCCTTCCACAATTTGTTCGTCAGGTGTGGATATTCCTTGAATTGTAGGTAAAGCTTGTTTTTCTTCTGATATTTGTAATATATAACCTTGATTATTAATATACGCATATCCATTTAAAAATTCCACATTATATTCTTGTTTTCTTTCTTCTATTTGAATTTGTACTTTATTTGGAAGTTTTCTTTTTATTTCAACGCTTTCTATATATGCATTAGTTTTTATATTCTTATTTACTTTATTTTTATTAAATTTGAATATATTTTGACCTAAGTTTAATTGTGATAAACTTACTATTGTTTCTGTTTTTATTTGTTCATTGTTACTAACATCAATTTCTTTTATATTAAATATTGGTGAAACAAGAGCGAATATAATTCCTGCTATTATTATAATTAATAATGCAGTGAATTTTAACATTAGTTTTATTCTTTTTTTCTTTTTTAATATTTGTCTTTGTTTTTTAGACATTTTTTGTTTAGTTTTTTCTTCTTGCTTTTGGTTATTTTTATTTGTCATCTTGATTACCATTTCATTATCATAATCAAATTGATTTTCTACCTTCTTTTGGCTATTTTGTTTTTTTATTCTTTTTTCTCTTTCTTTTGTTTTCCTTTTTTGTTCTTTTTGTGTTATTTTTTCTGTATTTATCGGAGAATAATAGAATAAGTCATCTATTTTATCTTTTTGATTTTTGGTCAAAGTTTTCACCTCCAAATTTTAACATAATGTATTTTATCAAATATTTTTGCATATTTCCATAGTTTTTGCAAATATTTTTTATTAAAATATTGGTGGCAAAAAGTAAATAATGCCAAATACCGCCTAATATGGTTTAAAATAATTGCTTTTTCGGCTCAATACATGATTTAAGAAATTCTAAATTACTTTTTGGGGACCCTTTCACTTAGTCCTCCCTGGCGCTCGACGTGAACATTCCCCAAAAAATCAATTAAGAATTTCTAAAATCATTCCAATCGCACTCAAAAACAATTATTTTAAACCATATTAGGCGGTATTTGGCATTATTTACTTTTTGCTATTGATCATTTATCATTTGTATATTTGCATTTATGTTTCTTAATTTTTTGTCAAAGTTTTCATACCCTCTTAAAATATACTCTATATTTTCTACTTTGGTTATTCCTTTTGCTGAAAGTCCTGCTAATACCAATGCTGCTCCTCCACGTAAATCAGTTGCTTTCACATTTGCTCCATATAGTTTTCGTACTCCTCTTATTATTGCACTTTTACCCTCTACTGTTATCTTTGCTCCCATTTTATTTAATTCTTGAGTATATTTAAATCTATTTTCAAATATATTTTCTACAATTATAGATGTTCCTTTTGCTGTAGTTAGCATTGCTGCAAATACTGATTGCATATCTGTTGGAAATCCTGGGTATGGCATTGTTTTTATGTCTAATGCTTTTATTTTTTTATTAGAATTAATTTTTATTTTATTTTTTTCTATCTCTATTTTGCATTCTGCTTCTTGTAATTTTGTTATTATTGGTGTTATATGTTCTGCATTTGTATTTTCTAAGATTAAGTTTCCTTTTGTTGCTACTGCTAGGCATAAAAATGTTCCTGTTTCTATTCTATCTGGCATTATATTGTAGCTTATGTCTTTTAGTTTTTTTACTCCTGTTATTTGTATCTCGTTTGTTCCAGCTCCTATGATTTTAGCTCCCATTTTATTTAAGAAGTTTTGTAAATCTATTATTTCTGGTTCTCTTGCTGCATTTGTTATTGTTGTTGTTCCTTCTGCTAACACACTTGCTAATATTGCATTTTCTGTTGCTCCTACACTTGGAAAATCCAAATCTATTTTTTCTCCTTTTATTTTTTCTGCATCACATATTATATTTCCATAGTTTTGCACTACGTTTATTCCTAATTTTTCGAAACTTCTTAAATGTAAGTCTATTGGTCTTGAGCCTATATCACAACCTCCTGGGTATGAAAATATTGCTTTTTTGTATCTGCCTAGCAAGGCTCCTGCGAGTATTACTGATGAACGCATTTTGTGCATTAATTCTTCTGGGATTTCGAATTTGTTTATTTTGGATGTGTCTATTATTATTTTGTTGTTTTTCTTTTCTACTTTTCCTCCTAGTGTTTCTAATATTTTAAACATCATTTGTGTATCTTGTATGTTTGGAACATTATATAAGGTTGTTTTACCTACATTTAATACTGTTGCTGCTAATATTGGTAATGCTGCATTTTTGGAGCCTGATATTTTTACTGTGCCTTCTAGTTTGTGCCCTCCTTCTATTATGTAACTTGACATTTTCTTTCCTCCTTTACGTTGAAGCTATAAATTTATAATATTTTTATTTTATAGCTTATGTTTTTGCTATATTTTATGATTTGTTTACGTAAAAAGTGAATTTGCATTTTTTCAAACCTTGCTATATAATATCATCATTAAGGGTTGTATATAAATATCATTTAAAAGGTAGGTATTTATATGAGCAAATTATATGAAGTTTATAAAAAATTAAAAAATGATAATCCAGATACCATTTATCTTTTTAGAAGTGGCATTTTTTATATAGCACTAGATGCTGATGCTCTTCTTTTATCTAATAAAATAAATTTAAAATTAACTAATTTGAATCAATCTATTGTTAAATGTGGTTTTCCGTCTGCTAGTTTAGATAAATATGTTACTTTGTTTAAAAGTAATAATATTAATTTTAAAATTATTGAAAATGATACTGTTTTTTCTGCAGAAGAATATAATGGCAATAGAAAAGCTAATAATATTATAAATCTAATAAAAGATGTGAATATAGATTCATTGTCTGTTGGAGATGCTTATAAATTTATTGAAAATTTGAAAGATTTAGTAAAGGATTTATGATGTTATGAATATTTGTTTTTTATTAGGAAAAATTATTTCTGAGCCAACTTTTGACTTTTTATATAAATGTAAAAATGTTTCTATTTCTAGCTTTTGTTTAAAAACTAGAAATGGTAATATTGTTCAAATTTTTGGCTATGATGAAATTGCTGATTTTTTGTATAGTCATTTAGCAATTAATGATGATGTTTATGTTGAGGGGTATTTAACTTCTTTTAAAAATAATATTTCTGTTAATATTATAAATATTAATAAAATTATGTAGGTGTTCAAGATTTATTGTTATACATTAAACTAAAAATATTTATAATCTTTTAACATATAAATATAGAACACGTAATTTTATATCAATAAAAAAATAGAAACAATTGCTTTTAGCTTTTGTTTCTATTTTCATAATATACGTATTTTCAATATCTAATATTTACTAATACATATTTTATTGCTTCATTTTTACCTAAAATAGGAAGGAATAAACCTCTTTAATATCTAATACTTCTCTGTATATATTCCTTAAAATATATAATCTGGAATAATATTAGAGTACTGGACGGAACCCGTTGTTCGTGTTGGTATTAGGGGCATAATTGTATTCACGGTAACAAGCAGGGTTGCTCGCGTATGCGTTGTTGAAGGACCCGCCACGAAGCAATTGAGCCTTTGATTTATCCCTAATAAATAATTTATTAATTAAATTATAATTATTAGCATATTTTATATAGCCTAAATGACCACATAAGTATTTTTGTGCTTCTTTACTAGTCATCTTGCCTTCTTTTATTTTGTTTTTCAATGTTTTTACTTTATTTTTTAGTTTTTTCTTTCCTCTGTTTCTTATTTTCATTCTATATTCATTTATTTTATACCCACAAAAATTCACACCTTGCTTACTTTTAAATATTTGTGTTTTGCTATTAAGTTCTAGTTTTAAATTTTCTTTTAAAAATTTTTTTATTCTTTCTAATACTTCTTTGGCTTCATCTTTGGTTTTTAGCAATATTACAGAATCATCCATATATCTAAAATAATATTTTACACGTAATTCGTGTTTTATATATTGATCAACCTCATTTAAATATATATTTGCAAATACTTGTGAAGTATAATTTCCTATTGCTATTCCAGTTTCTGAATTTTCTCCATCTGTTGAAAATATAACTTCTCTTATAACTCTTAATAATTTTTCATCTTTTACTTTTCTTAAAATAATTGAATATAATACATTTTTATTGATGCTTTGAAAATATTTTCTTACATCCATTTTTAATATGTAATATTCGTTCCATATTCTTTTGCAATGTTTCATACTTTTTTGTATATCTATTGCTGCATTGTGCATACCTTTGCCTTTTATGCAAGCATATGACGAATATATAAATTGTTTAACAAATGCATCATATAGAAAATTGTCTACTAACCATCTATGAACAATTCTGTCTATATATCTGGATTTTTGTATTTTCCTTAATTTAGGTTCATGTACGTAAAATATTTGATATGCTCCATGTTTATAGGTTTCATTTTTTAATTCATCATATAAATATTTTATATATTCTTCTTGCTTTAAGTTAAATAATATTATGTCTTTTTTACAGCTCTTGTTTTTTCTACTTTCATAGTGTGCTTTCATTAAACTTTCATATGTTAGTTTTTTATCAAACTGATTTCTTATTGTTTTTGCCATAATATTTTAGCAATCCTCCAATTATTTTTCCTAATTCATATATAAGTTCTATGACATAATTAAATTTTTTCTCATCAATCCATTTGTTTTTGTACATTATTCTAAGTAATATTCTTTGAACATTTAATTGGGCATCTATTACATTGATATAATTTATTTTTTCTGTGTCTATTACTTTACTTAACATTAAAATATTTTCAAGCATTTTGTACATTGATTGTTTGTATTCATTTCCTATACTAAATTTTTCTGTTCTTGGTAATTTCATTATTATTTCGAGCATATATTGTATATATTTTTCTGATTTTGGTATTAATGTTAGTTCTTTTTTTATTTCACTCATACTTTTTCCTTTGTTTTGATACTTTATAATATATAATAGTGTGTAAAATTATATACACACTATTTTCCATTTAAAATTTCTAGTATTCTGCCTATATTCTAGCATGTTATATTAATTGGTTCATCGCCTGTAAGCGTTCAGGTCTACTTGATATAAAGTACTGGACGGAACCCGTAGTTCGTGCTGGTACTAGGGGCATAACTGTAACCACGGTAACAAGCAGGGCGGCTCGCGTAAGCGTAGCCGAAGGACCCGCCACGAAGGTTATATGTGTTGTATGTTGTATTATAACCTAAATTTGCTACATATGAAGCCTCTTGTGTCCATTCCCATAAGTTTCCTGCAACATCATATAATCCTTTTCTTAGTACTTGACTTGTTGAACCTGTTGTTAGTATTACCCATGAACTTGTTCCTGAATTTGTTGTAAAACTACTTGCGTCTTTAAATCCATCTGTTGAAGCATTTGATGTATTTACATTTGTGTAATACCCTCTTAGATTTGATAATGATACATTATCATAATTTCCCCAGTTTGTGCTTTTCATGTCTGAATAATCTGAACTATTACTTAAAAATTTCATCATCATATCCCATTGTGTTCCTGTTATTAATCCACTTTGTACATACAAATTATTTTTATATAACCTTTCACTCATCTCCACTGCTGTATAATAATCTGTATGGTAATAAGGTATACTATTTGCTTTTTCTACTATGTTTCCTGTTGCTTTATTGGTAAAATTCGAATCTGTTATTGTTTTTCCTCTTGCTATATAATCATAATTTTGCCATCCCCATTCACTATCTATTCCTGTTTGTATTTCTACCGCACTAAATAATGATTTATTGTTTGCAAATGTTACACTATCTTCAAATTTTCCTGTTTCTTCATTTAATGTTGATACTCCTGCCTCATACCTTCCTACATAGAATCCTCCATATTTTGATATTTGAGTTTCTTCTGCGGTATTTGTTTCCATATCCCATGATGCCATATTTTGCATTCCGAAATTTATTTTTTTATATTCATCTTTTGTACATGGTATCCATACGAATTGATTTCCTTTTAATTTTGTTGCATATTCGTGTGTTGTTTTATCTGTTTTTCCGTCATATTTATCTGTTTCATTATCTGAGATTATTACTCCTGTATCTATTGTTCCTCCAACATAGAAAAATCCTTTTGGTACTGGAATTGTTTCTCCATTTCCTACTGATACTGCATATACTGTTGATACTTTTGTTAGTCCTGTTACTTCTGTTCCATCTGATGTTTTTACTACTGCTGTTGTCTCTTCTCCCCAACCATCTTTTAATGCTACTTCTTTTCCTGCATCTTGTGGATTGTCTTTACTATTTTCTGGTAATTTTTCTTGTTCTTTTCTTCCCACACATGTTACTGTTCCATATTCTGTTATTGTGAATTCATAACCATCTACATTTACTTTTAAGTCCCATTCTACTTCTGTTACTTTGGGATTTATTCCATCTATTTTATTTAGACTGTCTTTTAATAAATCCTTATTTAAACTTGCGTTTTCGTCATATGATGCCATTACTGCCATTTTTACCTTTTCTTCTGCATTTGCATATTTGCTTTCTTCTGCTGCTCTTTTTGCATTTTCAAATAGCCCTGTGTTTGTTATTGCTTGGATGCTTATTCCTGCCAATATTAGTAAAATTACTATTGTTATTACTAATGCTACTAAGGTTATTCCTTTGTTTTTTCTTGTTTTTTCCATTGTACTTTTTTCTCCTTTTTTCTTATTTTAATTAAGCTTAAAACTTAATTATATTTTTATATTATTTAATATAGCATAACGACAATAAAAAAGCAATATAAAAAATCAAATTTTTATCTTACTAAAAGTTTACTTTATATTGTATTTTTACTTATTTTTTTCTATTTTTATTTTAATTAAGTTTTAAGCTTAATTATATTTTTGAGTTTTTATAAAATTTAAATGTTAGAGATTATAAAAAGTAGAGATTGCTTTCTCTACTTTTTACTTTTATTTTAGTTTTTCAATTTCTTCTTTACTTAAATTTGTTGCTTCTAAAATTTGTTCTAATGTAAATCCCATATTTAACATTTTTTTAGCTATTTCTGTTGATTTGTTTTTTTCTCCTTTTGTAATTCCGTTCTTTTTTTCCGTTGATCTATTCCGTTTTTCAATTCCGTCTTTTAGACCCGCTTTATAGAAATTATGCTGACTTGTTAATCTATTATATTCTGCCATGACTATTGAATTGTGTCTTTCTCTTTCTTTTGGGTCTTCGCTTATAAAGTCTAATGTGTTTATTGCTCTTTCTATTTCTTTATTCTCTTTCTTTGCCAACATAATCCCCCCTT
>ERZ773235.2495-NODE-2495-length-15353-cov-2.793372_pt1 | contig 15353 bp, 13 predicted proteins | sample MGYA00580522_ERZ773235 | MGnify/ENA primary metagenome ERZ773235 (study PRJEB29015, sample SAMEA2737797) | human gut metagenome | biome: human gut; feature: human-associated habitat; material: faeces | place: China | collected 2012 ...
CGGGATGCCAGTTCTTCTGGGCAAAGGTCAGGGCGTCGGACAGGACGAGACGGCCTTCCGCATCCGTATTGATAATTTCGATGGTGCTGCCGTTCAGGCCAGTCACTACGTCGCCGGGATGCACGGCGCCGCCGTCGGGCATATTCTCAGCCAGGGCCATGATGCCGACCACGCGGTGAGGCACTTCCTCGCGGGCCAGCATGGAAACGGAGCAGCGGCGCCGGTCATGTCACACTTCATGGTATGCATGTTGGCTGCCGGCTTCAGGGAAATACCGCCCGAGTCAAACGTGATGCCCTTTCCCACGAAGACGAGAGGGGCATCGTTTTCATGGCCTTTCGGGGTGTATTCAAGCACGACCAGGCGGGGAGGATTCTTCCCGCCCTGCCCCACGGCGAGATGGGCGTTGAACCCCATGTCGGAGAGCTGTTTCTCGTCGTACACCGTACAGGAAAGCGCCGTCCCCTCAGCGAGTCTGCGGGCCTCTTCGGCAAAAGCTTCGGGATACATCATGTTGGCAGGCGTATTGATGAGATTGCGCGCGAGAATGACGGTATCAGCCGCATCCTCGCCCCTGCGGGCCGCAGCCTGTTCCTTCTCCGGCACATACTCGCCCGTGAAATTCACGGACAGGAAGGAGATCGGCTCCGGGTCGCCGGGTTTTCTGTGCTTCAGCCCGGAAACTTCGTAATCGGCGAGCTTGCACGCGTAGACAGCTTCCTCGAGAAGTCTGTCCACGCCGCCGAAACGCTGCAGTGTGAAAGCAGGAATCTGCAGGGACCTGAGGTGCATGGCCCTGGCGCGGCGCGTGCCCAGGGCATAGGCACGGCGAAGGCTGTCCGGGGTCACCGCTTCCCGCCCGAGTCCGATGAGCATGACGCGCGAATAGGGAAGATCCGGATGCCCGTAGATGAGGCTTATCTCATCCTTCCGTCCGCTCACGTCGCGCATGGCCGGGGCAATGACAAGATACGGCGCCGCGCTGTCCAGTTCCGGGCAGGTGTCGGTTATTTTTTCTCCCTCACGGATAGGGATAAGGGCTATACCGGCCTTCCACTTGTCGGCTCCGCCGGCCTGAAAGCGTATATCCATGCTATGTCTCCTTCAAAAATATCTATGGCCGGTGAGTATACCCGCACACTTTCACCTTGCCAAGACAGGGAGGCGTTCCCGGCCTTTCCCACGCTTGTCAGCCGAACGTTTTGGAAGTAGGAAGAGCGCGTTTCCCCCTTCCCCTCCGCGGCCAACCCTTTACCCGCCGAGCTGCCATGCTGATCTATATCCACGTCCCCTTCTGCCGCCGCCGCTGCCTGTACTGCGCCTTTCACTCCTCTGCCATCGGCAAAACCCCGGTCCCTTCCAGCTATCTTCCCGCCCTGCTCAGGGAAATCCGCTGGTGGGCGTACAGACTCGGCTCCAGCGGAAGCAACACGGTTTCCACCATCTTCTTCGGCGGAGGCACACCGAGCCTGCTCTCTCCCGAGGCCGTGGGTTCCATCCTGGACACCATATCCAGGCTTTTCCGCGTGACCGGCAACGCTGAAGTCACGCTCGAAGGCAATCCCGAATCCCTGAACAGGCCCGGCGCCATGCGGGGATTCCGCGACGCCGGGGTGACCCGCCTTTCCGTTGGTGTTCAGAGCATGATCTCCTCTGAGCTCAAAACTCTCGGACGCATTCACTCGCCTAAAGATGTGATGCAGACCTTCGAGGAGGCCCACAGGATCGGTTTCCAGTCTCTTTCCGCGGACCTCATGTGGGGGCTTCCCGGGCAGACCGGACAAAGCTGGATGGAAACGCTTGAAAGCACCATGCGGCTGGAACCGGATCACATTTCCGCCTACGGCCTTTCCCTCGAGGAGGACGCTCCCTTCCTCTCCATGTTCAGAGATGGCTGCTTCACCCTGCCCGGCGAAGAGGAGCAGCGGAACATGTATCTCGGAGCCATCGGCTTCCTGGAAAAGCATGGCTTCTCCCAGTACGAAATTTCCAACTTCGCCCGCTTCGGACACACCTGCCGCCACAACTGCGGATACTGGCAGGGACAGGATTTTCTCGGCATGGGCCCCTCCGCCGTCTCCACAATCGGCGGGAAACGCTGGACAGACGCGGAGGACTTCGGCGTGTGGCTTGAAAACACGTCAAAAGGCCTCCTCGGCGGCTCCCCCGAGGTTCTCAGTCCTCTGGACCGCATTCTGGAACTTATCATGTTACGCCTGAGGACGGTCTGCGGCCTCAGTTATCAGGAATATACCTTCCGGACCGGCAGGGTTTTCCGGAAGGACTACGGGGAATACCTGAAAGCGCTGACGGAACAGGGACTCATCACCCTGGGTGATACCGGCTGCCGCCTGACCAGGGAAGGCATGCTCGTCTCCAATGCCATCCTTTCCGGCTTCTTCGACAGGGCCGGACGCATTTTCGGCGAGGCGCGGGACTGAAAATAAAGCAGGGGCAGCCGGTGTAAAAACTATCTTCTGCAGCCTGCCGCGAGGAGCTGCATGGCGGCAAGATGATCCATTTCCTCGGAAACGGCCAGCACCTCACCGGCCGTTTTGCCATACACGCAGAGCCCATGCTCCTTCATGAAAACAGCCTGTCCCTTTACGGCAGCCTCTCCCACACTTCTCGCGAGCTCCCTGCTCCCCGGCGCGCAGGCGTCTGCAAAAGCGAGCTTGTCCTTCCACATGCGCGACTCGAAAAGCGGCATGGAAAGCATTTCTTCCGGACCGACAGCCACGGAAAGCGCCAGCAGGTGGGTCGGATGGGTGTGCAGAATAAAACGGGCGTCAGGGACGGCTTTATACACGTCCGTATGCATGGCCGTCTCACTTGATATGGCCGGTCCGGCTATCCGAGTGCCGTCCACACAGATCAGGGCCACGTCGTTGTCAGTCAGATGCCCCTTGGGTACCGTGGTTCCCGTCACCAGCAGGAGATCCTCGCCGAGACGCATGCTCATATTTCCGTTAAATCCGACCATGATGCCCGCGAGCCAGGCCTCACGGCAGGTATGAATGACGATGTCCAGTCCGTGAACGAAATCCTCTACCGCTATGCCTTTTTCCAGAAGAACATTGGGGCTGAGGTCGAATCTGTTCTTCCAGTCTGCGTATCTGTCTCTGACGATGCCGTTCATACTCTTCTCTCCCGTTTCCACATGGTGCTTTGTGTTCTGCCCGGAGGGCAGGCCGCGGCTTCTTCAGCGTTCCGCGGCGAAATGATCAAACCCGTGCAGGGATTCCAGACTTTCACGGTTGCAGTATATCTTTCCCGTGTCCGTGACGGTGCCGATTTCCCAGAGGCCGGGAATGGCCGCATGAAGGGATGGGAGCATGTCTGCGGCGCAGGACCCGAGGAGGGCGTAATCCTCACCGCCCAGAAGCGCTTCCTTCACGGGGCTTCTGCCGTTTTCCCTGCACCAGCGGGTGACTTCTGAGGGCAGTATGCCCGCCGGGAGGACGAGTTCCGCTCCGAGACCGCCTCCGGCCACGGAAGGCGTGCCGGCCTCACCGGTCAGCCCGAGCAGGCGGGGCAGATCCCTGGCCACGCCGTCCGACACGTCCATGAGCGCCGGCGGCCTGCTGTTGAGACCGGCCCTCGCCAGCATGAGTCCGGCGTCCACGAGCGGCTCGGGCATGAGATGCGCGCGGCAGGCCTGCGGCCATGTTTTGAGAGCCTCCCGGCCGTGGGCCTCGAGTTCCTGCAGCCCCACGCGCGCCAGGCCCAGGGGGCCGACCACAAAGAGGACATCGCCGGGCATGGAACCGCCGCGCGTCAGGAAAGAGCCCTCTCCGATTTCCGAGCCAAACACGGTGATGCTGATGACGAGCTTTTCCGAGCGTGTGGTGTCGCCACCGGCCAGAGCCAGGCCGAAGCGCTCTGCCAGAGCCCCCATGCCGGAAAAGAAAGCGTCCAGCCAAGCATAATCCGTATCCGGGGGCAGGCCCAAACTGAGCGTGAACGCCTCAGGGCGCGTGCCGCAGGCCGCAAGATCGCTGATATTGCAGGCAAGGGCCTTGTGTCCGATTTCCGCAGGCGTGAAATAACGGCGTCTGAAATGCACGTCCTCGATGAAGAGATCCGTGCTCACGCTGCTGCCGCTCCTTGTTCTGAAAAGCGCGCAGTCATCGCCGCGCCCCAGCACAAGGGCGCTGTGCTGCAGGGGAAAATATTTCCCGATGAGATTGAGGATGCTGTCCTCGGACGTGATGACCGCAGGTTTAGCCATGTTCCTTCTCCGCGATGAGGTACGAAGCTATGATGGTTTTGCGACCGTAGCCGGGGAATTCCAGTTCGACAAGATTGCCGTTTTTCACTCCCAGGACACGCCCCCGGCCAAAAATACGGTGCCGGCAGTAACGGATACCTCCGCCGGCAAGTTCGCGCAGCACGCTGTCCGCTGGCACGCAGACAGCCTCTTCCCCGCCATCGTTCCCGCTGTCCGGAACACTTGCGCCCCGGGACCGCGGCGCTGTTTCACTGGCCGGAATCTGCGCTTCTTCTCCGAAATCATCCTTCCAGGCTTTGCGCCCGCCAGGATTTCCGCCAACGGGCATCTGGCTTTCCCTGTCCTCATTGGCGAAGTCGGCGGGCAGGTGCCCTCCCGAGCCGGAAACCACGTAGGCGTATCCCGAGGGGCCATTCCCCGAAGAGGACAGAAAAGACTTTTTCACAAGCCGCATGTTCCCGACTTCACTGTATTCCTCAACGAGGGAGGGATCGAGCTCGGTAAGAAACGGACTGAGGCTGGCGGGCGCCAGGCCGCTCTGTCCCCAGTGGACACTGGCCGGAGCGTACAGCGTAAGCTCTTCTCTCGCCCTGGTGCAGGCCACATACATAAGCCTGCGCTCCTCTTCGAACACCTCTGCGCTCTGCTGGGCATGACGCGAGGGGAAACGGTCGTTCGCGAGATCAATGATCATGACTGCGCTCCACTCCAGCCCCTTGGCGGAATGAATGGTGGAAAGGACGACCCTGTCCGAGTCATCCACGGCAGCCTCGGGGACTTCAAGCGTGAACTCGGCCAGAAACTCATCCAGCGCGTCGAAGCTCTCCGCGATGCTCACCACCTCGTCAAGCGCTGTCCGGCGCGTGGGGTAGTTTTCGGGATAAAGGCGCTCGAGAATGGATCCTTCCACGCTGTCATAGCGGTCCAGGGCCATCTGCACCTTGTCCTGGGCCCTGCCCGGGGCACTGCGCAGGGAAACGACAAAATCAAGCTCATCAAAAAACGGCCGATAGCGCGAGCGCATCTTCTCCATCTTCTTCGGATCCCCTTCCTCCCAGACGGCAAAAATCTTCTGGCAGGTCTTGGGCCCAATACCTTTGAAAAACGAGCCGATACGCTGAAAGGACGTGTAGTCCCTCGGATTCACGGCGAGCTTGAGATACGCTGTAAGATCCTTCACGTGGGCGGCCTCGTTGTATTTGAGACCGCCGTACTTGCGAAAACGTATGCCCAGGCGGTTAAGCTGCATTTCCAGGTTGAAGGACTGGTAGCCTGAGCGGAAAAGCACGGCTATTTCGGAAGGCTGATAGATCTGAAGGAGGCGTGAAACCTCCTGGGCCACGAGCGCGGCCTGGCTGAAGTCGGACAGGCAGCGGATGACGCGCACGGGAGCACCGCCCGCATTGCGGGTAAAGAGATTCTTGCGATAGCCTTCGGCGGCATGCCTGAGCAGATTATTGGCCACATCCAGGATGGGTTTGGTGGAGCGGTAATTTTCCTCGAGCTTGATGACCTTTGTATTCGGGTAATCCCGGGGGAATTCCAGGATGTTTTCAACCGTAGCCCCGCGGAAAGAGTAAATGGACTGCGCTTCGTCGCCCACGGCCATAACCGACGCGGGGTTCCCGCTGTCGGCCCCGGAAAGCAGGCGCACAAGTCTCGCCTGTACAAGGTTTGTGTCCTGATACTCGTCCACCAGGATATAGCGGTAACGGTTCCTGATGGCTTCCGCAGCGTCCTCATCCTGCAGGAGCACGGCCTCGAGCTCGAACAGAAGATCATCATAGTCCATGAGCTTCTTGTCGTGCTTGAACTGCTGGTAGGCGTCAGTGATTTTCTTCAGATCCGCGGCGTAAAGCATGAGGTGCGGGCTCGACTTTTCAAGCAGTTCCTCAACAGGAATCTCCTTGTTGCGCGAGGTACTGTACAGGGAAAGAATGGCTTCGCTTTTTGGGAAGCTTCTGTCCTTCGTAATACCGAGATCCGAGCGGCACTGCCTCACTGCGGCAAGCGCGTCCGTGGCGTCCATCACGGTGAAGGGACTGTCCTCCAGCCAGTGAGGCCTGTACTGGCGCAGCACGCGATAGGCAAAGGAATGGAAGGTGCCGCCGGAAAGCCTCGAAACATCGGCCGCGATGAGGGAGGCCGCGCGCTGCATCATTTCGCTGGCAGCCTTACGCGTGAAAGTCAGAAGGAGAATCTGATAGGGATCAACGCCGTGTTCCAGGAGCCAGGCCAGCCGGTAAACAATGGTTCTGGTCTTGCCGGTACCGGCACCCGCGACAATCAGAGCGGGACCGCCGCCCATGCTGGCCGCTTCGTACTGGGCGCTGTTGAGGAGTGCTTTGAAATCTGTCATAGAGCGAGCCTTAGCACAGAGCACGCGCCCTTGTCATAGAGCGCCGGGGTTTACGCCGCTTCACATTCGTGAAAGCGCCGTGAAAAAAAACAGAGCAGAGACTGAAAATCCGCGACCGGCAGACGGCCGCGGATTTCCGATATCCATCATAAGAAGAAAGGAAGGCTAGTCTGCCGGTTTTTCTCCGGTCTTGCAGCCGGTGGGGGCGGACATCTCAATCTTGGCCCTGATTTCCCTGCCGGAATCGGACTTGAGCCATTCACTGAATATGAGCTGCCACTGCCCGAATTCCAGGAACTGCTGATCGAGCTTTTCCTCGTAGCCCTGGACCCAGATATTGAAGAGCTGGTTCTTCACCTGGAAGGCGCGCGAGTCGATGACGGAGGACATGGCGCTGGCGCCGCCGTCTCCGGGCTTCACCAGTTCGGTGAGCACGTAATTGCACACGGCATTGCGGGACACATCAAAGGTCGCTGGCATGCCATTCACGTCTTCGGCCAGGGTATACAGCCTGGGATACAGTTCCTTGATTTTGGCCATGCCCTTTTCAGGAATATTCATGACCAGTTTGGGTTCGCCCTTCTCGTCCTTTTCCTCTGTTTCCTCAAGGAAATAGAAGCGCAGCCAGTTCTCAAACATCACGCCTTCAAGGACATCATCCACGTTTTTCTGAAATTTTTCCTGCTCTTCAGGCATAACCTCTCCCTTTTGCTTTATCTCGGTTGGCGGCCGCCGGGCTTCCGGCCTCAGGCGGACTTTTTCTTCACGGCGTCGACGACATCAATGATGCGCCTGGCGTCCATGCCGGGGTCAATCGGCATGAGAGCCAGTTTGCAGAAATCATCAGCCGTATCAATATCCAGCTTCACCTCGGGACGGCAGAGCCATTCCTCCCTGGGATCAAAGGTACGGATGGTGAAATCCTGCTGATGATCCCAGATGTAGTTCAGGCAGTGCTCCCGCTCTGAAGGTTCCACGGCCTTTTCGGCAATGCTGTCCAGCAGGCCGCGGCTGACTATCTCCGCGCCCAGGCCATCGGGCCATCTGTTGGCGCGCGGAATGTGATTGTAGCAGTAATCGCAGCCTCCCCTGTCAAACTGGCGGATAAGCCTGTCTATGGCCTCCCCCCAGATGAGCGGGTTGTCCGCGCAGACGCGGACGACACGGTCGGCGTGGCTCGCCTCAGCGGCCAGGACGAAGCGGGAAAGGACATCCTGCTCCGATCCGGGCACCACATGGACGTGCCGTCTCTCAAGATGATCCGCCAGAACAGCATCCCGGGCCGTGTCGGGACAGGCTACCACAACCTCGTCCAGAAGCGAGGCCGTCATGACCCTGTCAACCACCCAGTCAATGATGGCGTGCCCGCGAAGGCACAGCAGTGACTTCATCGGCAGACGCGTGGCCCCGAGGCGGGCCTGGATAATGGCTACTGTCCTCATACGTTTTCTCCGTTATTGGTGTGGCTTCCAGTGCCATCGCCCTTAAGCAGGGCCAGCATCAGGCTGACAACATGCTTTTTGTTACCCGAAAAATCCAGACGGCTCATACGGCGGTACATGCGCTCGCGCAGCCGGCTGTCCGTCATGGCCATGAAACAGCGGCGTATCTTCTCGTCAGACACCCTGTCCATGACGCCCACAAACAGGAAGCCATTGGCGGCGCGCGCGAAAGTATGCCTGGCCTCGCGCTCGTGCGTGGCGAGAACGAGGGACGGGATACGCATGTGCGCCAGCTCGTAGACAGTCCGGCCCGCAGAGCAGATGCACAGATCCGCGCCTTCCATCATGCGGCTCATCACGTTGGTTGCCCAGGTGAAAGACACAAGGGGATTGCCGAGTTCTTTCACGCAGCGCTCCATGTCAAAACGGTGGGCGTAGCCCGGGCCGACCACCAGCCGGATGGCTATTCCCTTTTCACGGCAGTACGGCTCAACGATATCGAGCACGCGCTTCGTGCAGTTGCGCTGATCCGTGCCGCCGAACGTAATAAGGAGCGTCTTCAGCTCGGGGCGGAACTCATTGCGCTTCGCCTCCACAAACTCATCCCTGAGGCAGAAGTAATCCGGTCCGCAGAGCCTTCGGTCACTGGCCTCGTCCTCCGGGTAGAGAGCGTTGATGACGAGATCGGCGTAGCCGGCTCCCTCGCCCTCATCCTCGAAGTTGACGCTGCGGACGCCCGCGGACCTGAGATGCTGCATATAGTCGGCGTCCGTATTCAGAATGTCATTCACCACGAGGTCGGGACGCAGGCCGAGAACGGTCTGCCACAGTTCCTCCTCGCCCTGGCGCACGCTGCGGTAATCCTTCCTGGCTATGCTTTCCACTGCCATCTCGGACTCGCGCGTGCACACGAAGGTAATTTTGTGATCCGTAATCTCGTGGGCCAGCATGAGAGCGCGGTAGATATGCCCCATGCCGATGGCGGGCCATCCCGCAACCACGAAGACCACGTGCCTGCGCTGAAGCAGGTGTTCGCAGATCCACCAGTCCTGGTAGGACTGGATCTCGATGGCCCTGTCATTGAGGAAATAGGGCATCACGTTCTGCATTTTGGCGGAGCGTCCCTCGGCAAGCCAGCGCATAAGCGGCTCCGAGCGGAGGATAATGATGGCGCGGCTCTCGACCACGACCTCGCGTTCGCCCTCATCGTCATCGAGAAGCTGGGCAAGATTCTTGCCCTGCACGCTCCAGATGCGCTGATGCACGCTTTTCACCGTGACCAGGCTGTCCATGCCGGCGTCAATGTACTTGTGCCAGGCGTCTTCCACATCTACCCAGGTAATCAGGGGACAGGAGGCCCGCAGGATGATGCAGTGCTCGTAAAGAGGGGCGAGCTCGTTCAGAATGTCGCGCATCTCGGCGACGATGTTGAGCGTCTCGAACTTCAGCTCGCGGTTGCGCCTGAACTGCACGCCGAGACGCTCGCAGATAAGGGATATTTCCTGGCTGTCTGTGAGGACATAGATATCCTTGCCCTGCGCCACGGCGCGGGCTGTCTCAATGGCCCTTTCGATCAGCGTCACGCCCGCGAGCTTCTTGACCAGCTGATCAGGGATGACGGCGTTTTTCTTGATGGCAGGGATAATGATGCAGCGTTTTTCCATGCAGGTCCTCCCGAAATGTGGCGGACGGCGCCCGCAGCCCCGGGGCGCCGTCCCTGCAGTCTAGCGCAGGCTGGCCAATACTTCACGCGCCGAAGCGAGCATATATTCGAAATCCTCGTCGCTCATCCAGGCCTGGAAGGGGAAGGATACCATGGTATCGTAGAAGAGATCCCCGTTGGGGCAGTTGGATTCACCAAGTCCCTGACGCCTGTAATAGTCATAGCGGTTCAGAGGAATGTACTGCACGACGCACTTTATGCCCTTGTCCTCGTACATTCTGCGCATGAAGGCGTCACGCTTCTCCACACCGCTCGTCATACGCGCAACCAGCAGATGGTAGTTATGACGGCGCGTATCCTCGCGCAGGAACTCAAGCTCGGGGAAATCCTTCAGCCCGTCGATAAAGCGCATGGCCCTCGCGCGCTTGAAGTCATTGATGGAATCGATGCGTTCGAGCAGCTTGGTGCCAAGCGCGCACTCGACTTCGCCGAGGCTGTAGTTGTTGGGCTGCAGCCATTCGCCGTCCAGCATGGGCATATCCACGTTGCCCATGGCCGGCTTCCAGTAATCCGGGCGCTCAAAATCGTAGGCGCAGTGCCCGTTGTGGCGCAGCATGGGGATGATGGCCCTGAGCTTCGGGTCCTTCAGATAGAGCATGCCGCCTTCGCCGAGAGTGGTGAGATTCTTGTGGGAATGGAAGGAGAAGATGCTCATGTCGCCAAACGAGCCGGCCTTCTTCCCGTCCACCTCGGAGCCGATGGCCTGGGCGGTGTCCTCGATGAGGATGACGCCGCGGTCATGGCAGAGTTTCGCGATGGCGGGCATGTCCGCCACGTAGCCGTAGAGGTGCACGACCACGACGGCCTTGGTACGGGGTGTCATGGCAGCGGCTATGGTCTCGGGCGTGGCCACGTGCGTATGCAGATCGACGTCGCACCACTTAATCTTCGCGCCCTTCTTGACATACGGATACGCGGAAGCGGTGAACGTGTGCGACGGGATGACCAGCTCGTCGCCATCTTTGAAGCGGCAGAGCTGGGCGGACATCTCAAGGGCCGCGGTAGCATTGCAGACAGCGAAGCAGCTGCCTTCTTCCACGCCCTGATAGCGCGCAAAAGCGGACTCAAACTCCTGGAGGTAATGTCCCTGGGTAAGAGGCTCTGCGTTGCGCATGGCTTCGACAACAGTGGCGATTTCATCTTCCGTGTAACGGATGGAACGGCCGCTGAAATTAATTCTGAGTTTCATGGAAAATTTCTCCTGGTGCGGTCCGCCGCTCCCCGCGGGAACAGAAGGCCGGCACTCCATACATGACTGCTCCACCCCCGCACCCTGAGAGAGCGGAAGTGGAGCAGAAAAAAGGCTTCTGAGGGGCCCGGGCGGACGCCCGGCTTAAAGCTTCTTGAACCTGGCGATGACGTTTTCCTTTGTCAGGATGTCCCTGTAATTGGGGCCGAGAGCGTTGGTCAGGGGCTTTTCGTGGACAATGCTGCCCTCGTAAAGCCTGGTGAACTGCTCGTCGGTAAGATTACGGCACACCCCCTTCGGGAGAGTGATGCCCTGCTTTTCCATCATTGCCATGACTTCGGCGTGCTGCTTGGGATAGATGTCATCGAGCACGGAGAGAGCCAGCAGGTTGGCCAGGCCGTGATGGATGTCGAGGACCATGGAAAGGCCCGCGGAAAGAGGATGCACACAGCCCACGAAACCGGCAGCCATGCCGCCGAGATAGGAGGCAATCATGAGCTTCTCCCTGTTTTCGGGGAGCATCATATCCGCGGAATTGAAGATCTCGCGGGAAAGCTCGATGGCCTTCGTAGCCAGGGCGTCCACAACCGTGTTGCGGTAGTGGCCGGTCAGGCTCTCGAAGCAGTGCATATACGTGTCGATGCCGGTGTAGAAGAACTTGTCGCGCGGAACCGTCACGGAGAGATCCGGGTCAAGAACCAGCTGGTCGAACATGGTGAAGTCGCTGTTCATACCGAGCTTGAGGTTCTTGGCCTGGTTGCAGAGCACGCCGGTGCGCGAGGATTCGGAACCCGTGCCGGAAATGGTGGGGCAGCCGATCTTGTAGGGAGCAGGGTGCTTCACGAGCTCCCAGCCCTGATAGTCCTCGGCGCGGCCGGGGTTGGTCAGGAGGTTGCCCACGCATTTGCAGGTATCCATGGTGGAACCGCCGCCGAAGGCGAGCATGGCGCAGGGGAGTTTTCCTCCAAGCCTGGCCTTCACGTCCTTCGTATATGCGTCCACGCCGTCGGTGGTGGGCTCATCTGTCGTGTCCACGTAAATGACGATGTCGCCGGACTCGACAGGCAGGCGTCCGGTCAGATCGTTATGTTCAAAGAAGTGATCAAAGAACCAGACAGCGGGGGTGCCTTCCTTTCTGCGGGGTGCGAGAATATCCCCGAGCTGATTGATGGCACCACTGCCAATCATCACATAACCAACGTTTTTGGCATTGCGATACATATTTTCTGTTCCTTTCTGGATCCGGCTAAAGGCCGTAGCCAGTTCTCTGGTGCCATGACTGCAGGGTATTTCTGAGCAGCATGGCGATGGTCATGGGGCCGACGCCGCCGGGAACCGGGGTGATGGCCGAAACCATATCCTTGACACCGTCGAAATCCACATCGCCGCACAGGCCCGCTTCCGTCCTGTTGATGCCCACATCTATGATGACGGCACCTTTTTTGACCATGTCCCTGGTCACGAAGCGGGGCTTTCCAATGGCGGCGAAAATAAAGTCAGCCTGCCGGCACTCGGCGGCGAGATCCGGGGTATGCGAGTGGCAGAGCGTCACAGTGGCGTTGCCATAGCGGCCGGGCCTCGCGAGAAGCACGGCAAGAGGCTTTCCCACAATGTTGGAACGGCCGATAACCACGGCCTTCTTTCCGTCCGTAGGCAGATCGTAGCGCTTCAGGAGCTCGATGATGCCTGCCGGAGTGCAGGAGACGAAGCCAGGGAGGTTCTGAACGAGCCTCCCTACACTGACAGGGTGAAATCCGTCAACATCCTTTTCGGGATCAATGGCGAGAAGGCAGGCATTCGCGTCGAGGCCCTTCGGAAGGGGAAGCTGGAGCAGAATGCCATCGATGCTCCCGTCAGCGTTGAGTCTGCTGATGAGGGACAGGAGCTCTTCCTGCGTCGTCGAAGCGGGCAGGCGGTGCGCCACGGAGTTGATGCCGATCTCCCGGCAGGCCTTTTCCTTGTTGCGCACGTACACCTGGGAGGCCGGGTCCTCGCCGACCAGAATGACAGCCAGGCCGGGGGCCCTCACACCCTTCGCAGCAGCTTCCGTAATTTCGGCGCCCAGTTCCGCGCGGATGTCCTTGGCTGTTTTCTTTCCATCAATGAGAATCACGTTACCCACCTTTTGCCATGTAAAAATGTGACCGCTGTCAGGGGAGCGGCTCCCCGGGAAGTCAGAAAAAACAGAACGCGGGCCTGTCCCATCCCGGAAAAGCGGCGGACAGGCCCGTGTCACAGACTTAGTTTTCTTCAGGATAGTAGAAGTCGGCCAGGATGGGGCCGTAGTACTCGGAATTGTCGCCAAGCTCTTCCTCGATGCGGAGGAGCTGGTTGTACTTGCTCATCCTTTCGGAGCGGCACAGGGAACCGGTCTTAATCTGGCCGGCGTTCACGCCCACGGCGAGGTCAGCGATAAAGTTGTCATCGGTTTCGCCGGAACGGTGGGAGATGACGGGGGTGTAGCCGGCATTGTGAGCCAGTTCAATGGCGTCCATGGTCTCGGTGACGGTGCCGATCTGGTTCAGCTTGATGAGGATGGAGTTGGCGATGCCCTTCTCGATGCCCTCAGCAAGGATGCCGGGGTTGGTCACAAAGAGGTCGTCGCCCACGAGCTGCACCCTGTCACCCAGGGTGGTGGTCAGCATGCTCCAGCCGTCGTAGTCGTCCTCGGCCATGCCGTCCTCGATAGAGATGATGGGATACTTGTCCACGAACTCGGACAGCCACTGCACCATTTCTTCAGAGGTGAACTCTTTGTTCTCACCGGCGATGACGTACTTGCCGTCCTTGTGGAATTCGGAAGAGGCGGCGTCGATGGCCAGCATGACCTCGGTGCCCGGATTGTAGCCGGCTTCCTCGATGGCCCTGATGATGTAGCTGAAAGCCTCCTCATGGCTCTTGAAGTTGGGGGCGTAGCCGCCTTCGTCACCGACGGTCGCGGTGAGCCCGTCCTTCTTCAGGATGGAGCCGAGGGTATGGAAAATCTCGGCACCCATGCGCAGGGCGTCATGGAAGGTCTCGGCACGCAGGGGCATGATCATGAATTCCTGGATGTCGAGGTTGTTGGGAGCGTGCACGCCGCCGTTGATGATGTTCATCATGGGAGCGGGCAGCACTTTGGCGTTGATGCCGCCGAGATAGTTGTAAAGGGTCTGGCCGGTGTACAGAGAGGCAACCCTGGCGCAGGCCATGGAGGTACCCAGAATGGCGTTGGCGCCAAGGTGGGACTTGTTGTCGGTGTCGTCGAGGTCAATGAGCGTATTGTCGATGGCGACCTGGTTGAGAACATCCATGCCGATGAGGGCCTGGGCGATTTCACCGTTCACATGCTCGACGGCGTTCAGCACGCCTTTGCCGCCATAACGCTTCTCGTCGCCGTCACGGAGCTCGAGGGCTTCGCGGGTACCGGTGGAGGCACCGGACGGAACCGCGGCGCGGGCGATGATTCCGGACTCCAGCGTAACTTCAACTTCAACGGTCGGGTTACCGCGGGAATCGAGAATCTCACGGCCGAGAACTGAGGCGATAGTACTCATCTTTATCCTCCAGAATTAATTGTTAGCTATTTTATACTGCCTGTACAGCATGGCGAGTCCGTCGAGGAGCAGCGCAGGCAGAATGACGTCGATGGAGCTCACCTTGCCGGAGAGCATCTGCAGGAAGCCGCCCGTCCCCACGACCCGGACAGGTCCGGGAAGGCCGGCGGCCAGTCTGGCGGTCAGGCCGTCCACAAGGCTTGCAAAGCCGAAGACAATGCCATGCCGTATGCTCGTGGCCGTGTCCGCGCAGGGTTCGGGAACGGCAGCGTCCGTCTCGAGGCTGATGTGCGGCAGCTTGGCCGCAGCGCCGGCCAGCGCGTCGAGCGCGGTCACGGGGCCGGGAAAAATCAGCCCGCCGAGATAGGCTCCGCCGGAGACACAGTCGAAGGTGAGCGCCGTCCCCGAGTCGATGACGATAAGGGACGGATCGTCAGGGAAAAGCATGCGCGCGGCGCAGGACACGACCAGACGGTCAGCCCCCACCTCGCGGGGATTGCGGTAACGGTTCTCAAGAGGCACGGGAATATCCCGCGGAACGAAGAGAACAGGGCAGCCCACGTAGTGTTCCACGGCCGAAACGAGCTCGTAATCAACGCCGGGAACCACGGAGGAAACCACCGCGGCCTCGACGCTCTCCAGGGAGACTCCGGCCCTGTCGAGCAGGAAAAGGAGCTTCATGCCGATGTCGTCGGGCGTGAGGCGGGAATCCGTGCGGAAGGAGAACTGCCGCATCCCGGCGCCGCCGTCGAGCCCCACCTTGGTGGTGGTGTTGCCGACATCAAACAAAAGCAGATTTTTCCCCATGATTACTCCCATTTTTCCAGCGGCTGATTATGACAGACTGTTGCCTCCTTAGCAATAGACACGGGG
>ERZ773235.2496-NODE-2496-length-15348-cov-4.256653_pt1 | contig 15348 bp, 12 predicted proteins | sample MGYA00580522_ERZ773235 | MGnify/ENA primary metagenome ERZ773235 (study PRJEB29015, sample SAMEA2737797) | human gut metagenome | biome: human gut; feature: human-associated habitat; material: faeces | place: China | collected 2012 ...
ATAATATATATTCTATATATATTTTGTTATCTTTTATAATTAATTCCTTTGTTTTTGTTTTTAAATCTAGTATTCCGATATTCTTTATATCATACTTTCCTTCAATTGTCAAAAATTTTTGAAAATCCATTGTAATTTTATATTCATCAGTACTTCTAATTATTTTAATTTTATCATTTTGAATTTCAATTTTAACTTTTATTTTACCTTCATAAAAAGTTAATACTTGATTATTCAATATACCATTTATTTTTTTTTCAAAACTATTTTCTTTATTATTTAATTTTGTTTTAAGTCTAATTTTTGACATAACATCTTCCTCTTTACGCAAGTAATTATAACATAATATATATCTTTTTAAAAGAAAAAATGTGAATAATTCACATTTTGTTAACATTTATCTAAATCCTCCTCCTGAAGATCCTTCAGCAGAGCTTCCTCCACTACTATAACTACTACCACCGCTCCCAGAACTTCTACTAGAACCACTATAATCGTGATCTTCTGAACTTCTAGAATTAGCAATTTCGTATCCTCTTACCATCCCAGCATAACCAAAGTCAGCTATATTTATTGCAGCTGAAGTTGCAAAATCAGAATTTAAAAGACTCTCTTGATTAAAGTTTGGATATATTTTACTAAATTGTTCTGCTACCTTATCAGCTATTCCCATTAATTGGGCAAGTATTAAATATTCCTCCCATGTTTTAACTTCAAAATATTCACGTTCTGGCATAATACTAAAATCAAGCAAAAACTTTTTTAATCCTTTTAATTGAATAGCCTCTTCTTTTAATTTTGGATTAACATTTTTAATTGTGATATTTTTACTAGTACCAAACATTCCTTGTGTTGTTTCTTGTGTTAGAGTAATTAGACCTTCTTTTTCTAAATTTAATTCTACCTGATCATCAATTGAACTAAACCATGAACTAACTTCACTATAATTTTTTTTACTCCATTTTTTAAATTCTTTAGCCTCAAGAATTTTATTAGGGCCAGCTGCTGTTATTAATATTTTTAACAAACCATTTTCTATTTCATTATCAACATTTGTAATTTTAGTGAGATCTATCGCATAATTATTATCCTTGAAACTTAAAATTCCTTTTTCCATTTTTAAAACTGTTATATAACCATTTTTTATCCATTTCAATAAAATTGCCCCTATAATTCCTTGTTTTACTTTTTCTTCAGGAATAACAGAGTATTTTAAACAAACCCAATATGCTCTTTCTAAATCTTTATTACTAGGTATTTCTCTATAGTAATTTACATCTTCAGGTAACACATTACCATCCAAGCCAAAATCAAGATCACCAGATCGTTTTCTTGATCCTAATATAAACTCAGTTAATTTTTCAGATTTTTTATTAAATTTATTTATGAAAATCATAAGTAATACTATCCAAAGAATAGGATTAAAAAATATAGCTGCAACTAACAAAAGAAATATATCTTTTATTTCAAATGGTTTTTCTATATCTTTAACATCACTCATAGCTGAGTCATATACATCATCAAATGATTCAGAAGTTATATTTGAAATATTAAATATATTATGTTCAAATCTAACAAGTCCTACTATATATTGTGATTCAGTTAAATTTTTAGCTGTTAATACAATTTTTCCATCTTTAAAATTAATTTCCCCATTATTTCCAAAGTCCCATATTTTAGCATTATCTAAAGAAAAAGGTTCATCAGAATGTATAGTTATTTTTACACTATCTACCGCTTTTATTGAACTTAAAAAATTAAAATATATTCCTTGATTATCAGTATATTGTTTTACTAAATTACTTATATTATATTTCAATGTATAAGTTCTATTTCCATATTGTGAAATTCCCCAACAAAGTTCAATACCATCATCATTATAATTAATTCCATTTTTATAAGCTTTATCACTAAAACTACCAGAAATATCCCAATCAGATAAAAATTCATAATTTCTTCCTAAATCATCACTAACAGTAAAATTTGATATGGAATAAGATTTTGTAGCATAACCTCTATATATTTCTGTTCCCTCATTTGAAGTAGTTTTCCAAGTTTCAGTAACTGAAGCATCTCCATTTTTATCAACAAAAACATCCATATCAATATTTTTAATTGAATTTGCTTTTACCTGTGGTATAAAAAGAAAAAAAGTAAATAAAATTAAATATTTTGCTTTATTATATTCTTTCATAATTATTCACTTTCTTTATTCTAAAAAAGACTTATTAAACTATTAATACTATTAATAGAATCGGATAAAATAAGACATAAAACTAAAATTATAGCTCCAATACAAGATAAATGGTAATATATTTTCCCATTTTCATTTTCAAAAACAACTTGTTCATTTATACCAAATAGGAAAATGATAAAGGAGTAAAATATTCCAACAAACAAAACAAACGCTCCTAAAATTGCCGATATTTTAGTTAAAAGAGGGAATAAAATCATCGTTGATATTACCATTGGCATTAATGATAAGGAAGTTATTCCTAATATATGATACATTTTTGTATTTTTTTTCATAATCATAGCTCCAACAAAATATATTACAGCTATACCAACTATTGCTATTGCTACATAAAAATAGTTTTTAACGATTAAATCAAAGAAATTTAATTCTTTCAAATTACTAAAATCCCATTTTGTCTTGGTAGAAAAATCTGACCAATCATATGAAGTCGTACGTGCAGTTGATATTATTACTTGTATTAAAGTTAAAATTGTTGTTATAGCACACACTAGTGCTGTTGCAATAATTGATTGTTTCATTTTTAAATTGTTAATTTTTTCCTTAGTTGTTGTTATAGGTTTTATAAATAAACCAATCATAGATGAAAGAACTCCCACATTTTCATCTGTATTATTATTAACAATTTCTCGATTATTACTCATATCATTTCCTTCAATATTCATTGAATTAACAAATTGATTTGGAATAGCACTCTCCATATTTGAATTATTATTCATAATTCCTTCATTACTAGTCATCACGTTGCTACTTTCTACATTTAATTGATTTGGAATAGTACTTCCCATATTTGAATTATTATTCATAATTCCTTCATTACTAGTCATCATGTTACTACTTTCCACATTTAATTGATTTGGAATAGTACTATCTATATTTTGATTATTAATCATACTTTCTGCATTATTTGGTGCAAAATTAATCGTTTCTATTTGACTTTCTACTAAATCGCTTCCACATTTCACACAAAACTTTGAACCATCTATATTTTCAAATCCACATTTTTTACATAACATACTAACACTCCTATCTATTTTAATTTTATCAAAAAAAAGTTCATATATAAAGAACTTTTTTTATCACTATACATTAATTTACATTTTTAAAATTGAATCTTTTCTTCAATATAATCTTTTACTTCATCAAGTGGTAATGTTATTTGTTCCATTGTATCACGATTTCTAATCGTAACTGTATTGTTGTTTAAGGTTTCATCATCTACCGTTAATACAAATGGTGTTCCCATAATATCTTGACGACGATAACGTTTTCCAATATTTCCAGATTCATCATAATTTACCATAAAATTTTTACTTAATTGTTTATATATTTCCATAGCTTTTTCTTGATGATATTTTTTAATAAGTGGTAAAACGGCTAACTTATATGGTGCAATAGCAGGATGAAATTTCATTATCTCACGTGTTGTTTTATCTTCTAATTCTTCTTCATGATAAGCATCACACAATATTGCAAGTGTCAATCTATCTGCTCCACAAGAAGATTCAATAACATATGGAATGTATTTTTCATTTGTTTCAGGATCTAAATATTCCATACTTTTTCCTGAAAATTCTTGATGTCTTTTTAAATCATAATCAGTTCTATTATGATTACCATAAATTTCTCCCCATCCCATTGGGAATAAATATTCAACGTCACAAGCTTCCTTTGCATAATGGGCTAATTTTTCATGATCTTTAAAACGTAATTTTTGATCATTAAGTCCCAAATCAACAAAGAAATCATGAGCAAATTTTTTATAATAATTATAATAATCACTATCAGTTCCTTCTTTACAAAAGAATTGATGTTCCATTTGTTCAAATTCAATTGTTCTAAAAGTAAAATTACCAGGTGTTATTTCATTTCTAAAAGCTTTTCCTATTTGACCAATTCCAAAAGGAATCTTAGGGCGCATAGTTCTATATACATTTAAAAAGTTTACAAACTCCCCTTGAGCCGTTTCAGGTCTTAAATAAATTTTACTTAAACTATCTTTTGTAACACCACGATTAGTTTCAAACATTAAATTAAACTGTCTAATATCTGTGTAATTACTTTTTCCACATTTTGGACAAGGTATTTTCTTTTCTTTAATAAAATTAACCATTTCTTCTTCACTCATAGCATCAGCATTAATATCAGGATAATTATCCTCTATTAACTTATCTGCTCTATGTCTTGCCTTACATTCTTTACAGTCAAGTAATGGATCAGTAAATGAACCAACATGTCCACTAGCTTCCCAAACACGTGGATTCATCAAAATAGCAGCATCTACACCATAACTATAAGGACTTTCTTGAACAAATCTTTTCCACCACATTTTTTTTATATTATTTTTAAGTTCAACTCCAAGTGGACCATAATCCCATGTATTAGCAAGTCCATCATATATTTCACTTCCTTGAAATATAAATCCATATTTCTTACATAAATTTACTAAATCTTGCATTGTTAATTCTTTCATAATTTATTCCTCTTTCTAATAAAAAAATCTCCTAGATTGTAAGGACGAGTATTCCCGCGGTTCCACCTTACTTATTCTAGAAGAATCAGCTCTTTTCATATTGCTCGTGGTTTTCCACACCAGTCATCACATCTATATTTATATAATATTATATTATTTATAAAGTGTCAATATTAAAGATTTACATTGTGGTAAATATGATTAGCATCATCTACATCATCTAACATTGTAATTAAACGATTAAACAATTCTAAATCTTCTCCACTTAAATCAATTTTATCTTTTGGTAACATTGCTATCTCATCTATTTCAAACTCAATATTTGGTTTTATTTTTTCAATTGCTTCTTTTAAAGCATGAGAATCTTTTGGACTTCCATAAATAACTACCATATCGTCTTCTGTTTCTATATCTTCGATATCTAAACCAGCTTCAATTATAGCATCCATAATTTCTTCTTCATTTACTCCTTTAACACCAATAATACATAAATGATCATAGTTAAAAGATACTGAACCTTGAACACCAATTTTACATTTACATTTATTTAAAACAGCCTTTACATCACTAATAGAACGATTAACATTATCAGTTAAACATTCAACGATAACAGTTGATCCAGCAGGTCCAAAAACTTCATAACTGACACGATCATAGTTTTCATCTACTCCACTATTAACCTTATCAATAGCACGATTGATGATATCAGCTGGTACTTGTTCTTTTTTAGCTCGATCAATCAATCTTTTTAATGTTGCATTTGAATTAGGGTCTGCTCCACCTTTTTTAGCAACATCATAAATTTCTCTTGCATACATAGAATATAACTTAGCTTTTGCTGCTCCTGTTTTTTGAATATCTTTTTTTCTTACTTCATAGGCTCTTCCCACGATAACACTTCCTTTAAACTAATTAATATTTTACATTATATACATACTTTTTTCAAGGTTAATTTATACTTACATGTTATAAATTAAATAATATATTTATTTTAAATACATGATAAAATTGTCGATTTCCAATTACCTTCTTTATTTTTCTAAATCGATTAGTTTTATTTCAATTCCAACTACTCCGTATTTTGCTTGTTCTTCCTTTGAATAGTACTTGTCCATATCTCCAGGATTAGCTATTTCATCAGCTTTATATCCAATAGATATTTTATCAAAATGTTTATATAATTCAGAAAAACTATCAAAATGGTGTAGTTTAATAACTTCTACTTCTATTTTTTCTAACGTAATTCGATTTTCAAATTCTATGATATCATGTTCTTTTATAAGTTTTCTTTTTTCATCATTTAATCTTAGTTCAACTTTCTTTGTGCCACTTTTAATCGCTTTAAATGGGCCATTTTTTAAACGCATTTTGTATATCATTATTTTACCTCATAATTCCATAAACCAAGCTTACCTTTTATCGAAATTGGTTCATCATATTTTTTTATATTTTCAAGTTTCCAAGCATATTTCATAACATAATTAGCATTTCCATAAACAATAGGATCTATTTTTAATAATTCTTGATTAAATTTTTCATCTACTAAAATACAATCGGTAAGAGTTGCTTCTCCTATTATTTGACCTTTACTACACTCTAAATTGTAGTTCTCAAATTTTTTTAACATATCTTTTTCTAAAGACATTCCTGCATGTATTAAAATTTTACCTCTATATTTAGTTTTCCAACTTCTAAACTCATATTTTTTATAACCATCAATTATAAGTGTTGCCCAAGGCTCTTTTATAGTTAATGCTTTCATACTAAGATCACTCCTAATTTTAGTTTATATGTTGTATTTAGTTTTGTCAACATCAAAAAAAGCAAGAAACTTGCTTTTTATTGTACAAATCCAGAACATTTACCACAATCTAAATTGCATACTTGTTCTTCTTCTGAGCAAGTATATTGTGGTGTATAAGTATGTTTATAAATATGTTTGTTTATAGTATGTGTATGAATAGGACATACGTGTGGAACTTCATGATAGAATTCTTGTTCTACACATTTAGTTATAGTTGGTTCAACAACTGGTTGTTCTGAGCAACAACTATTTTGATTCATTCCAAATCCCATTCCAAATTGTCTGTTAGAGCAACATCTATTTGAAAACATTTTTATTCCCCCTTACCTAATTTATCATATGTAAGTTTATATTATTTGAATATGTAATTTGTCTACTTAAAAACAAATTAATTTACTTACATATATAATTAAAATAAAGGTCTTTTTAATCATTATTAACAATCTTTATAACAGTATAATTACTAAAATCAAATGAATTCATATAATCTTCTAGTTCTTTTAAGCTAAAATCATTTATATCATTAACAGTATCAAAATATTCGTATTCAAAGCTAACAATATTATCAATAAAAGGAAGAATCATAGAACTTAAACTATCAGGTCTAATACTTATATTCATTTTACATTGTTTACAATATAAATCAAATAATTCTTTATCAAAAATAAAATTACCACTAAATACCTTTTTTATTTCTTTTAAAAATTTATCATCTTCATCAGTATATGCCCCTACTGAAAGAAGATAATAATTATCTAAAACCCAGTAAGTTGAATTAATACTATCAACAATAACTTTTTCCTCAAATAACTTTTGATAAACCGAAGATGTAGTTCCAAAATTCATTTGATTAAAAATATCTAGATAAAAATCTAACTTTGATATATCTTTATATGTAAGATTTGATATATCTATTTTATAAGTAATATCAACAAACTGTTTTCCAGTAGGCATTTTAACTATATTTGATTTTTTATCTACTTCTTTTGGTTCATTATAATCAATTAATTTAACACTATTAAAATTATTTTCATATTTTGAACAAATATCAATAATAATTTTTTTTACTTTTTCAACATCAAAATTTCCTGCTACAACAACAATTTGATTATTTGGATTATAAAAAGCATCATAACACAATTTAACCTGTTCATACGAAAAATTCATTACATTATTCAAATCACCTAGATTATTAATATAAGGGATTTTTTTAAAAATATTTTTCATTTTAACATCATTTAATACTCTAAATTTATTATCCCTTTGCATTCTAACTTCTTGATAAATAGCACCTTTTGTTTTTTCAATATCTTCTTGATTAAAATCAGCCTCATTAATAGCTCTAATTAATGTTTCAATTCCAATTTCAACATTTTCAACGGCATTAAAATAAAATTGTGTCATATCAGTATAAGTCACACCATTAGTAGACATTTGTTTTTCTCCAAGTACATGAATTAAATTACCATACTTACTCGTTTCAATTAAAAGGTGTTCAATAAAATGAGCCATCCCATTTGGAATATTGTATTCTTTATCATCAATTTTAAAATCATTATAAAAGCCACCATATTTAGTTATAAAATTAACAAACGTTGAATGTTTAGTACTATCTTTATAAAGATATATCTTCATTCCATTTTCTAAAGTTAACTTTTCTAAATTATTTTCCATTTTTATTTCCCCCTAAAAAATAAATTGTATCTAGATACATGCGACTTGCAAAGTCACTTATATCACTTGGTGTTAAGGTTTTTATAAGTTGATATTCTTCCTCTAAAGTTTGATCAATTTTTAAGAATTTAGCAATTTGTTCATTTACTAAACCATAATGATTATCTTTAATAGATTCTAAGCTTATTCTTTTTCTTTCTTTTATATTTTCTAAGAGTGGTTCTATAACTTCCTTATTCTTTAACATTTCAATCGTTTGTTTAATTCTATCTATAGCCTCTTCTTTAGCATTCTTATGAATTAAAGCTTTTGTAATAAGAACGGCATTATGACTTAAAGTTGTTGAATAAGTACTATAAACTAGTTTTCCATCATCGCGTAAATTTTTGTGCAACAAACTAGAAGACTGTGAGGAAAGAAGGGAAGATATAACAAATAATAATACTCTATCTTCTTCCTTCATTTCTTTTATTTTATATATTAAATATAAAGCTGATTGATGAAATGGACCTTCTTCTTCTATTTTTTGAACTTCATTTCTAAGTGGTAAAAAATAATTATATGATGTTGAAAATTCTTTTTGTATTCTCTTACTATCAAAAAGATACTTTTTTAAGATTTTTTCTAATTTATTTTTATCACAATTTCCTGATACAAAAACGATTGGTAAATAAGGTTTTATTGTTTTCTCATAAAATTTATAGACATCGCTTGGGGTCAAAGTATCTAACTGCTCTGCATAATTGTAAAGATCCATTTTCAAATAACCAGTGTCATCTATAAGCTCATAAACTCGCTGAATACTATAACCATTAATATTGCGTTTAGAATTGTTAATTCCAATTTTTAAACATTCTTTTTCTCTTGTAAATTGATCTAAATCAAATTCATCATTTTTAACATTTGGTTTATAAATTGTTTCAATAAAGAATTTAACTGTATTTTCTAAAAAATCTTCATCTATTTCTTTTGGAGCTGGAACAACAAGATTAAAACAATAAAAACATTGTTTTACCAATTCTATTCGGTTATAAGAAAAATTTAAAATATAGTTTCTTAAAAATTCTTTTCTAAACTCCTCATTATCTAGTTTATTTTGAAATCTATTTAAAAAAACCTCTTTATCCCATTCTTTATTTTTATGATAATAATCACTTACTATAGTATAAAAATCTCTTGGGAAAAGAATTAATATATAAAGTAGTTTAAAATCCTCAGTATTTAATGGTTCTATAGAATTATAACTTTTTATTAAATCAATAGCTTTTTCAAAATTAAAAGCCACATTTTTTATTCCCTTTAATATTAAATCTGCTAAATCAATAACCTTTAAATCTATACTGCAATAATCAAAATCTAATAAATACATACCTTGATTTGATATTAAAAAATTATGCTCTGCTAAATCATTATGACATATAACACAGTTGTTTATATCTTTTCTATAGGAATTATAACTACTAAAACTTAATAATTCTAAAGCTTTTTTCATTTCTTGAGGATTAAAGAAATTGATCCAACAACTATCAATTCCTGCATTATAAGCAGCCAACATTAAATGGGTGGCTACAATGGTAGCATCTTCAATTCCTGAATTTCTTTCATTACCTGGATAATCAAAAACATTGTTTTTATCATAAGCTACAACTAAAACAGTAGGTGCATGATAACGACAAGGTGTACATGCATCTATTTTATCTAAATATTCTTTTGATTGAATAACATAGATTTTTTGTTCTTGCAAGTTTTTAGCCGTTGGAGCAACTCTTCCTGCTTTCAATATTTCCATTAATTTTTCTTTTTCTATTTGTTGTGTAGAAAAATCTTTACATGAATATCTGTTTTGAATAACATCTTTAAATTCCATAATATATCTCCTTTTTTATTTTCTAATAAATATATTAAATATTTGAGTACATTTGGTAAAGAAAAATTATCAAATACTTGATGTTCTCTATAGAAAAAAGTTTACTAAATAACTTTAAAAATTTTTCTTACTTTCAAACTCTCCTCTTATCATGTTCTTACTTTTTATTGGTTTAATTTCTATATAAAAAGCCGTGGAGCTTCAAATTTTACGTAATTGGAACGAAGTCATCCACGACATATATATAATAGTATATATTTCAACTTAACAAAAGAAAAAACTGTTGATTTTTTATTTTTTTCAACAGTCTAAACAAATCATTTTATTTGATTTGCTTTTTTACTTATATATTAACTTATTAATTAATGATTTTTAAAACGTCATCTTCGTTTGTGATAGCAAAAATTGAAAGTGTTAATGTATTAAGTTTTTCAATTGAACTATTTGGTATTGCTTGTTCGAGTTGATTTGATACATTTCCTAATTTTACTTTCAATAATGATAATACAGTTTTCTTTTCTCGTTTTTCACCTTCTTTTCTTCCTTCATTTCTAAATCCTTCTGCCATTCTTTCCATTCCTTCACACATATCGATTTCATCTCCTTCTGGTAAGTCTTTAATTAAATCTAAACTTCCTGTAATAATTGCTGCATAAATAAAGTTATTTCTATTCATCTTTATTCTTCGATGCAACTTATCATAGTTTCCCTTATACATGTTCTGTATCGCTTCGATAAAGTAACGTGTTTGTTTATCTTTGATTTTACTCGTATCGATGTCTTTAACATCTACCACATAGATTTTCCAATCATTAAAATAAGGTTTTAATTCTTTGGGTATTTCTAAATAATCACTTAATTTTAAAGGGCCTTCCCATTTCCTTGATCCTGTATAGAAAACAATCATAAACTGTGGAATGAGTCTTTTGTTTTTTAACTGTTTTAAATATTCCAACATTTCATAGATTCCACAGCGAATCACCATTTCTACATCAATCGTACTTTGATGTTCGATGCCAAAAAGACAATAGATCCCATTGACATCGGTTTTGACGACAATATCCCTTCTTCTTTTTTTATCCTCTACGCTTTTTGTATCATTGATAATAAATGAGGTATCATTTTCATAACGGACAAGTCTTTCAGGATGAATGAGTTGTTTTCCATCAAATAAAACAGCATTAGAAAAAGATGCAAAATGAATGTCATTACTGAAGAAGGTACGACAAGCACTATCAGGTGTTAAGTTATTTACCGTTATCAAATTCATTACCTACTTTCTTTTTTATTTGAGGTAACTTATCTAGATCTGTTACAGGTAAATTGTATCATGCTTCTTCTTTTTTTTGTCTCAATTTTGTGTCAAATTTGTGAGTTTCCTAACCAAAACGACTTGACTTTTATAAAATATTTGTTCTTTTTCTACCATTATTTTATCTTTCTTCTTTTCTTTCTTCAATGGTCGTTTAGTCCAAAAAAAAAAGGAGTATTTAAAATAATCTGATATTTTAGTTTTAAACAAAAATAGTATTGGTAGTAACATTACCCATATATAAAATCCATGTGGTTTATGTGTTTAAAATAAATTTCATTATTTTCATCATTTTTTGATGTCATTAATGAATTTTTTTATTATGATTTACTTATAATCCTATAGAAAGAAAAAGGATAATAAACCATCCCGACCAAAGTTTGATTCATTATCCTGTCCATAAGAACACTATGATAATAATAGAATTTCACAAAAAAATCAATACAATTAATCAGAATATTTATTCTTCTGTCATTAGTTCCCTGGATTTTTCTTCTGTTCATTGTCCAAAGTGCAATGAATCCGGTCTAAAGGTTCATGCTTATTATTATAGAGCTTTTAAAAATAGTTCAATTAGAATCACCAGATTAATATGTCCTCACTGCGGTTCAACTCATGCAGTTCTTCTTTCTCCTATGATTCCTTTTATATCTTCTGTTTCATATGATGATATGATTAGTATTATTGTGCACAAAAATACCGATGCTGAAATTGATAATTCTCTCATTTCCTATTTCCACACCAGATTTGTAAACTGCTTTGGAGATTACTATCATATCTGTCTGTTCAATTCCAGAAATCTCTTTTTATCTTTCGTTACCACACATGATTTGTTTATTATTCCTCCCTTTTCATCTATTCTTGAATCATAAGGAGGACTTTCACTATGGAAAGCATTAATAACGACTATATTCTTAAACTATTTAACCTGGACAATAGAAAAATCAGCTCTATTGAAGTCCATCATCAGTTTGATGGCGTACATGTTCATGTGCTTTTGGCTGTCGAACCCTACAGGTGCCCTGTGTGTGGTACTGAAACATCAAAAACTCATTCATATACACACAAGAAGATTACGCATTCAATTCTTAGCGGGATACCTTGCTTCATCAATTATAAGGCCAGACGATATATCTGCCCCGAATGCTCAAAGACATTCTATGAGCACAATCCATTTACCACTGAAGGCATGAAGATTTCACTAACGACCGTATATAATGTCCTTAATGATCTAAAAAAGCCTAATGAAACATTTACTGCAGTCGCTCATAGATATCATATATCTCCAACTGCAGCCGCCTATATATTTGACAGACACGTCAATATATCAAGAAGAAAACTTCCTGAATGTATATGTATAGATGAAGTCTATGCATTTTCATCATCAAAAGGTGATTACGTATGCGTTCTTCTTGATTTTAATTCTCAGAATGTCATCGACCTGCTTCCTTCAAGAAGAAAGTATGATCTAATGAATTATCTTTCTCTTATTCCTCGTGAAGAAAGACTTAATGTTAAAGTCGTCTCTACTGACATGTGGGAAACATATAGAATAGTAACGAAACTCATGTTTCCTAATGCAGTCAATTCATTAGATAAATTCCACCTTGTCCAGGAATTCAACAGAAGACTTGAAAGAATCAGAATCGATGCAATGAACAGAGTCAAGCCTAATCCGAATTTCAAAGAAATAAACCACTCCTCCTGTGAAGTTACGAAGCACAGAGAAATGCAGAAGCAGTACTATGTATTGAAGAAATTCAACTGGCTTCTTCTCAAGAATGACGATAAGATATCTGATCCAGACATGGAGAAGAAATACAATCGTGTTCTTGAAGGATATTACAATTACTATGACCTTGTCGAGTATATGATCAAAACAGACAGTCAGCTCGAGGAGGCCCTATATCTTAAGGATGAACTTAAAAGATTCTTTGATAAATCCGATACAGATACCGCAAAGGACAATCTTAATGAACTTATTAGAGAATTCAAATCGAGCAGTATTCCAATCATGAATGAATTTGGGAATACAATGGTGAGATGGAAAAATGAGATTATAAACTCATTTATAAAAGTCAATCCTGAGAAGACAAAACGAGTTAATAATGGAATCATTGAAAACAGAAATAAAACCATCAAGAATATAAAGCATAATTCTAATGGCTATAGAAACTGGGAACGATTTAGAAATAGGGTTATGTATGTGTTAAATGATGACGCAACATATTATATGTATCCAAAAAAGAAGGACTAGATTTGCATCTAGTCCCTAATTGGTATTATAAACACCTTGTGATTAAGTTTTAAATTGTATGTGGTCATCTGAACCACAAATTGTCTTATTGGCCGAAACAATCTCAACCACAAGTTATTTTAAATTACCGAAAAAAAGGGAACAAAGTCCCTTAATCAATTGCATTTGCTGCTTGATATGCACTTCTAACGGCACTAGCAATATCAGCTGTTCTTTCACCAGAACAATCACCAATATAAGCAAATGGTATATGAATATTTTCTTCTACAAAAATATTTTTCTTTGAACCTAAAGCATTAACAATTGTATCTGCTTTAATTTCTTTATCTTCTGTATAAACAATATTATTTTTAATATGATCTACTTTCGTATTAACATATTGTTTGACACCATGACTTTCAAAGTCTTTCATCATTAATGGTAAAACAGTTGTTGATTCACCTGCAGCAATTTTATCCATCATTTCCACAATTGTCACTTGATGACCTTTATTAGCAAGATATTCTGCTGTTTCAGCACCTACAAGACCACCACCGATAACAACACAAGCACCTTGTACTTCTTGTCCATTTAAAACATCCCAACTTGAAACAATGTTGCTCTCTTTATGAGGAATAGGCATTTCCATGTTATGTGCTCCAATAGCTAGAAGTGCATAATCATAATCATTAATATCTTTTACTTCTTCATTTAAATGAATATCGACATTTAATGTAGGTAAGATTTTTTCATAATATTCAACACTTCTTAAAATTTCACTTTTACGTGGTGGCACAGCAGCGATATTGATTTGTCCGCCTAATTTATTTTCTTTTTCAAATAAAGTAACATGATGTCCTTTAATAGCTGCAACTCTTGCTGCTTCTAAACCAGCAATTCCTCCACCAATTACAACAACATTTTTAGGAGTGGCTGTCTTTTTAATCGACATTGTAGCTTCATTACCATTTTCTGCATTTAAAACACAAGAAATATATTTTCTATTTTGAATTGCATCCACGCAGCCTTTATTACAGTTTAAACATTCACGAATACATTCTCCCCTTTGTACCTTTAAAGCAATATCAGGATCTGTAAGTAAAGAACGTCCATAACCAATAATATCTGCATCGCCATCATTTAAGATTTTTTCTCCAGCCTCAACACTTACAACTCTTCCGACTGTCGCTACCGGAATTGAAACAGCGTCTTTTACTTTTTTTGCAACAGGTAATGTCCAATTATAAGGAACATCTCCCATAGGTGGAATGGTATCTCCCATATTTCCTGTATGATTCGCTTGAGCTACTTGAATCATGTCGACACCTACTTCTTCAAGTTTTTTAGCAAAAGCAATTCCTTCTTCTTCCTTTAAACCACCTTTACCTCTAAAAGTACCATCTTCATTTTTAGTAACAATTGGTAATTTATATTCTATCGTAAGTTCAGGGGCTGCTTCTTTAATAGCTTGAACAACTTCTAAAGCATAACGAATACGATTTTCAAAACACCCACCATATTCATCTTCACGATGATTTAAAATTTCTGAACAAAGTGATCCTAAAAGACGATCTCCATGCACTTCAATGGCATCAATTCCAGCAAGCATCGCTTTATGAGCACAACTTGCAATACCTTCTTTGATTTGATTAAGTTGTTCATGACTTGCTTCACTTACAAAGTGTTGCATATCATGATGAAGTTTAGCATACGCATCTTTTGTAAGCT
>ERZ773235.2499-NODE-2499-length-15312-cov-8.571017_pt1 | contig 15312 bp, 14 predicted proteins | sample MGYA00580522_ERZ773235 | MGnify/ENA primary metagenome ERZ773235 (study PRJEB29015, sample SAMEA2737797) | human gut metagenome | biome: human gut; feature: human-associated habitat; material: faeces | place: China | collected 2012 ...
GAACTTTGGCTTGCCGTTTAATTGTTTCTTGCCTTGTACCATAATTTGAAAAATTTAAAATCATGGTGCAAAGGTACGAAACTTTATCTAGGCGCACAATACGGCTTTCACCGAATACTTACGTTTATTTTCATATTAGTGAACTTTTTGAGCATACCTCACCAACTTATCATGCATCCACTGCGGATACTTACCACAAGCAGTATATAGGATAGCAATAACAGTCCAGACAATCAGTTTGATATCACCAAAGAACGAGGCGTGTTTTACGTAATACACGTCAAGCTTAAGGCGGATGGGTAATACCTTCTCGTTGTATTCTTTCTCATCGGGGAATTGGTCACCATAAATATAATCCCACAGACTAGACTGCGAAGTCAAACCACAAGGCACAGTAGCAGCTATAGCATTAGCACCACCACGTGTAATATCCACTTGGTCAACAGCAGCTGGACGCGGACCAACAACCGACATAGTGCCATTCAGAATGTTCATCAACTGAGGTAACTCATCAATCTTCAGTCTTCGCATAATCTTACCCCACCAGAATATACGGTCTTGGTCAGGACGTAACGAAGCCTCATTAGCCCCTCTTGCCACACGCATAGAGCGGAACTTCCACATTTTAAACTTCTTGTTGGCCTTTCCTACACGGTTGGCAAAGTAGAACAATGGTCCTGGGTCACTCAGTTCCGTTAGGATAATGGAAAGAATCCATATCGGTGAAGTTCCTACAATGCCAAGGAAGGCACATACAAAGTCAAAAATACGCTTGAAAAATTTATATGTCATAATATGTATATTTATAAACAAGCAAGTTGATTTTTATTCACTTGCGAAAGTTCAGTTAATTTAAAAGTATTACTAATCCAAATATGGCTCTTTCTCCATTATCACTCCTTTTATCTGTTGCCAAAGAGAACCCCAAATAGACTGATCTGAAAAACGACGATATTTCCAGTCACATTTAAATTTATTTCTTAATACTTGTATACGTGCTTTCATGTCAGTACCATATTGTACATGAATATGTTCATCAAAAAAAATCTTGTATTAAAGCATCATCATCTTCATCGTCAGCTTCGCATATCAATCAACTCATAAATATTTACAAACAATTCAAATCATAGCTTGAGCAAAGCGTAAAAGGTTATATTCTTTGCATACTGATAGAGACACATCCCAATCTAATCACTCTTTTTTACAAAAATTCATCAACAATGCCCTATTCAATATTTGACGCAACGTCACTTTCTCATCAAAAAATGACTACGTGTATGCCACACTATAAATAAAGCACTAAACATTGAAGATGATATCTCTACTTGAGTTCCTTTAATATATATATAGGTTGTTCAAGCAACATATAAACCTCTAAAAGTTTCTCAAAACTACGATCCTTATCATGTCCCCTAAAATGTGTGCAATATCGATGGTTCTCAACATGTAAACAGCCTATATCAAAGGTCTTGTACTTATAATTACCTTTTACTTCTATACCTTCTTGACGTATAACCTCATTTCCTCTTTCAAAAACACCACATAAAAAGTAATCAAAGTCGCAAAATGGTCTATGTTTTGGGTTAGGATAGTATTGGCAGGTTACAAATCCCTTTAAGGCGATTGTACGAATTCCATTACTATTCCAAAGCCTAATGAGCTTTTCTACCAAACCTAATTTCCAGTCATATTCCGATTCTATTTTCAAAGCCAAAGCTATACATTGAATTTTTCGTTTTATAAAACTTTGTGAAATATTTTTTAAGCCTATAGAATCCAATCGAAATTTCCCGAATCCATCAAGAACCACAGCATTAACACCATGTCTTTCACTTAGACCCAAAAGTTCATACCAATCAACTCCTTCAAACAAAACCTCCAATTCAGACGTTCCTATTGCAACTCTTAAAAGTTGCAATAATCATTTTTATTCTTTAGATAGTTGAAATCTCATTTTTTATTCTTCAAATGCTTTCTTTGGATTAATTGGATGTTCAAAATCTCTTTGGACTACTTCCTTAACAACCTTAGCAGGGCTTCCAAGAGCTATAGTATATGCAGGGACATCCTTTATAACCATTGAACGAGCACCAATTATTGCACCATCACCAATAGTAACACCAGGCATTATCATTGTTTCCATACCTACCATTACGCCCTTACCTATATGTATTTCTCCCAAGCGGTAACCTACTTTTGCAGCATTGTCTCCAACTCTATAATTCTTCAAATTACGTTGATGGCAAAGAAGACGGCAACCAGCAGTAACATGAGCATAATCATCAATATAGATCAAGTCCGCATGATTCAAGTCTATACGTACATAATCACCAATGAAAACGTTTTTGCCAACATGGCAACCTATTCGTCTCAAAATCCATGGTCTCAACTTGCGTGGACATATAGGTGCAAGCATTGGCCAATCCATCATTTTCTCCAATCGCTTGCGATATATATTTCCAAAGGTTTGCCTTATTACACGCATAAGGCTAACACCTCCATACTCTTCTTCAGAATAATTAAATCCAAAAGCACGCAATAATTTATATGTAGTACTTAATTTTTTTTGCTCATTCATATTATTTTGCTGATTTATGATTCCATATTTTTTTAAAAACAATCTCACGTAAACCATGAGGCATCAGTCTTGCTACTACACGAATTGACGAATTTACTATCAAATCACCAATAGTATAAAATCCCAAGTTATAGAATTCCTTCAAGTATTTTAGCTCATTTTTTAAATAACCAAACCCAGCTCGTCTACTTAATTGAGCTTCAGTGGTCCGCACATAATATAAAGATTCTTGTATATTGTAAAATTTTGAGCCATTCATTATCATTCGTATCCAGAGATTATAATCCTCGTAGTATTGTCTATGTTGATAATTACCTGCAGCTTGTACAGCTGATTTTCTCATAAAAGATGCTGCATGGCAAACAGGTGAGCGCTTATGAGCCAACTTAACAATTTCATCATGCTGTTCTGGTCGTTTCTTAACAGCAATAATATTTCCTATCTCATTAAGAAAAAGAGTAGACCAACAGCTGACAACATCATAACCTTCGTCAATTTTCTTTAGTTGTTTTTCAAATCTATCAGTTGGTAATAAATCATCTGTATCCATACGTGCAATAATTTCATTGCTACAAGCATTTACTCCATTGCGTAAAGCCAATCCTAATCCAAGATTCGTCTCATTCTTTACGATATTGAATATAGGGTACTTCTTGCAATACTCATCTATTACTGCATATAGTTCTGGTGTGAGTGGACCGTCTTCAACCAAAACAATCTCAGTAGGTTGTACGGATTGTGAAAATACACTATCCAAGGCTTCACGAAACCACTTAGGATTCTCCTTGCGATAGATTGAAATAAGTACTGAAAAATCTTTTATCATAATCATATGTTTTTATATGGGTATTTACCTGTAGAATCCATTTTTCGTGCCAATTTGGCCATCTTTTTTTTAGATATAACTTTCTTCGCGGACTGAATTAAAGTTACTGGAGATAGTAAAATAGGCAAGCATTCTAAAACTCCCTTAAATATCTGACCATCAAGTATATATAACGAACCAACATCGAACCTTGTGAGCAACATGAAGCGATATTTTTCAAGCGGAGAGAAACTATCAATTATATCTTGTACTGATGTGAAGAATGCACGTTTTAGAGTCATTATCTTCTCAGGCTTAGCACGATTTATATTATCGTCCTGATCTAAATTATTCAAGAACTCGTCTTGACACATCAACTTATAGTTATATGTAAAACGAGCTAAGAGTTGAACATCTTGATGTCTAAGAAGTGTTTCATCAAAAAGTCCTGACTTGAACAGAGCATTTCTACGAAGAAGCAAACAATTGGTCTGGGTTTTTATCAGACGCATGATTACCTCCTTATAGACTTTACCACTTTTAAATAACGGCATCACCTCTACAAGTTTTCCTTTCTTATATACTTTATAACGACAGCAAACACCACCCCAAGAATCATCTAACGTAGACAGCAAAGCGACCTGCTTTTCTATCTTGTCCTTATCATAAAAATCATCATCATCAAGAAATGAAATAAATTCACCCTTAGATGCATTGATACCGACATTTCGAGCCACAGCACCATTTATATGTTTTTCTTGTGTGATTAATCGAACTCGAGAATCATTAAATGACTCTACGGTTTCACGTGCTTTTGCCGTAAATTCATCGTCAGGTTCATTATCACTTACGACAAGAACCTCTATGTTTTTGTACGTCTGCTCCAAAGTGCTCAATATAGCACGATGAAGCATTGTTGCACGTTTATAGGTGGGAATTATTATACTTACTAATGGTGTATTCATTTTTGTTTCTCAATTAATAATCAATAATTTTCATTCTCTCTGGATCTATTTGTGGATCAAGTACAGAATGGTAAGGATAATATATTCTGTATCCAGGAAATCCGAATGAAGGATGTACAGCTACAAGATGATTCACAGGATACAAAATAAACAAAAAGAAAAGTAGTAATTTTGTTATCGGAGATCGTAAGAAATAATTCTTGAATTCTCCTTCATATATTGCTAATGGTATCAATATAATATATGAGAAAACAAAATAATCATTAAATCTATAAAATATTGGGATAGACAAATTAAGAGTAGCCATTACTATGTATGCCAATAAAAGCATCTTCATAACTTTATAACGAGAATCTTGATTATTACGGTTTAAATAAAGGCATAAATATATAAATAATATCGGTATAAATTCAAATACTAACCCAAGACCTGCCTTTGTTCCTAAATAATCACCCCCTGTCAAATAGTACTCAGCATTCTTTGCAATATCATCTGCAGAGCCTATTAGAGTGAATAGTATTATATTTAGATTTGGTATTAATAAAATTATAATAGAAGCAATTATTACAGCTATAATAGTTATTGAAATCCTTTTAGTACTGACTACGCAAATTTTCAGTAGTGGTACCATAAATAAAACAAATGCAGACATATGAAACATTGTTGACAAATATATAAGTACAAAATACTTAACTAATGCTAAAATTGTCTTTTTTTTCGATTCTTTATCTTCAAGATATGGTATTGCCAAAAGAAAAAATCCCACAGCAAAGGACTGCCTCATTGCTCCGAAGTTCAATTGCCCATAAGGATACAATATATAAAAAAACAAAGTAAGATACCAGTATTTACTATATCTTGCCAAAAATCTGTATACACAGAAATTCAAAAAAAGAGCTTGGATTATCTTCAAAAAGACAAAATCATCTGATATTTTGTGGCAAATTACTTGTAACATAAGCCAACCTGGTCGATAGCGAGCGTCCCCCCAAATATCATTTATCGAAATATTTTTATTTGTTTCATATGCATTCATATAAATCGGGATATCATACCCGACACAATACTGCAAAGCAGATACAGCCACTAACCATAAAAAAATACAATTAAATTTCCTTCTCGAACAAGTACATTCCCCCAATATACACAAGCCTTTAATTCTATCAAATTGAATAGAAAAAAGAAGGCAGAAAAAAATAGGAATTATATAGACCATTGTAATGACAGTTTACTTTATTATTTATAGACTTTTCTTTGTTATAGTCTTGATGTAAGATTATATTTTCAAACAAATAGAACTTTTTACAATTATTTCTTTATCCATTTTTCCTTATTATTCATAATATATTCTTTTCTTTTATCAAGAGATAGACCATGTAATTTAAGGAATTTTTTTTCTCTCTTTCTTAAAAAATCCTTTGTTTTACATATATAAACAGCAGGATTACCACCAATGACAAAGCCTTCATTATGGATAGTATAATCATCCAAATGATTAACAACAGTTTTTGTAACAACAGATCCTGCTGCTACGATACTATTATCTGGTATCCTCACTCCTGGCAATATAATTGAATTTTCTCCTATAAAACAGTTGTTTCCTATTGTTATTGGTCCTACAATATCTGAATAAACATGTCTACCAACTATTGCACCAACACTTGCATCATGTGTTAATAGGCTAACACCTGTAGATATTGTTACATTCTTACCTATTGAGATTAAGAAAGGTTCACTAGATATTAATCGAGAGAAAATATGAGTATCTTCTCCTATTGTCATCCCCAATTTTCTATAGTACTGAATTATTATTTTATGACCTAAAAACTTAGAAAGAAATTTGTAAATATAAAAAGTTAATGCGTTCATTTTTTACCTTTTGAAATTGTAGTAAAAATATCAATCCATTTATTAATAACAGAATTCCATCCTTCACTTGCGATAGACTTCTTTAACTGCTCTGGTACAATAGAACCACCTTTGTATGCATTTTCTATTGTACCTGGGAGTTCTTCAAATGAATCAAACAGATAATATGGAATTCCCCATATTTCACGGTTTTCATATCTCAGCCAACTTGCATTCACAACTACATTGTCGCACAAAAGATGTTCTGCTAAAGAAACGGAGTTCGCATCTGTGTTCTGGGCATGAACAAACATGTCAGCACATTTACGTAGACAGACCATATCTGCATTTGATAGATATTTTTTTAATATGATATAATTAAGCTTATAACCTATCAATTTACGCTCTACTTCTGCCATATATGAATGATTGATATTATACGTCATTGGTAGAACAATCATAATATTCTTTGGCAATTTGTCTTTAACTTGCGCAATAGCATCTATTATTTTTATATGATTTTGTGCAATACCAGCATTATAACCACAGACGATGGTATATTGATTACCAATACCAAAATGAGATTTGGCTTCCGATTTTGATATAGTTGATTTACACAGTTCATCTATCATTTCCGAGCCGAAATCACACTGCAAGAATTTTTCTTCCGGAATATGGAGAATAGATTGCATCTGACTTTTGAATCTTGGATTATCACTACTCATCACATAATCATAATGAGTAATATAGTTCGCCTTTATTTTCTGTGCAAAAGTTGAGATTCTTAAGACTTCAGAACCCCAAGGAGTTATTACAGTTGCTTTTGCAACATATTTAATTTTTTTCCAACAACGTAGCACTTTATTTTGAGGATAATGAATATTAATTATATCATAAAATCTCTCATTAGCCTTACTTTTTAAAAATTTATTTAAAGATATTGGAACATCTACCAATGAAAGCAACAGTCCCAACTTAGGTATTTTATACAAAAAAGAAGGAAAACATCTTTTTGCTGAGTACACGTTATTACAAAGTTGAGATGCATCTGAAATACTTTTATCCAATGTGGAAACGTGAAAAAAATCAATTTCTATATTGGTTTTTGCTTTTAAATTTCTAATAAGGCTGCCTATCCACTTATCATCGCATAAGTTACCTATTAATAATATCTTCATAATTATTATATTACTTATTATTTTTTCTTCTTAAATTTCTCACTAATACAATAAATGATATAAATTCATCTTTAATTAACATTGCATATATTATAAAATAAACACTTATCATTATGAGCGAGTATACAGTCAATTGAAGCACAGACATGCCTATATTAAAGGGATTAGTTGAAAATACTACATATCCAATTATACCTAAAAACAAAGATATTAATGCCTGTTTATAAAATGTTGATGTAAGCCTATATAATGTAATTTTCAATACTGGTTTTACTTCAATTATAGTTTGGAAGATATAATCCAATACAGCTAATAATATCTGACCTATTGCTACCACGTAAATTGAATATTGAGAACACACATATATACAAGGAGCTGTATACAAAGCTCTTATCCAAACATATTTGAATGTTAAATCAGTTCTACCAGAAGCTATGATAATAGAAGAAACAGGATTACCCACTGCAGTACCCATAGCAACACATGCCAATAAAGCAGTTAAAAGTCCAGATTCTTGATATGAATTTCCATATAAGACAGACATAATTTGTGTACTTAAAGATGCTATTAATGTTAATGCAGCAAACGACAAACTTGTTAATTTTGATAGCGTAGTACAATAGCTTTTTCTTAATGTGTCAGTATCATCTTGCATCTTTGAGAATACAGGAGACATTACTTTGTTTATTATAGTATTAACACCTAATATAAATCTAAAAATAAGTTCTTTGCATAAGTTATATACACCAAGTGCTTCCATTCCAAGCATTTTTCCTATAATAAGAACATCAAGTTTTGAACAAAAATAATCAACAATTGAAGTTCCCGTTTGGAATAAACCAATTTTAACAAGAGGAGAAATCTCTTTTATTGAGCAATGAAACTGTAGTTTTATATGTTTTTGCCCAATAATAAAATTCCAAATAGCTAAAATAAGAGTTCCAAATAATGTAGAATAAACCAAAGTATAAATACCACAACCCATTATTGCCATAACAACCGCCAATAAAAGAGAAAGAATATTTGATGTGATATTACGAACTGCTATTATTCTAAATTGAAAATTCTTTTGTAAAACAGCTTCATATAATTTGCCAAATGCTGTAAAAAACAAATCTATTAAAGAAAGTGGCAATAATACATGCAACAACGGTTCTGAATAAAAAACAGCAATAGGATGTGTCAAACATGTCATTAAGAAATACAAAACTGAATAAATAAGCATTTGTACCCAAAATAAACTTGCAAATTCACTTTTTTTCAAATCCTGCTTATGTAAGACAACTGTTGCGAACCCCATGTCAGAGAACATGATTGTTAAGCCATGAATGAATGTTAAAATAGCAACTATCCCAAAATCCGATTTTTCAAGAAAATGCGCTAAAATTGATAATCTCAATACAACAACCAACGATGATACAATGGTAGATATTGACATCCATTTTGCTCCTGATATTACAGTTTTTTTATTATCCATCCTATTTTTACAGTTCTAACATCATAACACTTTAATCATTTTCAAATACTCGGGCCATTCCCCCATGTCCTTCCATGCATTTTCACTAACGGGGAAACATCCGACACGTCCCCCACGAGTCTTTACTTTCTCCATAAGGTGAGTTATATGAAAGAATTCACCTTCAGGTATCTCATCTATAAGTTCAGGATTAAGGATATAGACACCAGTATTGACCATATAGGTATGTTCGGGTTTTTCCTTCAGACTAATCATCAGACCATCTTCACCAGTCTCAATAACTCCATAAGGAATTTTGAAACTTTTCACCATAGTTACAATAGTCATATCGTTATGGTTGTTAACATGATAATCATACACGTCACGATAATCTTGCTCGTTTATACTATCACAATTGCTCACAAAAAACGGAGTAGAAATCTTTCCCTTCAAAAGCGAAACACTACCAATTGTTCCAAGAGGTTTGTCTTCCATGAAAAACTCAATGTCATACTTATGATCAAGCTGAGAAAGATAAAATTCCATCATGTCAGCTTTATAGTTGACTGACATGTAGAATTTATTACAACCGATACTTTCAAATTGATCCATAATCACTTCAAGAATAGTCTTGTCTCCTACGGGCACAAGAGGCTTGGGAATCACGTTTGTAATAGGCTTCAAACGTGTTCCCTTACCACCTGCCATAATAACTACTGGCAGATTTATCTTTGGACGATTCTCCTCCACCTTCTCTGTAAAGACATCGTGCCAGAATAACACATCGACAATCTCACCAACAGCATTCAACACAGGCATACAATCAATCAATTCATTAAACATAACTGACTTTATATGTTCCAAAGTGTCATTCTCCGAAGCATAGATTTTATCCTTTACAAGAATCGTGGAAACAGGATCTGATAAATTGGCGTGACGAATGATAGCTCTTTGTATGTCACCTATGGTAAGAATACCTTCAAACTTGTCTCCATCAAATACAAACACAAGTTTAGTTCGGTGACCATCCATCTGCTTCAATGCTGAAACTACAGAATCATTGATGCTGATGATTTTATTTTTGATTTTCAATATGTTATTCATATAATAATTTCTAATTAAAAAGTTAATTAAAGATCTTTTGGACGCACGCTTGAAGGTATATTTACTACACGATCTGCAAACCAGATAGTATTCACCAAACCATCGTTCTCACAATTCTCAAACATTGGCAGACGATTCATCAACTCCCAGATTGGGCGAGTCATTACACCATTGTCATTAGTCTGGGTAAGGAAGTCAATCTGAGCCTCCTTATCTTTCAAGATAACAGCATTGAGCCAATAGTTGGAAACTGTATTTGGAGAATCCACGAAGAACTCGATATCTGGTACATTTTTGAAGTACTCCTCATATTCAGCAGCAACCTTACGCTTGCTTGCTACATACTTGTCAATGTTCTCCAACTGGGCGCATCCCATAGCTGCATTGATATTTGGCATACGATAGTTGTAACCTACATGGTCGTGACGGAACTCCCAACGATGTGGAATCTTCGCCTGTGTGGTGATATGCTTTGCGTATGCACCCAACTCCTCATCATTAAAGAGCATCATGCCGCCGCCACCAGTAGTGATGGTCTTGTTACCATTGAAGCTAATCGCACCAATTTTACCAAATGTACCTGTATGCTGTCCCTTGAATGTAGAACCAATACTCTCTGCTGCATCCTCTACAAGTTCGATGTGCCACTCTTTACAGATAGCTGCAATCTCATCAATGCGGACAGGGTGACCGAATGAGTGCATAGGAACGCATGCCTTGACACGACGACCGGTATTCTTGTTATAGCAAGCCAAGTCATCCTCTTCGAAAGCGAAATCCTTGCTTTCTGGAAGTTCTGCCTTGCGAGCGTTCTTGCGAACCTCAGCATTCTTCTCAAGCCATGCCTTCAAAGAATCTGGAGAAAAACCCATTGTTGAACGGTCTACATCAATAAACACGGCATGAGCTCCAATATAGCTCAATGCATTGCATGTCGCAATAAATGTAAGAGCCTGTGTAAGAACCTCATCATCTTGCTTTACACCTACGAGCAACAAACTCATGTGAAGGGCATTGGTTCCACTAACACATACCACAGCCTTCTTGGCACCTGTGTATTTTGCCATATCCTCCTCGAAGCGATCCACAAACTTACCTACGGATGAAACGAAGGTTGTATCGATACACTCGTTGAGGTATTTCTTTTCATTACCTACAAAAACAGGAACAGCCAACGGAGTAAACTCCTGGTTGCCATAAACTGACTTGATAAAGTCTATCGTTTTCTTAAAATCTGCCATTTTATTTAAAATTACATTTTTTGATCCAAGTTCTTACCTTTTTCCTCATGCTCGAAGTTAGGTATAAACTTCTTGATTGATGTCACGATTTCAGCCTTGGTGAAGTCTGGCTCAGCAAAGATGCCCTCCAACTCATTAAAGAACTGGTTAATCTCTGGCATCGGACGACGAGTCGTCTCCTCAACTACACCAAGTGCAGAGAAACGAGTCATGTTGATTTTCTCACCAGGAACATAGAATTCCTCGTAAGCTTTCTCGCCAGTAGTATCACTCTTGAAGTAAACAACAGGATAGTTATCACTCTCGTAATCCATATCTGCAGCATACTTCTTTGCCTCTGGATCATTCTTGCACTCCACCTTCTTGAAGCCTTCCGCCTTTACGAAGTCATCGCAGATAGATGAGAAGGTAAGCATCTGCTCTTCACCCAACTTTGGGAAGAAGACCTCACCGCCATTACCAAGGATACAAGCCAACATGCAAATCTGACCAGACTCCTCAGGAGATACAAAATAGCGCTTCACATCAGATGGTGCAGCCAATGGCTGCTTCTTCTGCAAACGATGAATCCAACCATCAGGCAAGGAGCCGTTAGAGAATGCGACATTAGCAAAACGAGCTGTGGTTACTTTGAAGTGCTCATTATAAGCCATCACCAGGTCTTCCATAATACGCTTGCTAGCTCCCATGATATTAACAGGATTAGCAGCCTTATCTGTAGAAACGCAGAAGAAATGCTTTGGTGGGAACATGCAAAGCAAATCCATCAGTTTTTTTGCCTTGATGTCATTATTCTCGATGAGTGCCTGAACACTATACTTATCTTTCTCTGAACGTACATGCTTATGGGCTGAGAAATTGGCTACAATGTCAAAGCCCTTCTCCTCACGAAAAATACGTTCGAAGATTGGGTCTGCAAAGTTGAGGGTATAGCAACGGAACTCATCTGGCACAAAAAGTCCTTCTGTGCTTCGCACATCACGAACCAATTCTGCCAATCCGTTCTCATTCAAGTCAACAACGACTACACTCTGTGGTTCAAAGCGAAGCACAGCCTTGATGAATGAAGAACCGATGGAACCGGCTCCACCTATCACACACACTTTCTTGCCTTTGATTTCAGCAGAAAGTTTCTCCTCGTTTGCCTCAATATCCTGAGCAAACATACTCTTTTCACGATGGGTCACATACTGACCAATGAATTTACTGAGATTAAACATGATTTATATGTTTATTGTTTTGTTATCTATTTTAAAGAGGTAGGCTCCACACCAAAAGCGAAAAGTAGCTCATAAAATGCTAATGGTGCTTCGCCTACCGAATAATATTGTTATTGTATCGAAAACCTACCCTTCCTTCCTTACCGTTAAGGAAGGCTCCACCTTTCTTACCAAGCCTCTCTTTCCTCAGGGACGAGAGGATGTAACCGCCCTCCGGTGCTCGGAACCGCTACGCTATAAGTTTGGCGGACCAAAGCGGTCTTCGCCAAATTGTGCGGGATGGGACCGCCTGATTATAGACCAACATAGTAATACTACCTTTTCTGCTAAAACATTTCCTCCAAGCAAACTGCTACTCAACTAGCATCATCCAATTGATTACATAGATATGTTGCCAGTGGCTCAGGATTGTTGTTTCGAATCATCGTTTTCAAAGCTCCAAAAATAATATTCTTGTGAGTAGATTCTTTTATATTCTTATTGTAGGGATTAGGACTTTCTTATTTTTGTCATAACCATCTTATTAATTATTTAATTTCTGATAAATTTGCCAAACTTCATCTTCTAACTTTCTGAGTTCTGCAATTTTCTCTCGATTCTTTTGGAATACATACTCTGTACCATCTACCGACTTAACCTGTAAAAGTTGATTTTCATCTTTTAAGAGATTATACATATAATTCCACAATAGATATACCATATCAAGATAATACATGTTCCTATAAGAATCTACGGGGATAGAATAACAAACAGCATTGATCTCAAAACTCGTTAAATCTATTTTAACGTCAGAATCAGAGCGAACATTCTTTAAAAAGCGTATCATTTGCTTTAATCGTCCATTTGTAACAGCACTACGGTTATTGATATTTTCTATAGCTAAAAATGGGCAACTTGGAGGTTCCTTGCTATTTGTTTTCTTGTTATAGATAGCAACACCTCGGTATTTTTCTTCCTCATTCACTACAAAACTTATATTATCTTGCCAACATGCGGTTACAATATCCACATCTCTTTTCAGATTTTTATTATATATGTGGACAGCTTTTGCCTTTTCAATGTCATATTCATCATACCACTTACGCATTATCCTCTCATTACTTGCCCTTAATTCACGTAAATCTTGAAGAGAGTCACCTGTATACTTAGAGAAATTATCTGCATAATTTTGTAACTTGGCTAAATCATAATAATCATAAGCGCTAGTATAAGGGGATTGCAAAATTTTTCTTATCTCAAAGATTTCCGTAGAGACAAACTTGTTAGTAAAAGTTAGCAAGTCTATATCACTTGCACCTTTAATATGCGTATTTGTCATCACAGAACCTTGATAACGATAAGTGACATTCATATATTGCTGCTCATCCTTAAGATGCTTTTTTACAGCCTCTCCTGCTTCCTTGGTAATAGCCGTATAATGCTCATCAACAGCAGACATTGCCATCTTGACGTATTTGGCAACATCTCTACCTTCTGTAGATAAATCTGAGAACATTCTTTGTTCTACCAATCGATTTTGATCGGGATTATAACGATCCTCAATCCGTCGAATAAGATTTGAATAATCTTGAATCATAATTTATGAAATGGTATATATTCTTGTTTTTGATTTTCAAAAAAATCCATTATCTGTGTCTGATTATCAGAAAATAGGCTCTGCCCAATATTTTCCAAAGTTTCAATGGATTGTTTATCAGAAGCATCCAAACCAATGACATTATCATTTTCAAAAGAATGCTGCAAGCGACAATAAGTGAAATGCTGTTCTCCGCCTACACCTATTCCTCTCTGATAAAATTTCATCAAGTTATCTGTATAATCTGCTTGAGCAGAAGATATCAAATCATAAAGAGGTAATGGCTTCTTATTATATAGCCAATAGCGTCCTGTCATCTTTTGAGGATCATCCTTAAACATCCTATTACCTGTTCCCAAAGAAAGTATTGCTATATTACCAACAGGTATATTGAGTGAATGAACAGCCTCTGTATATCCAATCAATGTAGGATTATTAGCCATAATGCCCCCATCAATCATTGATTTATACCTATATTTCTCTATTCCATCTTTTATCGTATATTCAAAATCATAACTATCAAAATATACAGGTGCAGCCGCAGTTGACAAAGCAATATCACATGCAGGTATCTGATAGTCTCGAGTTAACTGTGGATGGTGAGAAGTCTTGAAGACATGCATCATACCCCGATCTGCATCGTAAGCAGGTATACAGACTCTAGTTTGGCAATGCCCCAATCGTGCAGGGCTCTCTCCAGCATACCTATCATAGGAATCAGACAAAAAATACTTCAAAGCTTCACGCTTGTATAACTCTTCCTTAAATAGTATCTTTAATACTTTTTGAAGGTTACCTTGATGAGGAAATATTATCTTAGCATTATCTCGGTAAAGTGATAAAATCTCATAAGCCGGCATACCTAAAGCTAAACCTATAGCAATAATTCCTCCAGTCGAGGTACCACAAATGAGATCAAAATAATCACAAATACGACAAGCATGATTATTTCGCTTCAATTCTTCTTCAGCAAGAGCAAGTATCTTGGCCGGTATGATACCACGAATACCTCCTCCGTCTATAGAAAGTATCTTAAACATAATGCTATAACTTATTTAAATCTACATTTATATGATTACATATACTCTAGACCAGCTCATATAACTTAATCCCTACGGAATATATCTCTAGTATATACCTTCTCCTTCACATCATCCAAACAAGCATCATAGCGGTTAGCGATGATAGCATGGCTCTGTGCCTTGAAGATTTTGAGGTTATTCTCTACTCTACTACCGAAGAAGGTGCTGCCCTCTTCCAAGGTTGGCTCATAGATGACTACCTCAGCACCCTTTGCCTTGATACGCTTCATGATGCCCTGAATGGCTGACTGGCGGAAGT
>ERZ773235.2505-NODE-2505-length-15277-cov-12.678886_pt1 | contig 15277 bp, 14 predicted proteins | sample MGYA00580522_ERZ773235 | MGnify/ENA primary metagenome ERZ773235 (study PRJEB29015, sample SAMEA2737797) | human gut metagenome | biome: human gut; feature: human-associated habitat; material: faeces | place: China | collected 2012 ...
TGCTACAATGATCTCAGAAAACGCAGGAGGTCATTGGCATGGCACGAGCAGAGAGCATCACGTTTGAAGAATTTCGTACTCGTTTCAGCACGGAAGAAATCTGCCGGGCAAAATTATTCCGGCTTCGGTTTCCGAACGGTTTTGTCTGCCCAAAATGCGGCTGTACGGAATATTACCCGGTTCGCGGGCGAAATGCGTTCCAGTGCCGCGCCTGCCGGCATCAAACGTCCGTCACGGCTGGGACGGTCATGCACCGCACACATCTGCCGTTGACGGTCTGGTTCTGGGCGATCTGTCTGTGTACCACGGACAAACGCGGCATTTCCGCTGTTCAGATGAGTCGCACGCTGGGCATCTGCTATGAGTCAGCATGGTATCTTCTGCACCGAATTCGCCGTGCGATGGCTCAAAGAGACGAGAAATACGCACTTTCCGGCATCGTTGAGATGGACGACGACTACGTGGGCGGAGCAACGCACAATGGCAAACGTGGTCGCGGGACGGACAAGGCAAAGATCGTGGTGGCGCTGTCAAAAACGGAAAACGGGTCTGCACTGTTCACGCGGATGCAGGTCGTGAAAGACGTCACGAGCAAAACACTTCAGCAAGTCGTTGGCAAAACTGTTGCGACAGGTGCAAAAATCGAATGCGACGGCTACAGAAGCTATAAGAACCTGTCTGGCGTGGAGCTGGACGCGAAAAAGTATGAACCTGGCGACCTGCATTGGCTTCACAAAGCCATCAGTAATCTGAAGGCGTTCTTGCTCGGCACGTATCACGGTCGCTGCACACAGCTTCAGGCGTACTTGGATGAGTTCTGCTTCCGCTTCAATCGCCGAAAAACCGGCGATCAAATCTTTATGCGCCTGGCAAGAGCCGTCGCTGCATCTTGTGCACAGCTGCATTAAGCCGATAAGCACAAAAAAATATTATGGTTTTTTTCAAAAGATTCTATTTGTTTGAACATGTTTTGCAAGCGACAATAGTTTAGCTGTCGCATGAGTAAAAAATATCTGAAATGCATGGCAGAAATAGTTTTTCCCCAGAATGTCACCGGACAACTCTGGTCGATCCCGGCGGCAGCCACCGCGGCAAAGGGGCGCCCACTGGCAGCGGCGGCAGTCCCCATGAATCTGGGCAGATTTCTGAAGAAAGCCAATTTCCAGGCGCTTGGCGTCCATTTCCGCCAGTGTGTTCTCGCGGAAATTGCCGATGCAATAGCCATCCAGCATATAAAAATCGCACGGATATACGCTGCCGTCGGCCTCAACGGCATATTGGATTCCGCAGTGGCCCAGCATTCCGCAGGCCTCTGGCTGGCGTCCAATACAGATCCCCAGTAGATTGTCAAAATACCGGTTATAGACGAAGCGGCCAGCCATCCGATCCTCGTACCACAGATCAAAAAGCGCAATAAGAAATCGTCCATAGAGCTGTGGTGTCAGGGAGTACTTCTGACTGCCACGTGCTGCCTCCAGCGGATCCAGGCAGGGAATATACTGCTGATATACAAACCCTTTGCGCTGGAAATAGCGGTAGATCCGGCGAATATGTTTGGCGGTCTGGGCCGTGACCACCGTCAGAATGTTGAACTCCACACCGTGGCGCTGGAGCAGTTCTGCCGCCGCTTCCACCTGGGCAAAGGTGCCGCGACCGGCGGCATCCACCCGGTAAAGGTTGTGCAGGCTCTCGTCCCCGTCCAGGGATAGGCCCACCAGGAATTTATTCCTGCCTAAAAACGCGGCCCAATGATCGTCCAGCAGCATGCCGTTGGTCTGCAAGGCATTGTATACCTGCAAACCGGGACGGCTGTATTGTTGCTGCAGCGCCACGACCCGCTCGAAAAATGCCAATCCCGCCAAAGTGGGCTCGCCGCCCTGGAATCCGAAGGTGCATTGCCCTTCCGACTCTGCCATGGCGCGTGCAATGACCGCCTCCAGGGTTTCCAGGGACATCCGGCCATAGGTGCTGTTTTCACGGTGATGCATCTCATCGCAGTAAAAGCAGTATTTACACCGCAGGTTACAGTCTCCGGATGCCGGCTTTAAGAGAATGTTTCTGGGGGGCATTTCATCACCCTTTCACAATTTACAGGGAGACCACACGTGAACAAAACCGGCTTAATCCATGGCGGTCACGGGAGAGAATCACAATTGCAGTCTGCTTTTGCTGCTGTTCCGAGATGAAATTCTGCATCATCTGATACTCGGTAGGCGTATAGACGAATGCCGGAATGTGGATGAAGAGGAACTTCCACGTCCGCTGCCGGTATCGGTCAATGGCGATTTGCAAGACACTGCTGTGGCGAATTTGAGACAAATCATGACCGGAATGCAATTGCGGTTCCGGCTGAATGCAGTGGGAGAGAAAGTATCGCTCCAGTTTTCTGCTGAGAATCCCCGGAATTCTGCAGAGCTTCCGGTATGCAAATATCTCCACATTTTCCGCGTAGTTCAGGCTATAAAACAGCAGTTTTTCAATTTGCTTGGGGAAATATCCGAACCCCAAGGGTGAAAGATCCGGCAAGTCGCGGATCGGGAACTGCTTGCCGTGCTGTTTCAGGGTAATGTGGCCTTTTCGCAGATGGTATCGGATGTCCGAGTCCTCAAACACGCGGTCTGCATAAATTCCCAGCACCTCGCCGGGACCCACCCACGCGGATTTCACCCGGTTGTTCATTTGAATTTGCAGGACGTAATCATCTGCACGGCAAAAAACCGGCGCTTCCTCCATGGGGGTCAGCTTCGGAGAGCCCGGATCATTCCAAAACGCCTCCGTATGGGCACGATAGATGGTGTGCTTGGTATTGTGGTAGGTCCGAACCAGCTCACCGTTTTGCAGCAGGTATGTACGCAGCGTCTCCTGAAAGATTTTAAGCCGCAGGATGGAACAAATGACGACTGCGCCTCCCTGCTGGCGAAAACGCTCTGTCATTTGCAGCAGCCGTCGCTGCTCACTTTCCTCCCCCAAGCGGTGGAAGTTGTCCAGAATCAGCAACCGGACGTGGAAGAGTTCAATGGCCTTGACGACCTCCAACGCGTACTTTTCAAACGTGGACAGGGTGCGAATCTGCGCCGCCGGGTCCAGATCCAGCCCATAGGACTGGAAAATCTGGCGGGCAAGACGATGCTCCTCCGCAACGGACCAGATGATTTTGCGCCGGGTGTTGCTCAGCCATAGCAGATTGTCTGCCACGGTCCGGTCCTCAAACAGACATTGTTGACCAACGGCATATCCGAAGGTCTCGGTTTCCGTATCGGGATATACCGTGCGAAAGCCCGTCAGGGGCGCAAGGCGACCTATGAGCAAATCCAACAGGCCCTGCTTCATGCTGCCGTCGGGGCCGATGAGACTGATCAGCTCGCCCCGACAGATGACCAGATTCACATGGTCGATGGGCGGGAGGGGGAGATGCTGACAGCTTGCGTCCTGCAGGCGCACCAACTCAATTTGCTCTGCCATCTGCAATTCCTCCCGACCGGGGCATTAAAATGCGGATTTCTGTGCCAATTCCCTCGGCACTGGATATGGAAAGGCCGTAGTCCGGCCCAAAATAGAGTTTGAGCCGGTGATCCACGTTGATCAAGGCAAGGCCGCCCTTTTTCCCCTGGGGGGTGGAGGCAAGCTGGTCACTGTTGAGAGAGGTACGGATTTTCTGCAATGTTTCAGCATCCATGCCAACGCCATTGTCCTGCACCAGGATTTCCACATGCTTGTCCGTTTTTCCCACATACAGCGTAATCAGGCCATCGCCCAGGCGGGATTCCAAACCGTGGTTGATGGCATTTTCAATCAGCGGCTGCAAAAGCATTTTCGGCATTTGAAAATCCATCAGAGAGTGGTCTTCGGTGTCTACGTATTTGATCAGCACAAATCGGCTCCCGAACCGATAGCGCATAATGTTCATGTAGGTATCCACATTTTTCAATTCTTCTTGCAGGGATATAATGATCTTTTTCTCGCTGATGCTATATCGAAAGAATGCAGCCAGCTGCTCCAGCATTTGGGCTGGAACTTTTAAGCCGGCTTCCTGTACATCGCTGCGGATGGAGTCCAGCGTGTTATACAGGAAGTGGGGATTGATCTGGCTTTGGAGCACATTGAGTTTCGCTTCCCGATTGAGCAGCTGCTGGGAATATTCCTCCTCGAGCCGCTCTTTCATCCGGGCAAGAATCTGGCAGTATGCCGTTTCGGAGACAAAGCCCCGTTGGGACACCAATTCCTCCTCTGAAATTTTGCCGTCCAATTCCTCCGAGAGGGCCCGCAGAAAAATCCGCGCCGTTCTGTGGGCGTCAATCTGGTACAGGGAAAACAAAATCAGCGCAGCAAGCTGCAGGATCCCGAGAATCAGGCAGGCAGTTCGCCCGATTGCGGCATCATAAAACGCCAGCAGGCAGCCCCCGGCACATCCTGCAAACAAAAACAGCTGGATGGCCATAGCCTTTCGATACAGGAATTTTGCATTCATAGGTGCCTCCTAGGTGTGGAGCATGCGGTACTCAGTAGGCCGGATCCCGACCTGCTTGCGAAAACTCTTGTTGAAATGCTTCATGTCCACGTATCCCGATTGGTTGGCAATCTTTTGAATGCTGTCCTTGGTGGTTGTCAGAAGCATCTTCGCGTGTTGAATACGGACTTTGGTAATATAATCTGAGATGTTTTCACCCGTTTCCTGTTTGTACAGGGCACTGAAATAGTGGTAACTGAAGCCCACCTTGGTGCAGATATCCTCCAGGGAAATCTGCTCGGCAAAATGGGCCTCGATATATTTGCGCGCAATACGGATCGGCTCGCGGTAGTGATCGGTAATGGTATCGTGATAGCTCTGGATTTTTTGTGCAAACCAGTCAGTCAGTAGGATGAATACTTCTTGGAGATCTTTGGCCCAGTACAGCTGTTCTACAATGCTCGCTTCTTCATCCGGCGAAATCTTGATATTCCCTTTTAAGATTTCCTGCTGGAAGATATCGACCAATTCCTTTAAAAAATGCTCAATTTGCCACGGCTGCCGGGTCAGTACCGGCTGGAGCGTCGCAAACAGTTCGGCAATCGTTTGGCTGAGGACCGCGCTATCAAAGTGCACAATCGCACTCCGGAACGCATTGACGTGTTGGTTGGTCAGTATGGAATACGGTGTATCCAGGCCAATTTCATCGGCAAAAATAACCTGGTTGCGGCCCACAATACAACTGGTCTTGCAGCACAGCAGAGATTCCGCGCAACAGGCGGAAAGCATGGCCAATTGCGTGTGGAATTTACTGACTCCCACCACCAGAGGCAAGGCAAACTCCTCGGTGATTTTGCTGTGCAGGATGTTTCCTAGCTCTTTCAGAACACCGTAGATGGTGTGGGATCGCTCCGGCAAAAAGTTAAAAATGCACCAGCAATCACTTTGGACCACGTAGCATTCCAGATCACTGCATTGTCCGTTCAACGTTGAAATGATGCTGTCCTGTACCTTCTGGTTTGCAGCGTCCAGCGGCAATGACTTATCGCAGGGACAAAGAGAAACCGTCAGCGCCGCAAAAATACCCTCCTGAAAATGGAAACTGTTTTCCGTGTTAAAGCGGTCCAGCGAGTCGGGGAACTCTGCGATACCATGGATACAGTTTCCCATCATTTGCTGGCGACGGTTTTGCTGCAATTCGGCCAGGAGTGTGTTCCGGTCCGCCTGCTGCAGATTCAGAATCCGGCGCAGGCTATTGTTGAGCTCCACTTGATTGATCGGCTTAATCAAGTAATCATAGACGCCGCTTTTCAGGGCGGCATAGGCATAGTCAAACTCTTTGTATCCACTGATAATAATAACCGCCAGATTGGGGTTCAGGATCATAGCCTTGGAGATCAGCTGGAGGCCATCAAGGCCCGGCATCTGAATGTCGGCAATCAGGATGTCCGGCTGGACCCGCTCCATGATACGAAGGGCTTCCACGCCATCATTGGCCTCTCCAACCAATTCCAGGGGCAGTGAATCCCAGTCAATCATGCCTTTGATGAGCCGTACGATGCGCGGTTCATCGTCTGTGATTAAAATTTTCTTCATAAATTGCTCCTTGATGCGTGATCTGTCGGCATGTGTTACATTATATCATAGGCATTGCCATTTTACAAACTTTTTCAAAGCGCTTGCCTTGACATGCCCCACGTGCTATGATGGACCATATACCCAGGAGGTATTTTATGATGATTCAGATTACCAAAGACAACTTTGAAGCAGAAGTTGCGCAGGCCAGGGACGGCGTGCTCCTTTTGTTTTGGTCAGAACATCATTCCTTGAGCAGCACATCGTTGGAGAAGCTGGAAGACCTGACGGCGGGGACCGCACTGCAATTGTGTACGCTCCACACCAACCAGCAACGGGATCTGGCAATCCAATTTGAGCTTATGGGTCTTCCTGCGGCGTATTTGATACGGAATGGCCGCATCATCTATGAATGGTATGCTCCACAGCCGGAATCTCGGCTTTTGGAGACGGTGGAGCAATTGGGCGCCTGACGTCATACGTCGCGCCATTGGCATCATACCTGAGGACAAAGGTCGTCAGCACTCTGGGGTGCTGACGACCTTTTGCGTTGGTACGAGGGATAACAGGATACCCCATTAAGACAATCTAGATTTTTCCACATCCGAGAACCAGGCATACAACTTTTCTTTCATGGTTGCAGCGTGGTCCGGCAGCTCTTGAACCAGGTTTGTGGTCTCCGACTTGTCCAGGCGCAGATTGTAAAGTTCTTCATCCGGTGTCTCCGGCATGCTGCGCGCAGGAATTGCGTCGGTGCAAATGGTGGTATAGTTCTCCGGATGACGCTTGATATCCACATCCCGGTCGACTTCCTCTTTGGGGAGGTGGAGGTATGCGTCCACCGGCGGATGGATAAACTTCAGGTCGCCGTCCCGGATGGCGGCATTACACTTCTGCTCCGGTGTGAAGCGATTCCACTGCCAGCACAGGGTGCGTTTCGGCAGCTTCCCGCCGAACAGCGCATCGGAAGCGTCGATGCCATCCAGCGCCAGCGGCTGATCCCACTCCAGGTGGCACAGATGCATCAGTGTGGCGAACCAATCGGTTCCGTGGACCAGCTCGCCGGAAAGTGTGTCGGCAGGGATCTTACCCGGCCAGCTGATGACGGCGGGAACCTGGATTCCGCCCTCATAGACCAGCTGCTTTCCGCCGCGGAGATTGGCATTGAAGCGGTTCATGCCGGGCAGGCCGGATTCGTGTCCCAGGTCGGGCCCGTTATCACTGCTGAAGATCACAATGGTCTGTTCGCGCAGGTGGAGACGCTCCAGGGTATCCAGCAGCCGGCCGATGCCCTCATCCATGCACTCGATCATGCCGTAGATCACAGCCGTGTCCTTGGGCAGCCCTTTCTCGCAGTACCGGTCCAGATACGATTCCGGCACTTCAAAGGGGAAGTGGGGGCTGTTGTATGCCAGATGGAGGAAAAACGGCTCCTCTTTGTGGCGCTCCACAAACGAAATGGCTTCCCTGCTCAGCAGATCCGTCAAATAGGTGCCGTCACAGGCCTGGGGCTCGCCGTTCCGTTCCACATGGTAGTCATAGTAGTCATTCCATCCGCCACGGAAGCCGAAAAATTCCTCAAAGCCGCGGCGATTGGGATGGTACTCCGGATCAATGGCGCCGTTGTGCCATTTTCCAACCAGGCCGGTCCGATAGCCGTTTCCAAGAAACACATCGGCAATGGTGGTTTCGGAAAGCTTGATGCGATCCAGGCCGCGTGCTTCTAACGTGTCGATGGCGCCCACGCGCTGGGGATACTTTCCGGTCATAATGGCGGCACGGGCCGGCGCACAGACTGGGGAGGCGGCATAGCAATTGGAAAGCGTGCAGCCGGTGGAGACGAGACGATCCAGATTGGGCGTGTGAATGAGGCTGTTGAATTTGCCAAAGTCACCGTAGCCCATATCATCCGCCAAAATGTAAATTACGTTTGGTTTTTCCATAGGGATCTCCCTCATTTTGTCGTGCAGCGTGTGTTAGGAACCCGGGTTGATGATGGCATTGACCTCTTCGCTGTCGGCGTTCTCAGCAGTAACCAGCAGGGCGCCGGTATCGATGGTCTCCGGAACCTCTTCGCCATTCAGAAGCGCCATGCAATTTTCAACCGACAGGTAGCCCATGTTGTAAGGCTGCTGGGAGATGATGGAATCCGTGATGCCGCCGGTGATCTGCGCAACGGTCTGTACGGTTGCGTCAAAGCCCACGTGTGCAATCTGGCCGACCTTGCCGCGCTCCTGGAACACCGTAGCAGCGGCGATCGTGCCGGTCTCGTTGTTGGTGAAAATGCCGCCCAGATCCGGATTGGCGGTGATCCAGTCGTTGATCATGGAGGTGGCCACGGACATATCGTTATCCATGTAGTCGCTGGCAATCAGTTCCATGTCGGGATAGTTTTCGGTAATGTAGGCAATGCAGCCCTCAGAGCGGTCACGGTTGTTCTGAACGCCTTCGGCAGCGCCCAGGACCACGTACTTGCCCTTGCCGCCCATGGCCTGTGCCAGAGCTTCGCCAGCCATTTCACCGGCAGCGTAGTTGTCGGTGGCAATGTGGGTCAGAATCGCGTCGGAGTTGAGGACGCCGTTGAAGCTGATGACCTTGATGCCCTTTTCTGTGGCGCTTTCCACCACCGGTGCCAAAGCCTCGGAGTCCAGGCAGGCGATGGCGATGGCATCCACGTTGCGGCTCATGGAGCTTTCAATCTGTTGAATCTGCTGATCGTAATTGGTCTCGTTGTCGCAGGCAAACACGGACACGTTGACGCCCTTTTCGGCGCCGGCGGCCTCTGCGCCCAGCTCCACAGCCTTCCAGAAATCACCGGAGTTGGACTTCATGAAAACATCAATGGAATAGGTCTCTGCTTCGTCTCCGCCGGTCTCCGCTGCCTGAGCGTCGTCGGTGGCAGTGCCTTCATCGGCAGCAGTGTCGTCTTTGGCGCAGGCGGCCAGGGTGAAAACCATGACCAATACCAGGAGCAATGCGATCAATTTTTTCATAATGGTACCCTCCGAATTTCGTTTGTAATTTTATCGTCAAGACTCTTTCAGATGTCTTACCCGATCGAGATAAACTGCACCAATCACGACGAGGCCCGTCGCAATGGTCTGCCAGTTGGAAGAAATGGAAAGCAAATTCAAACCGTTGAGCAATACGCCCATAATAATGGCGCCGAGAATGGTGCCGCCCACGGTGCCTTTGCCACCGGACATGGAAGCTCCGCCGATGACGCACGCCGCAATGGCGTTTGCCTCATAGCCGACGCCCACGGTGGGCTGACCGGAGCTGAGGCGGGCCGTGAGTACGCAGCCGGCAAAGGCGGACATGACGCCGCAGTAGCCGTAGGCAAACATCCGGACCCGATGGGTTTTAATGCCGGACAGCTTTGCTGCATCTTCATTGGAGCCTACGGCAAACAGGTGTCTGCCGATAACCGTTTTGCGAAGAATGAACCAGGTCACCAGGCACAGGAGGATCAGATAGAGCACCGGCAGCTGGATAATATCAAAGAGCTTGTACTGCGCGAACTGCTTGAAGTTGCTCTCGCTCAAATAAATGGGCTTTGCATCCGCCGCAACCAGCACCGATCCGCGGAGCACCATCTGCATGCCCAATGTGGCTACAAAGGGCGGAAGCTTCATTCTGGCAACGCAGAAGCCATTGATCACGCCGATGATGGCGCCGCCAATCAGGGCAACGATCACCGCGATGACGGCGGGAACGCCATTGGCGATCAGGGCCGCGCAGATACATCCGCAGACGGCAATGGTGGAGCCGAGGGACAGGTCCACGGCTTGGGTAATGATGACGAAGAGAATGCCACATGCCGTAATGCCGTTCACAGCGGATTGATACAGGGTCAGCAGGATATTATCCAGCGTCAAAAAATACTGGTTGCCCACGGCGAAAACCGCGCAGAGAATAATCAGCGCCAGTACGACGGTCAGTCTCTGCTGCGTATCATCGCTGAGAGACCTGATTTTTGTTTTCAGTGCATTCATTGCTCACACGACCTTTCCGATGGTTTTGTAGGTGTCTGATGCCATATGCAGGACTGCCTCCTGCGTTGCAGTTGCGCCGTCCAATTCACCGGTAACCCGGCCCTCACACATGACTACGATGCGATCGCTCATGCCCAGGATTTCTGACATATCAGACGAAATCAGAATAACCGCTACACCTTGTTCCGCCACTTGATTGATTAAGGAATAGACCTCATACTTCGCGCCAACATCGATGCCGCGTGTCGGTTCGTCGAATATCAGTACGTCAGCCTGTCGGCAGAGCCATCTGGCAATCAGGGCTTTTTGCTGGTTGCCGCCGGACAAGAAGCGCATCAGCTGCGCCGGTGTGGGCGTTTTAATGCGTAAATGCTCAATTTGTTGTGCAATCACCTGTTTGCAGACGTTCTGGCTGATCACGCCTGCTGTTGCATAGGCGGGCAGATTGGCAATGGTGATATTCATCGCAACGCTTTGATCCAAAAAGACGCCGTCTTTCTTGCGATCTTCCGGCAGGTAGATAATTCCATACTGGATTGCATCGCCAGGGTTGCGAATGCGGATATGCTTCCCGTGCAAATATACTTCACCGCTGACAATGGGATCTGCGCCGAAGATTGCACGGGCAAATTCCGTGCGACCGGCGCCCATGAGTCCCGCTAGGCCAACCACTTCACCGGCCCGGACCTGAATTCCAACATCTTGCAGCAGTTTTTTCTGGGAGAGGTTTCGCACATCCAGCACCACATCGCCAATCTTGGCGTGGCGCGGCGGGAATTGTTCCGTGATTTCACGGCCCACCATCAATTTCACCAGGCTGTCGATGGTCTGCTCCGCCCAGGAGGTGGACGCCACAAAGCATCCATCCCGGAGCACCGTGACCCAGTCGACAATTTGGTCGAACTCCTCCAATCGGTGCGAAATATACACAATGCCGACGCCATCGGCCTTCAGCTGCCGGAGAATCCGGAAGAGAACCTGCACTTCTTTTTCCGAAAGTGCCGAGGTCGGCTCATCCAGAATCAGCACCTCGGACTTCACCGACAGCGCCTTGGCAATCTCTGTCATCTGCTTCTGGGCCACACTGAGATTCCCCACTTTTTCGTAGGGATCCATGGATAGGCCCAGGCGCTGCAGCAATTTGGCCGCTTCCTGATGCATGGTCTTGTCATCGATCAGCAGATTCTTGCACTTTCTGGGCTCTCGGGAAACGAAGATGTTCTCGGCCACATCCAGGTCGTTCAACAGGTTGAGTTCCTGGTGGATGATGCTGATGCCCTCCATCTGTGCGTGCTTGGGATCTCTGGGATGAAAGGGCTGGCCCTTATAAAGGATTTGACCTGCATCGGGCTTATAGATACCCGTCAGGACTTTCATCAGCGTCGATTTTCCTGCGCCATTTTCACCGATCAGCGCATGAATTTCTCCTTTTCGTACGGTGAAATCTACTTCATTCAGGGCTTTGACGCCGGGAAATGCTTTCGTAATCTTGCTCATCTCCAGAATGGCCTCACCCATGAACCATACCCCCCTTGCTCGGTGCTCCGGATTATGGAATTAGTATGGCATACTCCTGAGTGCCTTTGCAAAGGGCTATTTTTATGATTTGGTAGTGATTTTTGCGATTTTTCCGAAACAGGTATATTTTACAACCTTTAAAATGTGCAAAATGCATAAAATGACCCCGCATTTTTTGGCGCATACCTGATTGCGGGGGATAAGGTGGAATAAGTTTTGCAAATTGAAAAATGGATAAAAAGAGACATGGTCTGCAGATCTCTGGTAGAATGAAGTCGCGACACGCCATTCGAAAGGAGACAGCAAACCATGTCCGAGAAGATTGTACAGCTAAACGAAGAAGTTATCAAGGGGCAGCTATTCTGAATTTCTTGGCTTCAAGATCAAGGTTGTTCCGAAGTCCAGGAAACTGGTAGTCGGATCACATATCAGCGACAAAGCATGGAAACGTCAGCGTGAAAATCTGATCGAACAGGCAAAGCACATCGCAAAGGCAACGCCACATCATACAGAGCTGGATGAAATCAAGCGATATAACGCGATGGTGATGGGGGTGCAGAACTACTACCGCATTGCCACAGCAGTTAGTCTGGATTGTAAGGCTTTGCATCATGCGGTAATGACGGTTTTAGCAAACCGGCTTCGAGGTCATAACGGCCGGCTGGTACGTAAGGGGCGAAAGCTGACTGAATTTGAACGGAAACGATATGGCAGATCTGCAATGCTGCGATATGTAGCAGGCAGTGACGAACCGGTATATCCAATCGGATTCATTCAGCACAAAGCACCCAAGAGCACAAAGAACACCGTCAATGCCTATACGCCGGAGGGTCGGGCAGAGATTCATAAAAATCTCGAAATCAACGTATCTCTGATGATTGCACTGATGAAAGAGCCGCTGTTTGGCAGAAGCACAGAATTTGCGGATAACCGTATTTCCATGTTTTCTGCGCAATGGGGCAAATGTGCAGTCACAGGTAAGGATTTTCTGAATCTGCGTGACATACATTGTCACCACAAGATACCGAAATACCTTGGCGGTACAGATCAGTACGCAAACCTGATTCTGATTTTAGAACCGGTACACAAGCTGATCCACGCGAAGAAGCCGGAAACAATTCAGAGATATATGGCGATGCTCGAACTGGATGCGCCGCAGCTTGCGAAGGTCAACGCTTTGCGAAAAATGCTGAAAAACGCTGAAATCCATATCAACCAGCAATAAATGTTTCACCAATGTTAGTTTGATAAGATAGATAAAAGATTAAGACGATGGAGCGCCGTGTGCGGTGAAAGCCGCATGCACGGTGTGAAGCGGGGGAAAACCCGGAGATTACATCAAACGGTTACCTATCGCTATAGTGCCATTATGTTCAGAATTTAGGGACTTATGTGTATAAAGATCATGGTTCCGGCTCGTATGGTTCTTGGACTTGCCCGGATTGTGGCAGCCACACATGGCTTCTGGACTATGAAAATGATGCCACTTGCACGCGAAACGGCTACCGGGAGTATAGCTGCGATTGCGGTCAGAGCAAGCGCGAGACCATCTACGCAACCGGTCACAGCTATTCTTATAGAGGCTGGGAGCAGTATTCAGCCTCGCAGCACCGGCGCGAAGCCTATTGCCGGAACTGCGGCGATTCGGATTACGAATACGCCAGCCACAGCATGAGCTACGGATCATGGAGCAATTCTTCTTCCAGTCAGCACAGCCGAACGGCATCCTGCCGCACCTGCGGATACAGCACCACGGACTACGGTTCGCATTCCTACTCCACAGGCTCATGGAGCAAGTATTCTGATGCCCAGCACCGACGCTCGAAAACCTGCTCCGGCTGCGGCGCGTCGACCTATGACTACGCCGATCACACCTATACCTATGGCAGGTGGACAAGTTCCAGCGATACCCAGCACAAGCGCACAAAAACCTGTTCAGTTTGTAAGGCAACGGCAGATGAATACGCGGACCACACCGACGCGAATGCGGATGGTACCTGTGATGATTGTGGCGCGAATGTCGCGCTGATCGTGACGTGGGATGCCGCGTCCAACGGCGGCACGGTTGGCGGCAAGAACAGCGTGACGACCTCCGTCGCGCCCAACCAGACCGCCGTTGCTCCCGGTTACACGCCGGTCAAGGTCGGTCACACATTCTCCGGCTGGTACACGGAAAAGACAGGCGGCGCGCTGTACAGCACGGTTACCATTACGGCTGCGCGGACGTTCTACGCGCAGTTTGCCCCGGCAGAATACAAGATCACGTGGGATCTCGGTACTGGCAAAACGGAAACCACCAACCAGACCTATGGCGAAAAGCTGAATCTGCCCACGGAGCCTACCCGTAAGGGCTATGCGTTCCTCGGCTGGTTCACACAGGAAACCGGCGGCACGCAGGTAGATAGCAACACCGTATTCAAAGAGGTAGCTTCTACCACCTACTATGCGCATTGGGAGGAAGCGACAGTTTTCTCCGTTGTTGTTCCGGCTGTGCTGCCGGTGACGGTCGATCAGAATGGAAAGGTCTATGTCTCAAACGCAGAGATCGTCAATCACTCCACTGCGGCTGTGCAGGTGTCCTCCGTGACCCTGACGGCAGAAAACGGCTGGACGCTGGTGCCGTATGCTTCGGATATGTCCCACGCCAAGGTGGACAGCAACCAGATCGGTTTCAGCATCCGCGACCAGAAAACCACCAAGACCGGAGATTCTGAAGTTTTCACACTTTCTTCCCCGTGGAAAATTGCCGAGGAAGATATCCTGACGCTCACCTATGACGCAGTTGTCAGCGCCCTGTCTCAGCCGGTCACAAACGCCAATATCCTCTCCGTCCTGTTCGTCGTCGAATGGGCGTAATTACAAAGAAAGAAGGGCATCAATATGCTTAAAATGATTGCCATCGGCAACCTGACGGGAGATCCCGTCCTCAAGACCAACGAAGAAACCGGCAAGCCCTATGCCATCATGCGTATTGCCTCGGATCGCCGCTACAAATCTCCGGATGGAGAAAAGCTGACCGATTTTATCTCGATCAAGGTGCGCGGCGTGCTCGCAGAACGCTGTGCGGAGTTTGCCAGAAAGGGCTGCAAGATCGCGGCCAGCGGTGATTTTGAAACGATCACCTTTGCCGAGGAACCGGAGCGGCAGCCCGGCTTCCTGCTCAAAGCGACCGAGGTGGAATTCCTCTCGCCCCGGAAAGAACTGGACGATGCTGCGGAGCTTCCTGCGGCAGCGTAACAAACGAAGCGGCCATCCCATTGCGGGATGGCCGCTTGTGCGCAGAAAGGAGTTCCAAACATGACGGCATATTTAGATGGATATTCCGGCTATTCCGGCGTTCCGGAGGACGCCGCCGCAGAGATCCTGGAGAAGCTGATGACACACCAGCAGATCTCCTCCGACGAGGTTGCGCAGATCTTGAAGCGGTACGGTGTCTGCGGAGAACCGGAAGCATTGCAAATTGCGTACCGGAAAAAGGTCGGCCAGCGGCTCATTGCCAGCCTCCGCGACCCATACGGCAGGCGCGAGGTGTTCTCCACCGGCAGCACCTACGTTCTGGTGGACTGCTGCAATGACCGCGACGCGCTGGAACACATCCACAAGAAGCTGGATAAGGACATGGAAGCAGTTGATCAGGCGTCATGTAAGATTGACAATCGTTTGCAGGTGCTGCAGCGGTTTTCACGGTATCGGAGGAAGCGCAGATGAGATTATCTGAAATGCTGACTGCGATCCGAGAATA